>Ga0123355_10009702_pt1 | contig 14672 bp, 7 predicted proteins | sample TergutEmb28metaG_3_FD_89872 | JGI IMG/M metagenome (GOLD analysis project Ga0123355, IMG submission 89872) | Embiratermes neotenicus P1 segment gut microbial communities from Petit-Saut dam, French Guiana - Emb289 P1 | ecosystem: Host-associated > Arthropoda: Insects > Digestive system > Gut ...
GCGGACTACAGACACATTCCTCTTCATTTCTCACACAACGAACGTACTCCTGTTCAAATTTCGTTGCAATATCTTCATTGGTGTTACAACTATTAAAGAAATGCCGGGTTCGGTAGCGAGTGGAACACACTGTAGAATCTTGATTATGCTGTTGGCAAAGTATTATTGCAACTGTCACACTGCTGCAGTTTGGCGTATCAAGCAGTCCCTCATGCAATTCACTCACACTGCACAAACCAAGGACAATTATATGAAGTAGATTACCTGTTCGCATTGAGAGTCTGTCAGCTGAGTGGAGTCTACATTGATGTCAAGTTGTTACCACGTCACTCATTCTAGGTAACTCATTAAGCTCATCCATCATTCCTACTCCCCACCATTCTTTCGCTCCGTCACGGTAAAAATACCCATCAGACTTTGCTGTGTGCTCCTCATATGCACATTCAAGCAGTGCATCGCAGACCCTGAGACTTGGCAGCAACCGTAAATTAGGTGACGTGCCTCACTGTAGGTGATTGTGCTCTAGATATTTCGTACAGCAAAGGTTCTTAATTCTACCATTCCATAGGTACCATACACATAAATATATGTGCGTTTGCATATTTTATGTGTGTGTTTATGTATGTATGTATATATGTGTATGTATGTATGTGTGTAGGTATATATGTATGTGTATACATATGTATGTATTTATGGATGTATCTATATATGTATGCATGCATGTATATATGTATATATGTATGACTGTAAGTTTCTATGTATTATATGTATGTACTTATGCATAAATGTATGCATCTGTGTATGCATTCATGTATGTATATATGTAGGTTTGTAAGTATGTATGTAAGTATGTATGCATGTATGCAACTCTGTGTGCACGTATGCATGTATGTAAGTATGTACGTATGTATGTATGTATGTAGGTAGGTAGGTATGTAGGTAGGTAGGTAGGTAGGTAGATAGATAGGTAGGTAGGTGGGTGTGTGGGTGGGTGGGTGGGTATGTAGGTAGGTTTGTATGCACCTATGTATTTGTGTCTATATGTTCGTATGCATGTATGTATGTATGTATGTATGTGTGTATGTATGTATGTATGTATGTGTCTGTATGTATGTATATATGTGTGTATGTATGTATGTATGTATGTATGTATGTATGTGTGCAATAAGTGCGAATGTAGACCTATGTTTGGTTAACTGTAAAACATTTATCCCTGAACATATCACACAAGCCGTGTTAACCTGTCAACAGTCGTCCCATAACCTAAATAGACTACTTGCTCTATTTTCCTTTTGTACAGAACCCGGAAATCTTCAGTATGATTTGTATCGAAAATGTTTAATAAGAAATTAATAAATGCTGTAGCCATAAAACAAATTTACCTTGTATTTAACCTAACATTATCCAAAAACACTGTAATGTATTCTAACACTCACAATTTGCACAGAACTCCCTGCCTTTGGGCTATGAATCTTTAATTCTTTTTACTTTTGCCGTGTCACACATTTCCAACTCTAACTGCGGTATGTTTTCAAAGAATGCACAGTGTAAAATATGTAGTCTGCTATAAATTTGAGAAATTTTTCCAAAAAATATTCCGCCCACAACTCTAGGGTGACTCGTGGCAACAGATTTTTCTTAAACAATTATACACATTTACCAAACTACACGGGAACGACATTCCAGAAAAAGTAATATTCAATGCTTCGTTCTTTCGCAGAGTCGCCATGTTTGTAATCTGAACACAAAGACAAAGACAGAAAGGCAGAAAGAGAGAAAGCGAGCGACGATAAGTAAACAGCACAAATTAATTTCATTCGCTCTCCATTTTTTTTTTAATTTTTTGAAGAAATAGTCAATAAGGTATCAAGCTGTATGCACTAGCTTACAATTTAAAATTGGCTATTGAAATTAATTTGTGAATTGATTAGATAATTTTACATTATTCATGTTCCGTGACTTGAGACTTGTAATGAAATAATATCGATATATCATTGCTTGTTATGCATGTTTTATTACATGTCATAAACCAAATGCTAGAGGATTCCTACTGCCTCGAAAGTGTTTAAGAAGCAGAATATTCTCATATCCCCAAGTTTCCTTGACTGACAAAATTAATTACAAGATGCTGGCCCATAATTATTACCAGCCTCGTGGTCAGAGTCTCTGCCTACTAATCATGAGGTCCCAGGTTCGATTCCCACTTCTACCGTGGGAATTTTCCCTGAAGGGGAGGATTCCCGCGGTGACCATGGTCTGGGTAGGTTAGCAGAATTTAGGTTTAAGGGCCCTCCTCGCACTACATCCTCCTATATCACTACTCACATCATCGGGACAACGTAACCGAGCCTCATGAGCGTCCCAACCTCAGAGGTTACACTTCTGCCATGCCTAGGAGGGAAGACCACGAAGTCCACAAGGACATGTGGTGGCATGGGGGGGGGATTATGTATATTTATGTATTCCGCAGGACCTTCGAATTGGTTTCAAGCTTAAAACTTCAGCTATACATCCGTGCTCCTGTTTCCAATAAATACCCAACTTAGGCCTTTATGCCCGCGTGATTCTGGCGTGAAATCTGAAGATTTCTGGCCCAATTGTTTTTTGCCTGGAAGTCTACACACACATCTGGGCTAAGGAACGGACCACCGAGACGCACGGTATGGCTGCAGAAAGAAGATATGGATCATAAAACATCCCAAACATACACGAAACACGCAGCTTAAGTGCAAGGGACTATTTATATGACAGGGCTATTAGTTTCTGACGGAACAGAGGCTACGTCAGCGGCACACGTAATTCTTGTGTGATTTAAACTTACCATTTAACGTCCTAGTACGCCCGAGATTCATTAATTTTACGTGAAAGTTTAGTTTAATACGAATGCTCTTACTGAGGTCTGGCGGAGAGGTTGGATATTTCCTTTGCTGTCCCCCAGCACATAAAATTTTAGGGTCACGCGCGAATAGACAAATAACAGATGGACCCTCAATCTCAAATGTATTTTCGGACAGTATCTTTTATTGTCCAAAAGCGCTTCAAGTTTCAACATTTTTATAAACCCGTCATCAGACTCATGCATAAAAGTATAAAAGAATACAAATATGCAAAAGTTATAATTAAAGAGATCTTTAATTAATAATATTTTGTATATACATTGTTTTCTTATAGGCTATCTTTATGCCGGTGCCTATTAACAGCTTTGTGAACACCCGCAACATACACCACGTTTCATTCAATTGAAGCTTGCTTACTTACTGCATGGTGCAGAGTCCTTCTTAGCTAACTTGTTTGCAGCTATTCAAGAAACTCCCCGCATTTCACGGAACCCGAAGGTTCATTACCGCACTCACAAGCCTCCGCCACTTGTCCCTATCCTGGGGCAGCCCAATCCAGTCCATATAACCACATCCCACCTACTGGAGATCCATCCTAATATTATCCACCCATCTACGCCTAGGTCTCCCCAGTGGTCTCCTTCCCTCCGGTTTCCCCACCAAAACCCTATACACCCCCTCTCCTCGTCCATACGCGCCACATGCCCAACCCATCTCATTCTTCTCGATTTTATCACCTGCACAATATTGGGTGAGGTGTACAAATCATTTAGCTGCTCGTTATACAATCTCCTCCATTCCCCCGTTACCTCGTCCCTTCTCGGTCCAAGTATTCTCTTCAACACCATTCAATTGAAGCTACTCTCTGATAATATAGTTGTTATTGATGTTCATCTGTTTGTCTGCACGCAGTCGTTATGCTGCCGTAGGAATATTTTATGTTCACCATTTTCCACGTTGTTTAGAAAAACGAAATTATAGTGGGGAGAACACATCTATTCTTCATATATTTCATCTCCAAACCAATCAGACCTAAACCATTAAAGCACAGGCTCTAATGAACATGTGCCATCTGTTGTAACATTGAAAAGAACCTTACTGTACCCTCAGATTGTATTTATGTGCTTAGTTTTTTTCACAGAATAAACCTCGAATATTTCCCTAACTGTATGTGAAAAGAAGCAACAAAATGCACGCTTTTTAGATTACTGTTTTCATATAATTATATTGTTTTCGACATGTTTCGAACATGCAAGTTTCCATCCTCAGGAAGACTTGTACATGCAGTTTTATGGTATTTCTTAAAACTGCATGTACAAATCTTCCTGAGGATAAACATTTGGATGTTCCAAACATGTCGGATACAATATAATTATATGAAATCATTAATGTAAAAAGTTTGCATTTTGTTGGCTCACTGTGCATAAGTATATCACAAGGTACGGTTCACAGAAACGTAAAGTTTGCCTAACTGTTTTATTAAGTCGCTGATATCTATAATAGAAAAGCTGTGTTTGTTAGCGGTGCAAAAAGAATTTTAATGTGCCTTCTACACGGAGTGAACAAACTAGCACCTGCAGAGGAAAGTCGTGTACATTTGTGTGACTCTTATAAAATCTGAAAGTGCAGAATGTATTTCCATTGAGTTTATTGTTGTGATCTACAGTAAAGACGCAGAATAAATTTCATTTTTCTCCGCCATTAATACAGTGTAATTCTGATTTTAAATCGCCCTCAGATCAAAAATATTTCAGTTTTTCTGAAAATGCTTATCGTATGAATCTCGTATAAGCACCCAGATCTAAATAAGATGCGGTTCTCATTAGTGTCTACAATTGTGATGGGCATTATTATTATTATTATTATTATTATTCATTTTAGACGCGTTCGCAAAATTTCGAAAAGCGGCTATTAAGTTCGTCATTTGATGATTGTGTGACCGTGCATCACTGGTATAATAATACAAACAGCCAACTAGATTCAACAATGATAATTTTATTAATAATTTCAATCAGCTCAATATGTTTCGTGCGGTAATTTCGCTCATCCTCAGGAGCACTAGACTGTGTTTACAGCTGGTGGTATAATGCACCGATGATGTTGCCTGCTGGTGACCAGCAGGCATCGTCGGTGCATTATACCACCAGCTGTAAACACAGCCTACTGCTCCTGAGGATGGACGAAATTATCGCCCGAAACATGTTGAGCTCATTGAAATTTTTAATAAAACTATTATTGTTGCATCTAGTTGGCTGTTTATATTATTATAACTTCGTCATGTCTGTCTGTCTGTCCGTCAGCACGGAACAACTCGGTTTCCACTAGGCGGATTTTTATGAAATTTGGTATTCAAGTATTTTTCGAAAATCTGCCCAGAAAATTTAAGTTTAATAAAAATCGGGCAAAAATAATGTGTACTTTGTATGAAGCGCAATATAATTATGATCATGTCTCGCTCAGTTCTTCTTGGAATGAAAAATGTTTCAGACGAAAGTTGCAGAGACAATCGAAACACACCATTCTGTTCAATATTTTTTTTATAAAATCTTGCCTTTTATAAGATAACGTGGAAAAATACTGTAGAGCTGGACAGGCCACAGATGACAATATGGCGCATGTGCATTGCATGCTGGATAATTAGGCTACAAACGCACACTCAGAAAATATAAGTTATTGCTCTACCACTGCAACAGTGGTAGCACGAACGCACCACGATGTTACGTTATACGTACATTGTCTATATTGTGGTTTATAGCTAAATATAGTAGAATAATAACAGTATATTCCTCAAACCTAGACAAGGTGATACGAATTTATAATTTTAACCCTTCAAAACCATGTTGTTATTATTCTATACACCACAACGTTTAACGTTGGAAAGTCTGAATTTTGTTCACACGGTTTATTTGCGTATTCCACATGCTTCTGTCAACATAGAGACATTATTTTCCTCGATAGGTTTTGCTGATTCGTCATTTTAATGGAAGTACACTGCGTTCTCCCCAACGTGCGAACCGAAACTTTATCTATAATGTAGAAATGTTTTATTTTTAAAATGGTTAAATTTGCTTCTGCCAAAAGAGTATAGCAAAAAAATTGAAAGGAATAGAACATGACCCTGACTTACGCACGAAATATTAACACTTCAAGTCATTCGCAAACTTAGAAAATATGTGCACGTTCTTCGTTTCGTGGGACTGAGGTACTCAACCATCTGAAGCGTTGTGTTAGTTTAGAAACAAAAGAATTCAGTTTCCACCTCAATGCGTCACTGTTATATAGATCAAGCCGTTGACAAAAATGACTTTTCTCAAGACCTGTCTTCTTTATTTGAATGTAACTGACAAGAAAAAACTTCACAGTGACACATGTATGAAAATGATACCAACACCAAGGTCGACCATAGCAAGTAAAAGGGTCCGTGATGTGTTTGTGTGAGAACAGTAAGAAATGGAGTCACAGAGAGACACAAAGCAGAAGTCGGACTAGTGCGAGGGAAGTCCATGGGGGGCCAGACAAGTTACAAGGGCTTGCTACTTTATGATCTCAGAGTTAGAGCGGCTATGCTTAATTTGTGAAGAGAAATGTTCCTGATCCAAAGACAGGTCTACTAGGAATGCGGTACAGCTTATCACTATGAGGTTAAAAACATATAGAACTCCGCTCTACATCAGGATAAGGAAATACTAGAGTAATGATCCTTAAAAATCTCGCTAATATTAACATTTGCAAGGGGAAGGAGCTTAGGGATCTTTACTCCTTACCCAGTATTGTGGGGGTGGTAAAATCGAGAAGAATGAGATCTGCGGGACATGTGGCGCGTATGGGAGAGGGGAGAGGTGTGTACAGGGTTCTAGTGGGGAAACCTGAGGGAAAGAGACCACTGGGGAGACCCAGACGTAGATGGGAGGATAATATTAAGATGGATCTTCGGGAAGTGGGAGGGGTTGGAGACTGGATGGAGTTGGCTCAGGATAGGGACAGATGGCGGGCACTTGTGAAACGGTGATGAACTTTCGGGTACCATAAATTGCGGGGAATTTCTTGACTAGCTGCAGAACCAGTTAGCTTCTCAAGAAGGACTCTGGTCCATGGAGTAAGTAAGTAAGTAAGTGAGTAACTAAGTAAGTGAGTAAGTAAGTAAGTAACTAACTAACTAAGTAGGGGGAATTAGCTGTCTTCATATCCTAAATCCACACTGTACAGACAGTGATTCCGATGTTAAGAAATTGATAACCAATTTCGGAAATATATTCTATATGTTTAAAAAAGTAGAAGATAAAAAGGCAACACAAGCATCACAGTTTCAATGGTAATGATTTATCTGTGATTATGATTAATTCTTAAACTAGTCTAGTCTATGTTGGTCTAGTACAAATGCTATGATCGCTTTGATGAACCTGGAACAATACCTGAGGCATTTGAACGGTGACAACGCCGAGAAAATCCAACTTAACTGATCACTGGGTTGAACTTTAAAATTAGAAACTCCGGAATATAAAGCGGGGATATTTCTGCATAGCCACCTTCGGTCACAATTGTAAATAAATTATCTCACATTCCAGAACGTTTTAGACTCGGTTATCTTGGAAAGGCGTCAGGACTTGGCGCAACCCATCGTGCAGCACAAAACAATCTAGCTGCGTTGCACCAGGCTGTCTGCTGCTCGGAGCTGCCTTCTGTGTGATGACGAAAAAGCCATAAATCTTCCTCCATTCCTCCAGACACACACATGTTTCAAATTGTCACCTTTCCTGGTCATTAGTCGTGGCAGTACTCCGATACGGAGTTGTCTGTCACATGCAGTTCTAAAACATCCATATATTTAAAGATGTGGGGGATTGAAAGTTCTCAGAAAATGAGCAAAATGCTGAGGAATTAAAGTTGGATAACGGTAAGATCGGATTTAGAATCCAGAAGGCACACCAGGATTGTTTTTCGTGATGAAAAAAATCGTAAATTTCTCAGGGTGAGGAAATTCGTTTGGTGAAAATTTAGAATCCAGAAGGCATACCAGGATAGTTTTTCGTGATGAAAAAAATCGTAAATTTCTCAGGGTGAAGAAATTCGTTTGGTGAAAATTTAGAATCCAGAAGGCATACCAGGATAGTTTTTCGTGATGAAAAAAATCGTAAATTTCTCAGGGTGAGAAAATTCGTTTGGTGAAAATTTAGAATCCAGAAGGCATACCAGGATAGTTTTTCGTGATGAAAAAAATCGTAAATTTCTCAGGGTGAGGAAATTCGTTTGGTGAAAATTTAGAATCCAGAAGGCATACCAGGATTGTTTTTCGTGATGATAAAAATCGTAAATTTCTCGGGGTGAGGAAATTCGTTTGGTGAAAAAATTACTGTCTTCGAAAAAAACCAGAAACTGATGTGAAATAATACATGATACTTTTGTAAACACTATCACTTGCCAAATAATGTTTGGGTATCATGGAAGATGCTTTAGCTGTAAAACGCAAATCGGGTGAGTAAAACAAGAAATAACATGAGTAACTTTGTTAGGAAAATTTTGGAATGCGGGCAGATGAAACCGAGAAGGTAACAGGTGTATAACGTGGCAACTGTTTGGAGTGCAAAAGTAATATTTTGGATGACGTGCCACGGTATAAACGAATTTGAAATTTCCAGAGAGATATATTTGAGTTCCAATGTAGGATTTGATCTATTTCCTGAGAACAGATACCTAGAGGATTAAGCCATGTTATCTTAGCAATTGCAGTGATAATGCGGGGTCACCCGAGTGGGGAATTTAACGCTAGTCGTTCAGATTGGACTTAGCGCTTTTAGTGACTAAAAATAAAAAATCTAACATTGATCATAAAGGTATCGTCATGGCCGTGCACTATGTCAGTCACAAAGGGCCAGCATGTAGTCAGCTCACACCTAAGAATAAAGACAACGCACCTGTCACAAGGACAGTCCCGAGTGCTGCAACTAACAGTCAGGCAGTATCGCAGCCACATATACTAACAGAAACAACACAAAGACCTGTTGACGAATTTCACTGCACTCATAAAATTTGTGGGAATGAACTCGAATGACCAGGGTGTATTAAATTTCCCTGCAAATTGAGACAATGAACTGGCTCAAAATATTACCCGTACCGGGATATTCACTGTTCTTGACTGCCCTGTTTCAGTGGTGTTTGAGTAGTATTATGGAAGTAGGTAGAGACGTAAAGTTACACGGGCGAAGTAAAGGAACTAATGAGAGAAGTTAACGACTATTTCGCTTATTTAAGGGTATCCGTGTCTGGTGAAAATTTACTCAATATTGTCACTTACTGGGATGTTGCAACACTTATCTCGAAAAATACATTTACAAGTTCTTAATTTTATTTTTGCATTGATAAGCTTCAAATCGATCGTTCGATTGATCAGTCGGTCTCAGGATAGGGAAAGGTGGCGAGCAATTGTGAAAGCGGTAATGAACATTCGGGTTCCATAATTTGTGGGAAATTTCGTGACTAGGTGAGAACCGGTTAGTTTCTCAAGAAGGAATCCGCTACATGGAGTGAGTGAATAAGTAAGTAAGTAAGTATGTAATTAAATAAGTAAGTCAGTAAGTAAGAAAGTAAGTAAGAAGGTAAGTAATTAAGTAAGTAAATAAGTAAGTAAGTGGGTGAGTAATTAAGTAAGTAATTAAGTTAGTAGGTGACTGAGTGAGTGAGTGAGTAAGTAAGTGAGTAAGTAAGTGAGTAAGTAAGTTGAGTAGGTAAGTAAATGAATAAGTAAGTAAGTAAGTAAGAAAGTAAGCAAGGAAGTAAGCAAGTAGGTAAGTAAGCAGGTAAGTAATTGAGTGAGTGAGTGAGTAAGTAAGTGTGTAAGTAAGTGAGTAAGTGAGAAAGTAAATAAGTGAGTAAGTAAGTGAGTGAGTAAGTAAGTAAGTGAGTAAATAACTAAGTGAGTGAGTTAGTAAATAAGCAAGTAAATAAGTAAGTAAATAAGTAAGTAAGAAAGTGAGTATGAAAGTGAGTAATTAAAAAAAGTAAGTTAGTGAGTAAATAATGAGTAAGTAAGTAAGCGAGAAGGTAAGTGAGTAAGTAAGTGAGTAAGTAAATGAGTAAGAAACTAAGTAAGTAAGTGAGTAGGTAAAGAAAGTGAGTGAGTGAGTAAGTAAGTAAAAATGTGAGTGAGTAAGTAAGTTAGTAGATAAATAAGTGAGTGAATAAGTGGGTGAGTGAGTAAGTGGGTAACAAAATAAGTAAGTGAGTAAGTAAATACGTGAGTAAGTAAGTAAACAAGAAAGTGAGGAAATAAGTAAGTAAGTAAGTAATTACGTCAGTAAGTAAGTAAGTAAGTGAGTAAGTTAGTGAGTAAGGAAGTGAAAAAGTGAGTAAGTAAATAAGTAAACAAGTAAGAAAGTAATTAAGTAATTAAGTGAGTAGGTGAGTAAGTAAGTGAGTGAGTACGTAAGTAAATAAACGAGTAAGTAAGTAGATTAGTGAGTGAGTAAGAAAGTAAGTGAGTAAGTAAGTAAATAAGTAGTAAGTGAGTAAGTAAATAAGTGAGTAAGTAAATGAGTAAATTACTAAATAAGTGAGTAAGTAAATGAGTAAATTACTAAGTAAGTGATTGAGTGAGTGAGTAAGTAACTAAGTGAGTAAATAAGTCAGTAAGTAAATGAGCAAGGAAATAAGTAAGTAAATAAATAAATAAGTAAGGAAGTAAGTAATTGAGTAGATAAGTGAGTGAGTAAGTAAATAAGTAAGTTAGTAAGTAAGCAAGTAAGAAAATAATGAATAAGTAAGTAAGTGAGTAGGTAAGTGAGTAAAAAACTAAGTGAGTAAGAAAGCGAGTAGGTAAATAAGTAAGTGAGTGAGTAAGTAAGTAAGAAAAAATTAATAAGTGAGTAAGTTTGCTAGAAGGTAATAAGTGAGTGAGTGAGTAAGTAAGTGGGTAGGTAAGTAAGTAAGTAAGTGAGTAATTAAATACGTGAGTAAGTAAATAAATGAATGAGTTAGTAAATAAGTACGTGAGAAACTAAGTGAATAGGTAATTAAGTGAGTAAGTAAGTAAATGAGTAAGTTAGTAAGTGAGTAAGGAAGTGAGTATGTGAGTAAGTGAGTAAGTAAATAAACAAATAAGTAAGTAAGTAACAAATTAAGTAAGTGAGTAGGTAAGCAAGTAAGTGAGTGAGTACGTAAGTAAGTGAGTGAGTAATTAAGTAAGTAAATAAGTTAAGTGAGTAAGTAAGCAATAAGTAAATAAGTGGGTAGGTAAGTGAGTAAGTGAGTAAGTAAGTAGGTAAGCAAGTGAGTAAGGAAGTGAGTAAGTAAGTGAGCAGGTAAATAATTAAGTGTGTATGTAAGTAAGTAAAAAATAAGTGAGTATGTAAATAAGTAAGTGTTTATGTAATTAAGTAAGTAAGTAAGTAAGTAAGTGGGTAGGTAAGTCAGTAAATGAGTAAGTGAGTGAGTGAGTAAGTGAGTATAAGTAAGTGAGAAAGTAAATAAGTAAATGAGTAATTAACTGAGTACGTAAATAAATAATTGAGTGAGTATTTAAATAAGTGAGTAAGTAAATAAGTAAGTGAGTGAGTAAGTAAGTGAGTGAGTAGATAAGTAAGTAAGCGAGTAAGTAAGTAAGTAATTAAGTAAGTGAGTAAGTAAGTGAGTAGACAAGTCGTAAGTGAGTAAGTAAGGAAGTTAATATGTAAGTAAATGAGTAAGTAACTAATTGAGTAAGTAATTAAGTAAGTGGATAAGTAAACAACTGAGTAAGTAAATAAGTAACTAAGTAAGTGCGTAGATAAGTGAGTAAGTAAACAAATAATTAAATGAGTAAGCGAGTGAGTAATAAGTCAGTAAGTAATTGAGTAAGTAATTTAAGCATGTAAGTGAGTAAGTAAATAAGTAAGTAGGTAAGTAAGTGAGCGTGTAAGCAAGTAAATAAGTGAGTAAGTAAGTAAATACGTAAGTAGATAGGTAAGTAAGTGAGTGAGTAAGTAAATAAGTGAGTAACTAAATAAATGAGTAAGTAAGTGAGTAAACAAGTAAGTAAATAAATAAATGAGTAGGTAAATAAGTAAGTAAGTACGTGAGTAGGTACGTAAGTAAATAATTAAGTAAGTGAGTAAGTAAGTGAGTAAGTAAATAAGTAGGTAATTGAATAAGTAAATAAATGAGTAAGTAAATGAGTAAGTAAATAAGTAAGTAAGTGGGTAATTAAATAGGTAAGTGCGTAAGTAAATATGTAAATAAGTAAGTAAATAAATGAATAGGTAAATTAGTAAATGAGTAGGTAAGTAAGTAATTAAGTATGTAAATGAGTGAGTAGTATATGTGTGAGTAAGTGAGTAAGTAAATAAGTAAGTAAGTAAATAAGTAAGTGGTTAAGTAAATAAGTAAGTGAGTAAGTAAGTAAGTGTGTGGATAGGTGAGTAGATAGGTGAGTGTGTGAGTGAGTAAGTAAATAAGTAAGTAAGTGGTTAAGTAAATAAGTAAGTGAGTAAGGAAGTAGGTGTGTGGATAGGTGAGTAGATAGGTGAGTGTGTGAGTGAGTAAGTAAATAAGTAATTAATTGAGTAAGTAAATAATTGAGTAAGTAAGTGAGTAGGTAAGTAAGTGGGTAAGTGAATAAGTAAGTGAGCAGTTAAGTGAGTAAGTAAGTAAGTCCATAAACCACAGATCAATGGCGGAGGCATATATCGCCCTGTTTTGTAAAAAATGGGTAAAATATCAATCTAAGCTAAAATGAGTTATGTCCAGTGAATCACTCAACTAATGGTTCTCTGTGTTACGCAAAAATACGACAAACCCATCTGCAAGAATAAGCAAGATGGTTGGGGATATCCTAATTCTTGAAGCATTTGTCATATGTAAAATGGTGCCACATTGTTTCTTCTCTTCCAAAACTTATATTTTGTAGGTTGTCCCTTTCACACAAAATAAGGGTGATATGTCATTGTATTTGGGTGCAGCTGTTTTGAGAAAAAAATTAAGACAAGTACATTTCAATCACCCGTAACGGTTATTAAGCCGGTGTCCAAATGGTGTTTGAGCCATATCCATAATAAGAATTTTTTTGAACTCAACTGTTGCACAGGCACTAGAAATGTGCCGTCTTATTTGTCGCTTTAGCCGGTGGAGTGTAACATTCCGTATCACATCAGTTACGAATTAATATCTCACTTCTCTTAAAGTGCACTTTTTCGGTAGTCACATCGACCAGCCCATACTTCATAAAAGTACTCCCGGACACCGGAATTCTGGCGATCTAAAGCAGTCGAGGAAATGTCACTCCTCAGGCCGTAAGAAATGAAAATACGTTAAGGTCACAACGTCCACGAAATGGCGGAGACGCGCAGTTCAAACAAACAGTAGTTGAATATGTAAGTTATGGGGGCGACTTGTTTCAAACCAGTGACAGTTTTTGGCCTGCTTTCTCTATCGACATGGACTATGTAATTCACAATGTCCGTCTGTCCGTCCATCCATTCGCCAGACATATTTTTACTTACTTACTCCTAGGAGCAGTGTCCTTGAGAAGCTAACCGGTTTTCAGCTAGTCAAGAAATTCCCCGCATTTTATGGAACCCGAATGTTCATTACCACATTCACAAGTGCCCGCCACCTACCCTTAACTTGAGCCAGCTCCATCCAGTCCATACCCACAAATCCCACTTCCTGCAGATCCATCTTAATATTATCCTCCCATCTACGCCTGGGTTGCCCAAGTGGTCTCTTTCTCACGGGTTTCCCCAACAAACACCACGTATACCCCTCTCCTCTCTCCCACATGTGCTACATGCCCGCCCATCGTTTTCTTTTCGATTTTATCATCCGAAAAATATTGGGGGAGGAGTACAGATCATTAAGCTTCTTATTACGCAGTTTTCTCCAATCCCCTGTTACCTCGTCCCTCTTAGGCCCAAATATTCTCCTCACCACCCTATTCTCAAACACTCTTAGCCTTCTTTTCTCCCTCAATGTGAAGAACCAAGTTCCACACCCATACAAAACATCAGGCAAAGTTATAATTCCGTATATGTTAATCTATTTTATTTCTAATCTATTTCTCGAAAATTAATAATGATAGGGGAACGGCGTAAACACGAAAGCCGTTTGTCTTAGCAATTAAATATCGGAAAACTGCTAAATAAACATTGCTTTAAATGCATGGGAAACTGATCGCTCTGGGAAATCTCAAACTAGCCTCATTGCTACGATGTGGGATAAACCCATCGGTCGGGGAAACAGGAAACCAGAGACGCTTTCTAGGATACAATAAAACCCACTCAGGGCAAACCCATAATTGAACCCCATGGGGGAAGGATTGCTGCTTGGATAAGACATAATTCTCGAATATAGGATGGTGTCTAGAAAAGCGGGCAATACAAAATACTGTTCCTCAAACCTCATTGTAGATTTTTTAGACGGTCATTAACAGATCCGTTGCAATAAGTAAGAAGAAACGTGTTTACTGCGCGGTACGAGCTAAATCTCTAAATATAATTCGTAGCATCCTTCTACCAATGCTCAGCACTCTATCTTCATCTACAACTTGCTCTTACCTGAAGGACAAGTACGCGAAATCTGCGAACCTTCCAAAAAGCAATGTACTTTCGGAAAACGAGAAGCACTGGTTATAAATACACCTTCACTTTTTTATTAAGTATTTAAAGTTTTATGGTCTTACAGAGTGCAGTACACATAAAAATGATCCCATTACAGACCCGGTGTGGCCTTGAGGTTGGGTAGACTTATAGCTCTACTCTTCCATGACCGCGGCACTAGAAGGGGGTGAGTGGTCAGCAGCACGCCCCGGCCGCACTTTACCCCCGGGAAAGAACCGGTACCCATTGTACAGGAGGCTGGGTGGGCCCC
>Ga0123355_10009703_pt1 | contig 14672 bp, 11 predicted proteins | sample TergutEmb28metaG_3_FD_89872 | JGI IMG/M metagenome (GOLD analysis project Ga0123355, IMG submission 89872) | Embiratermes neotenicus P1 segment gut microbial communities from Petit-Saut dam, French Guiana - Emb289 P1 | ecosystem: Host-associated > Arthropoda: Insects > Digestive system > Gut ...
ATGGCTTTTCTGTATACACATGCTTGCCGGAGTTAAGGGCATCAATACTGATATTGAGGTGTTCGCTTGGTCTAGTCAGATTCATTACAATATCTACAGTCGGATCTGCAAGCAATTCACTACTGTTTTTGTATATTTTAGAGATACCAAATTGTTCTGATCTTGACTTTGCTTTTTCGGGTATGAGATCACAAATGCCTGCAATCTCAATCCTATCACTAAATAGTTCTGTCAAATTTTTTAGATATGTACCGCTAATGGTTCCGCATCCAATAATGCCAACTCGTTTCATATTTCAAATAGCCATCCTTTAATACATTTTTGCATCGTTTTCAAAACGCTCTGTCGTCAATTTGTTTTTTATCGCATATTCTTTACCCTCTGCAGCCCATAACATGCCACGTTTCATCATTAAAGCTGCTTCCGGCACATCAAACACATCATCATGATGTCCCAACGATGTATAAAACACTCTGCCATTGCCCCAATACTTTGTCCAAGCCACAGGCATAGCCACGGGCTTGTTAGAGATGTGATAGTAAGGGACTTCAGGAAACATTGTTGTTGCAAGCACTTCAATGGCCGGGTCGATGTGTAGATAATAATGCTCACTTTTAACTTGAAAGTCATTCATTCCTTCAATAATTGGACTAGAACCATGGCAAATATTAACCATATACTCAACTCCATCACCACCCGGGTGGCTAACCCACTGTCCGCCTGTGATGAATTGCCATTCTGTATCATTGCGAAAGCTATCACACATTCCTCCATGGCATCCTGCGATCCCAACACCTGACCCAACGGCCTTTGAAACATTTTTTACATATTCATGCTCTATTTCGCCCATAGTCCAACAAGCCACAATAATATCAAGCTCCATCAATAAAGGCAAATCAGAAAGCACCTCCAGTGTATCAGATATTTCAGCATTATAACCCTCTTCCTGCAAATACCCTGCGAAACGTTTACTTGTGAGATGAGGTTCGTGTCCGTCCCAACCACCTTGAATAACAAGTGCTTTTTTCATAATATGATTTTCTCCCTCATTAATTATTATTAGTCAATTGCGAAATACGGAAAACTTAGCATTCCAGTAATTATATTAAATCATATAGACTTCATTTTCTCCGTATTTCTGCATTGTATCTCTGTAGGGGCGGCAACCTGCCGCCCGTGTTTGCCCGTAGCGCAATTGTTTTATGCGGGCGGCAGGTTGCCGCCCCTACAAAAATATATCAAACTTTCGCAATCGTCTATAATTATTATGATAACTAAATACTAGATTTAACGTGCGATTCCAATTTAACATCGGAATCGCCGTATAATATTTCAAGTTCGCGGGTTAAAGTGCCATCCGGCTTTATTTTTTGTCTATATATTCCCCAACTCAATCCGGAACAGAAGAATGATTCAAAATTGTCTGCATTCACTTTTGGGTCAAAGTTTACAACTTTCTTTGACATGTCAAAATCAAACCCGGAGAGTGCGGTGAGGACACCCCAGCTTGCCATAGAACGTGCGTAGTGGTTTCCACACTCTATTTCATTCCATGGGTTGCGTTTGATGCCATCATATCTTTCGCGGACAGCCTTAACTAAATCTAATCCTTCGTCAATATATCCTTCATAAATAAGATGAGCTGCTACATGGTACTCAACACCGGCCCAAACTTCGTCTGAATATACGAAAGGCAATCGCGGACGTCCACCTAATGGCCACGAACACAATAGCAGCCCACGTTCATCATTAAGGGCATATGCACGTTGCACATGAGCTCTTTTGTGGAAGTCAGCTTTGAAGTTGTATTTATATATTGATAATAGTGCTTTCTTGACTTGATCTTCCGGTAGCAGATAGCCAAGTCCCATAATGTGAGCTAAAAATTGCCCAAATAATTGATCTGAGAGACAGCCTTTCCCGAATTGATAGCGGTATTCATCAACATCATCCATAATTTGGATATAATACTCGCCGTTCCACATACGATCAATCATGTTTGCGCGACTGGTTTCAAAGGCTTTTTGATATCGTTCTGCTTTTGATTCATCACCAACTACCTTTGCTAATTCGCTCATAGCCCTTAGCGCTCCAAGAAATAATGTCCCTGTAAGCGGATTAATGCCGAAAAACTCTATATCATAGGTATTATGTTGCTCACTGTCAAGTAACAAATCGCCATCTGTGTCCCAATCTGTGAACGCATATTCCATTGCAAGCACAGCTTTATCCCAAACACTTCGTACAAACTCAATATCGCCCGACAGTTTCCATTCGCGATAGAGTCGCATAAGCACACCCATCTGACCGTCAGCCGCAGGCATTTTCCAAAATACAGGCAATCCAAAAACGCGGGTCGAGCGGTACATCATAGAACCATCGTCATCTGTTTCTATAAGAAACTCTACTCGTCGAGCCGAACGTTCAAGCTCGGGAAACAAGAAAGCAACAGTCTGGGCGTAATTCCAAACATGGGTACAGGTTCCATAGCAACTACCTTCCTCAAGATTGCTGCCTTCCCATCCAAGAAAAGTGCCGTCTTCAATCCTGAAGCAGGTGTTGCTGCGTAGTTGTGTTATGTTTGAGGACACCGCATCAAGCACATAATCTGGAACAGTGGTAGAGAAAAGAGCACGATGAAAATCACGTGTTGTATTTTCAAGTCGTTCAAGCTCGCGTAGTAAATAACTTCCTGCGTCCCAAGCGTCACGAAATAGCGTTGCATAATAGTTCTTTGTTATACGACCGTCGCTTTCGCATTGAACGGTATCCCAACAGAATAGTCTGGTGGGAAAATACCAACTCATGACAAACTCAAAATCTCGCTCTTCGCCGGGCCTCAAAGTGTGATGGATAGCCAATGAGCCAACAGCAGTATGTGTGCCTGTCAGATTTTTATAACTCGGTGTATCACCAACTTTACCATCTGAGGAAAAATCATCCCAAAAATCTGTAATGCCATCCCAATGACCTGTAGTGTGCCAGTTGGGTTTGATGCTCACATTTTCATCGCAGGTCATCAACGCCAGGCTACCAAAATTCAATTGATGAGGCTGCAATTTTTCATTAGTGAAAAATACACCGCGAACACTGTCTGTGTTGTGCTCTTTATTGCATGGTGAACCATCTGTTTTCATATTGCCAAAGGGATCGAAACCGTCATAGCCTGTAACATTTGCAAGTGAACCTGCGACAGAAACTTCAACATTTTTATCAGATATATTTTTTACACGATAACGGAACACGATAGCAGGAATGCCGGAATCGTCCGCATTTAATGGTATAAATGGCGTGAATGCTTCCAGACATACGTTAACAGGAAGTTCGGCGTCTTGAAAATCGACCCATACAAATGGATATTCACCACGTATAGATGCACTTTCCAAACGTGGAAGTCCACCCTGCTTACTTGAAGACGCACCGTGATGCCCGGTGTAAGGAGGTTTGTAACATGACTCCAGAATGCGTGCATCAGGTGGCTCGTTTTCTTTCTTTACCCATATGGAGAAGAAAGTGTTATCAATAGTTTTCCCTTTTGCAGGATTGTTGAAAATTTCAAAATCATGCAATTCGCCTCTGGATCCGATTGATATATTGCCTGTTCCAATTCCTCCTAATAAAAAAGCCGCTTGCTGCGATGTGTCAGGATGCGCCTTTAATACATGCTTCATACTCCTCGTCCTTTCGTTGTAAGTAAATTAACGCAGAGTGGGGAATAAGCTTCACCAAGATGGTGAGCGGTAGGTTTCTAGAGGTACCAATATCAACAGAAGGTGGAATATGTTTAGATTGGATCCCACCAAATAGCTGCCCATAGAAGTTCGCCATCGTCAGCAGCTGTCATTGTGTGCATAACATTTGAGGGGATTTCAATAACATCTCCGGCAGATATTGCACACTGTTCGTCGCCTACAGTGACAAGACCGTTGCCAGAGTATACGATATAAAACTCCTCCGCAGGATGTGCATGAAGTTCCATTTCATTACCATTTTCTAAATAGCCCATGGCATGGTCAAAAGGAGCGCTGAATATCGTTGGGAGAACTTTATCTGCAAGAATAGTATCTTGATGATCCAAATATGCTTTTTCTTTAATGAATCGGCGTGTATGAATTTCACCGAGCGCGTCTTTTGAAACACCTTCAATAGCGTCCCACCAAAATGCTGCCCACAAAAATGGGGCTTCATCTTTTTCGGTGCAGATTATTGTATGCCACTCACCTGCAGGGATTGCAATGACATCTCCGGGAGTTACGTATTTTGTTTTACTGCCGATGACCATATGACCTGTACCGGAAAGGACAATATAAATTTCATCGGTGGGATGTGAGTGTCCTGCCATAGCGGACCCATTTTTTCCAAAATATCCATAATGATGTCCAAAAGGAGCTTTCATGGAGTCCGGCAGGATATTGGATCCTAATATTGTGCCTTCATGTGCGGGTGTTGCAGTAGCAGGGTCGAAGCGTCTGATGTTAATTGCCATAGGTGCACCTCCAATATTATCAAAAAATGTAATCGTTTACTTTTACTTAACTAGCTTTAATTCAATATATGTGCCGATTGTCGGCATTTAAGCCGGAATATATTACCTTATCAGCAGTTGGCAACTAAAGTGGAAAATCATGTTGTGTAACTAGTATAGCGTTCCGCAAATAACTGGCGTCAGATTTTGATAGATTTTTCGTCTGTCAAGGCAAAATCCCGAAGGAATACCACTGGTCTTTCAAGGGATTTTAACGACGACAGGCGGAAAAGGTGTCGAAAGATAATGCTAGTTATTTGCGGAACGCTATACTAGTGAACTCGGCAACTTTATTGTAGCTAATGCTATAGCAAAGGGTGTAAATTGTCAACACAAAATACTCGTTTTTTGTTTTTTTTAGTTTATGTTGCATTTGCGAATATCATATGATATTATACGACGATGTAAACGATTTCTTAGAAAGGAGTTAATATGAAACAGGTAGTAACTATTGGACCCGGAAAGAGCGAAATAAGGGAAGTTGAGAACGTCAAGCCTAATGATGATCAGATCTTGATAAAGACTAAATATGTCGGAGTGTGCATGTCTGAGCATGATGCTTGGGCTGAGGCAGAAGCGGGAGAGGCTTTCGGTCATGAGCCTTTTGGTGTAATTGCGGAGGTTGGCAAAAATGTAAAAGGTTTTGTTGTGGGAGAGAAAGTTAGTGGTCTTTGGGGCAGCACATTACCCGGATCAGGTGGTATGGTTGAGTATTCCGTCGCAGATCCAAGAGTCAATACAATCGTTAAAATTCCCGAAGACAGTAAAGTTCGTGATGAGGAACTAATTCTTGAACCCCTGTCCTGCATTATGAGTGCTGTAAGTAAGGTGAAATTTACTGTTCCCGGTACGCCGGTATGTGTAATTGGCTGCGGATATATGGGTTGCGGTGCAATTAGTTTGCTTAAATATAGGGGTGCGTATGTAGTTGCCATAGATATTCGCCGTGAATCTCTCGAGGATGCAAAAAAATATGGTGCAGACGAGGTATATCTTGTAGATGAAGCTAAAGAGAAATTCCTCAATGATGACGACTTTTTAGGATTCGAGTTTGTTATGGAATGGGGAGAGACAAACGAATCTCTCGATCTTGCAATAAACTTAACAAAAGAGTGCGGGCAGTTATGTATTGGTGCATACCACACCGGTGGTAAACGTCTAGTTGATTTTCAGCAGTTAAACGTCAAAGCTATTGAATGCTTAAGTGTACACCCGAGAGAAGGCAAATTAAACGATCTAAGTGCACGCAATTCATTAGATTTGTTAGTATCCGGAAAATGGAAATTTGTTAACATGCCGATAAAAATATATCCGTTAAATAAATTTGATCAGGCTCAAGGTGAGCTGAGATCTAAATATGGAAAATATATTAAAGCTCTGATAGATATGACCATGGAAGATGGCGAGCCCTATATAATATAAAATCAAAAAAGACATGAAAGGAAAGTCACAAAGATGAATGCTACACTACGAGATAAGTTTTTTGGATGTATATGCGGAGCACATATAGGCTCAGCGATGGGAGCTGTGGTAGAAGGCTGGCTAAGTGAGAAAACAGAAGAAGTTTATGGAACGCTAGATAAACTTGTAGCATACGAACACTACGATAACGGGTGGGTACGAGATGCCGGTACCACCGAGGACGGAATAGATCGCCAAAAACTGATGATTACAGCAATTATAGAAAAGGGTGATCGAATAAATGCAGAGGATTTACGCAAGATATGGGTACGTGATATAAGTCCGCTGGCAGCCGGTGGAATATCTGAACCATTTGAAGGTGAGTTATTAAAAATATCTAAGACAGTTATACCTGCGAGAGATATTGGACGTTATTGTGATTACTCAAATCTAGTATCAATGGCACGCTCATGCCATCCAATAGGTATGATAAACGCAGGTGATGTTGAAGGAGCAATTAAAGACGTCATGGAAGTAGGGCAAGTATATAACTATGCAAATACAAAAGCATTAAAATGGGCAAATGTAACAGCAGTAGGAATAGCAGCAGCCATGTTACCGGGAGCGACTGTAGACAGCGTGCTTCAATCAATATTTGATAACTGCGATGAACGCAAATTAGATGGCGATGACGATGTGCATAGAGATTATGCCGGAATGTACGTAGTTGATGAACTTAAAAAAGCTCTTGATTTAACAGCAAATTGCAAAGACCATGTTGAATTACGGGAAAAAATAAACACATTATATTACGGAGTAGGTATGCCTTATGCGATGGCGTTTGCAAATGAGCTTGTAACTAAAGGTGTATGTGTTTTTGCTATGTGTGGCGGAGATATCAAAAAAGCAATAATAACTGCAACAAATCTGGGGCGTGACACAGACTGCGCAGCTGCAGTGGCAGCCGGTTTAAGTGGAGCACTTGGGCAAATAGATACAATCCCTGAGGAATGGATAAAACAAGTAGATTATGCAACTAGTGTACATCGCTTTACAAATAACAAACGCACTCTCCGTGAGTGTTCAGATGGTCTTTACGAAGCATATAAAAATAAATTAAAAAATTACCGCGAATATGTCGCAGTAATGGATATAGAATAGGAGGAAAGGTTATGAGCGTAACACTTAGAGATAAGTTCTATGGCTGTATTTGCGGAGCACACATAGGTTCGGCAATGGGATTCATTGTAGAGGGATTAACCTATACTCAAGTAGTAGAGAAATACGGAGTATTGGACAGCTTGCTTCCTCCGTGGGAACACTTTGATGGTGAAAAACGCGAGGCAGGTAGTACAGAAGATGGTGTTGATAGACAAAAGCTAATGATATCAGCTATAATGGAAAAAGGCGATCGTGTAACAGCGGAAGATGTGCGTAAGATATGGGTTCGCGATATATTACCCGGAGCAGCCGGCACGGTAAGTGAACCATTTGAAGGTGAACTGTTAAAAATAGCGAAAACTCGCATACCTGCCAGAGAAATTGGTCGCATGTGCGATTATTCCGGACTTAATAGTTTTTCCAGAGCATGCCATCCAATCGGTCTGATAAACGCAGGTGATATAAACGGAGCGATTGAAGATGTACTTGAAGTTGGTCAACTTTATCAGACAACAAACAGTCGTGGATTGAAGTGGGCATGTGTTACAGCTGTGAGTATAGCTGAAGCGACCAAGCCCGGTGCAACAGTAGACAGCGTTCTGCAAGCAATTTTTGACAATCTCGATGAACGTCAAAAAGTAACAGGTCGCGATGATGATTGGTATGCGGATTACGCAGGATTCAATCTTGTTGATGAGATAAAAGGTGCGTTGGAATATACGAAAGACTGTCGTGACTTTAAAGATTTAAGGGAAGCATTTGACCCTTACTATAATGCTTATGGAATGCCATATAACATAAGTTATGCGAACGAGGTAGTCACAAAAGGCATATGTGTATTCAAAATGACCAATGGCAATCTCAAAGAGGCAATAATAGCTGCATCCAACATAGGCAGAGACACAGACTGTATAGCAGCAATAGCAGGCGGAATCTCCGGTGCGTTGACCGGAACATCATCACTTCCACCTGAGTGGATAGCACAGGTAGATAAGGCAACTCAAAATCTACGTTGCACGAACAATAAACGCACAATGCTTGAACATTCTGAAGGCCTATATGGAGCATTTAAAAACAGATTGAATAAAATGACTGCAGTTGCGGATTTAATGGATTACTAATCTATAACGTCCGGAAGATACAATAAGCTGTTATTGGCATTATCCATGGTGATAAGATGAAAAATCGCTTATACTTATGGGGATATTTTAACAAACGATTGGTGCAGCCGAAAGCGGGTGTACCAATCGTTTCTGGACGTACGGACGAATTTGATGATTTTGTTACTAGCCAGATGCTTTTGTTTGCGCTTGCATTCGGAACTGTATTTGTTCAATTTCGTCGCTCAAACACACTCGCGCGTATAAATTAAACTCGAATCAACATGGTATGGCTCGCGAACTCGCTTTGGAAATTGAAAAACACAGGCTCCTCATCGCGCCTCAGGGCAGGTGTGACTAGTAACATAAATTTTGTATGTCTTAAAATGAAATGTGAGTTTAATTGACATTTATACAAAAACTTTATATTATTTATGATGAAGGCAATATTAGATGTTGCAAAATTATTTCAAGACTGAGGATTATTATGGAAAAATTGTATACCGGCAGAAAATTTGACGAGTTTGAGATTGGTGAGGAAATAATTAGTCCGGCAAGAACGATTACAGATGCGCATATTCTTGCGTTTTCCGGCATTTCAGGAGATTTTAATCCTTTACATACCGATGATGAATTTTGTAAAAACACTCCACAAGGTGGGCGTATTGCACATGGCAAACTTACGCTGTCTATTTCAGCAGGCTTATTTAACAGATATGTAGATGGTACATGTATTGCGTTTCTCGAACTTAGTGCGAAATATTTGAAGATAGTACGTCCGGGAGATACAATACATATCAGAGCAAATGTCAAAAGTAAAAAACTCAGTTCAAAAGGCGGAAAAGGCGTGATTGTATTTAGTATACAAACGATTAATCAAGATGGTGAAGTTGTTCTTGAAGGTGAGTGGACATTACTTCTTGTGGCATAGGGTGAGGGGAGTCCGATTAAAATACTCTTATGAGAAAGGGATATTTATATGACATTAAAAACAGGCGAACAGTATATTGAAAGTATACGAAAACTGAATATGGAAATTTATTTACTCGGTGAACGCATTAATACCGCTGTAGATAATCCGATATTGCAACCATCCCTCAATTCAGTAAAAATGACTTATGAACTTGCAAATGTCCCTGAATATGAGGATGTAATGACAGCAACCTCACATCTCACAGGAGAAAAAATCAATCGCTTTACGCATATTCATAGAAGTACTGATGATTTGATTAAAAAAGTGAAAATGCTCCGTTTGTTGGGACAAAAAACAGCGTCATGTTTTCAACGATGTGTGGGAATGGATGCTTTGAATGCTATGTACAGCACTACTTTTGATGTTGATAAAAAATACGGAACAACATACCATGAACGCTTTAAGGAATTCTTATTGCGTGTACAGCGCTTAGACTTAACTGTTGATGGAGCAATGACCGATGCAAAAGGAGATCGCTCACTTCCTCCTCATGCACAGCCTGATCCGGACAGTTATCTGCGTATTATAGAACGCAGAGATAACGGGGTTGTTGTTAGAGGTGCAAAAATGCATCAAACCGGTATAACCAACTCACATGAGGTGTTGGTAATGCCTACAATTGCACTGTCATCGGATGATAGTGATTATGCTATATCTTTTTCCATTCCAACTACTGCAAAAGGTTTATTTATGATTGTTGGTCGCCAGAGTTGTGATACAAGAAAACTCGAAGACTGTCCTGTTGATACAGGAAATCAAGAATTTGGTGGTATGGAAGCGATGGTCATCTTTAATGATGTATTTATTCCAAACGAACGTATATTCCTAAACGGTGAAACTGATTTTGCGGGTACACTCGTAGAACGTTTTGCCGGATATCACAGGCAGAGTTATGGTGGATGCAAAGTAGGTGTCGGAGATGTACTCATTGGAGCAGCGGCACTTGCAGCCGATTATAATGGCACGGCAAAGGCGTCACACATAAAAGACAAACTAATAGAAATGACCCACCTAAATGAAACATTGTTCAGTTGCGGAATTGCTTGTTCTGCGGAAGGCAAAAAAACAGAATGTGGAAGCTATCTTATCGATTTATTACTTGCAAATGTATGTAAATTGAATGTTACTCGTTTTCCTTATGAAATAGTTCGTCTTGCAGAGGATATTGCAGGTGGCTTGATGGTAACAGCACCATCGGATAAGGATTTAAGAAATAAGCAATTAGAACCATTTATAACTAAATATTTGCAAGGTGCAAATGGCAGCTCGACAGAAGATCGCTTAAAAATTATGCGACTTATCGAGAATTTATCACTGGGTACTGCGGCTGTCGGGTATCGCACAGAATCCATGCATGGAGCAGGCTCACCGCAAGCACAACGTATCACTATTTCGCGACAAAGCAACCTAAATATGAAAAAAGGTCTTGCAAAGAAGATAGCGAAAATTGAGTCATCAGAAGAATAATAATATCAACTCAGGAGGTCCTATTTGATGGGAGAAATTGTACTGGCAGGTGCTGTCCGCACCGCTATTGGAAGTTTATTCGGCACATTGTCTACTGTTCCAGTTGCAATGTTGGGTGCAACAGTAATTTCAGGAGCGATAGAAAAAGCGGGCATTAAACCTGCAGATGTCGATGAGGTATATATGGGCTGCGTGTTGCAAACCGGACAAGGACAAAATGTTGCGCGTCAGGCAGCGATTAAAGCCGGACTCCCTGTAGAAGTTCCGGCAACAACGATAAATAATGTATGTGGATCAGGCTTAAGAGCTGTTTCGATTGCAGCAGCAACAATACAAGCAGGTGAGGCAGATATAATAGTTGCCGGAGGCATGGAGAACATGTCTGCGACAATGTATGCCCTTGAAAACGCTCGAACCGGTTATCGAATGGGAGATGGAAAACTAATAGACACAATGATTCATGATTCATTGTGGGATGCATTTAATGACTACCACATGGGAATTACTGCTGAAAATCTTGCAGAAAAATATTCAATTGATCGAAATATGCAAGATGAGTTTGCAGCAAATAGTCAAAAGAAATGTGAAGAAGCTCGTAAAGTCGGCAAATTCGTAGATGAAATTGTTCCGGTAACAATAAAGAGTAAAAAAGGCGATGAGATATTTATTGAAGATGAATACCCACGTGATGGGGTGACCGTTGAGGGTATATCGAAGTTGAGATCAGCATTCAAAAAAGATGGGACAGTAACAGCGGCAAACGCCTCAGGCATAAATGATGGTGCTGCAGCTATAGTGGTTATGAGTGCGAAAAAGGCGAAAGAACTAGGTATAAAACCCATGGCAAAATGGATTGGTGGGGCAATTGCCGGTGTCGAGCCATCTATCATGGGCATAGGACCTGTTGCCTCAACAAGGAAATTATTACAACGAACAGGATTGCAATTGAGCGATTTAGATTTGATTGAAGCAAATGAAGCTTTTGCAGTCCAAAGTCTTGCAGTATCTAAAGAGTTGGACTTTAATCCTGAAATAGTAAATGTAAATGGAGGAGCGATAGCACTTGGGCATCCGGTAGGAGCTACAGGATGTCGCATATTAGTCACCCTTCTTCATGAATTAAGTCGTAGAAACGCCGGAAAAGGGCTTGCCACATTATGTGTTGGTGGTGGAATGGGAGTTTCTGCAATTGTAGAAAATATCAAATGAGCACCGGAGATTGAATGTGAAATATATTAGATACGAAAAGTTTAATATGGTTGCTAAAATAACCATTGATAGACAGGACGCTCTCAATGCTCTCAACAAAGAGGTGATGGAAGAACTTGAAGAGACACTTAATAACATATTCTCTGACGATGTGAGATGTATTGTTGTTACAGGAGCCGGCACAAAAGCGTTTGTGGCAGGAGCCGATATTGGCTCTATGCAGCACATGACTAAAGAAGAAGCAACAAAGTGGAGTCAATTTGGGAATGCAGTGTTTTTAAAGCTAGAACAACTTTGTGTACCCTCGATTGCGGCAGTAAATGGATATGCACTTGGCGGCGGTTGTGAGCTGGCTCTTGCGTGTGATATCCGTATTGCATCAGAGAATGCTGTGTTTTCGCAGCCCGAAGTTGCACTGGGAATCACTGCCGGATTTGGAGGCACACAGCGCCTGCCAAAGCTAGTTGGATGTGGTGTTGCAAAAGAGTTATTGTATTCAGGTGCTAGAATTGATGCTAAAGAAGCACATCGTATTGGTCTTGTAAATCATGTATACTCCGGCGATGTGTTGATAGGCAAAGCAATGGAACTTGCAAAAAAGATTGCAGGGAACTCACCGATAGGTGTGCGTTCAACAAAGGCAGCTATAAATATGGGTACACTTTCAAATGAAAATGGTTTTGAAATTGAGTCGACATTGTTTGGAAATTGTTTTCAAACAGAAGACCAAGTGAATGCTATGACTGCATTTTTAGAAAAGAAAAAACTGGATTCTTTTAAGAACAAATAGTTTGTTAAAATAGTTTTATCAAAGATTTAAAAAGGATAAGAGGTTTAGTTGTAAGTATGAAAGTTGGAATAGTTGGTGCCGGGACTATGGGGATGGGAATTTCTCAAGTGTTTGCACAAACCCAAGGATTTGAAGTAGTATTATGCGATACTACAGTAGATTTGGCTGATAAAGGGAAAATCAAAATCAGTACAGGTTTGGATAGATTGGTATCAAGAGAAAAGTTGATGTTGGAGGAAGCAAAAGAAATTCTTTCTCGTATATCTACAGGAACGATTGAGGCTGCAGCTGATTGCGACTTAATTGTTGAAGCGATTATAGAAGATATGCAAGTAAAGAAAAGCTTATTTGAAAAGCTTTCAAATATATGTAATAAAGATACAATTTTCGTTTCTAACACATCTTCATTATCGATTACAGAATTGTCTTATGGTTTGGACCGCCCGGTTGTAGGAATGCACTTTTTTAATCCTGCTCCCGTAATGAAGTTAGTGGAAGTTACTCCGGGTTTGAATGCACCAGAGAATTTAACTGAGACGATTGTTAATATTTCAGAAAAAATAGGCAAAGTTCCGATTGTACTCAATGAATCAGCAGGCTTTGTGGTTAATCGTATTTTAATTCCTATGATAAATGAGGGAATATGCGTTTTTGCTGAGGGTGTAGCATCGGCTCAAGATATTGACACGGCAATGAAGCTTGGAGCAAATCATCCAATGGGTCCACTGGAAATAGCAGATCTTGTTGGACTGGATGTTTGCCTGGCGATTATGGAGGTACTACTGCGTGAAACCAGAGACCAGAAATATCGACCACATCCACTGCTGCGAAAAATGGTGCGCGGAGGATTACTAGGTAGAAAGACTGGAAAAGGATTTCACGAATACAATATAAATAAATAGTACGAGGAGGTATCTATATGAATTTTGATTTGAGCAAAGAACACCAGATGTCCAGACAACTGTTTCGCGAATTTGCAGAAACAGAGGTTAAGCCACTGGCACAGGAGATTGATGAAAATGAGCGTTTCCCCGATGAAACCGTTGTAAAAATGGCGAAGCAAGGATTTTTGGGAATACCTTTTCCAAGGGAACTAGGAGGTCAAGGGTGCGATGTTCTCACCTACATTCTTTGTGTAGAAGAATTATCTCGTGTATGTGCAACTACAGGAGTTATTGTCGCTACCCATACATCTCTCGGATGTGAGCCGATTTTTAGGCAGGGAACACCTGAACAAAAAGAACAATATTTACCATCAATGTTGACAGGGAAAACTTTAGGCGCATTTGGACTAACCGAGCCAAATGCCGGTACAGATGCTTCCGGTCAGCAAACAAAGGCTGTTCTCAATGGTGATCATTTTGTATTGAATGGAAGCAAAATCTTTATTACAAACGGTGGTGTGGCAGATACATTCATAATTTTTGCAATGACAGATAAGTCGAAGGGTACAAGAGGGATTTCAGCCTTTATTGTCGAAAAAGATTTTCCCGGTTTCAGTATTGGAAAACAAGAACTGAAAATGGGTATTCGCGGATCATCAACATGTGAACTTGTTTTCAATAATTGTATAGTACCAAAGGAAAATATGCTTGGTAGAGAGAGTAAAGGTTTTGGAATTGCAATGGCGACCTTGGATGGCGGTAGAATCGGCATCGCAGCTCAAGCTCTAGGTATAGCACAAGGTGCTTTCGACGAAGCAGTAAAATATGTTAAAGAACGAAAGCAATTTGGTAAAACAATATCATCATTCCAGAACACACAATTTAGGCTTGCAGATATGAAAGCTCGAATTGAAGCTGCACGATTCCTTGTGTACAATGCTGCCTTTACAAAAGAAACTAAGGGACGCTGCACAACAGAAGCGGCGATGGCAAAGTTATATGCATCAGAAATAGCGATGGAAGTAACAACAAGATGCGTGCAATTGTTTGGTGGTTATGGATATACAAGAGAATATCCTGTAGAGCGAATGATGCGAGATGCAAAAATTACAGAGATCTATGAAGGTACATCAGAGATTCAAAGACTTGTAATTGCTACTAA
>Ga0123355_10009704_pt1 | contig 14672 bp, 14 predicted proteins | sample TergutEmb28metaG_3_FD_89872 | JGI IMG/M metagenome (GOLD analysis project Ga0123355, IMG submission 89872) | Embiratermes neotenicus P1 segment gut microbial communities from Petit-Saut dam, French Guiana - Emb289 P1 | ecosystem: Host-associated > Arthropoda: Insects > Digestive system > Gut ...
AACTGGCATTCCTTACCACTCCTCGACATTTAGCCAGTTACGCAATAATGAAGCAACTGCCTCTGGCTTTTCATTTACAAATTTCTCTATTTGTTTCTTAACTTCACTTTCGCGGAAATAATTCTCCTCGTCTAACGCAGCAATTTCTTCGTCTTTAGCATCTTCCAATTGAGTAGAAACTAAAAGGTCTTCAATAGAAAGTTCTGGCTCTCTTGCTTCTTCCTCTGCTTCATCTCTTGCACGAGTTTTGAGTAAAAAGAATGCTAACATGAGCAACAACAGAATGAACACAGCAAGCACTGCCAATGTAGTCCAGTCCCAAACACGTGCTTCTGTGTGGACAAAGTTTAATATCTCTGAAACTATCAATGTCACGTTTTCAACTGGAATACCTGATGCATATGCAATTAAGTGCCTGAAATAATATTCATCTGGAAAATCTTCGCCGTTAAGCCTTCTTGCGGGGCGTTGGCTATTAGAAAATATTTCCCAATCTCTTTGAGTACGGGCTTCATCTTCTGCCAACCAAATATCCTGATGAATGTCACGGAAAAAAGAAGCTGTAACAGAAACAGAAGATTCATCGGGGCGGAATCCACCACCTACAGAATGTGTGATTGTTGTAGTATTATCAACAACTCTGTTAAAATCCTCTATACGTTGTTGCCCACTGGATTCACCTGCCGCGCCCACTTGATAACCTGGGATTCCACCCTGATTCCAACCCAAGCCTGGCTCAAATCCAGCATTCATACCTCTAAACTCTGAACGCTCGTTACGCCCTATAAGATTAAAACCCTCATCAGTTCCATCAGGTGCGCGGAACACATTAGCTGTTTCAACACGTTCATACGAAGGGTCAAAGGAAAGGCTTGGAACAGCCTCCACAGCATCAAAAAACGCTGTTAATAGACGATGTAAATCAAATCTTAAAGCGTTTGTGCGCCTAAATTGATAGTCTTGTGCTGCACTTACATGGTTACCATCAACATCATCACCACCTAAGAAAATGGCACGTGCCTCATGGTCAATAATATCCACATTTTCCAATTCAAGACCAGGAACTGCACGTGTGACAATAAGGGCAAGATTGCGCCCTTCTTGGGGCGTAAAATTAGTGGAAGTACGTACTACAACAGAGGCTGAAGTTGCTGGTGTTCCAGGTGTAAACGCTCTGTGTGGGTCAGGAACGGCAAGTGTAACAGTTGCGTGAACTATACCATTCACGACCTCAAGCATTGTTGCAATCTCGCCCTCTAAGGCAAGAGTGTCCATACGGCGGCGCTGGGATTCTGTAGTTGACAACCCAGTACCAGAGAAAGCATCAGCCCATCTAAAACGTTCATCAATGGGCGCGCGATCTTGTGCTGTGATTTCAACGATTGCGTTCTGTCTGTCACGGACTGGAACATCAAGTCTTCTACCATTATCCTCAACTCTGTGACGAATACCACGGTCAGTTAAAGCTATCTGCATTTGTTGAATTTCCATTATATCGCGATTATTTGCAAGAGTTACCCAGTTGGTACGGAAGATAAAATACAATGCAATTATAATTGCAACTAAAAGAACAAGCACGACACCCAGGAATTTATACTGCTGAGGCCGGGTAAGTGCATTCCAGCGATTCTGCATGGGGTCAGTGTACTTTTTAAGTTGTTCGGGCATTTGCTCACCTCGGCTTCACGCCACACAGTTTGGTGGCTTGTTTTTTTCATAACTAAAGATCTTGGGGATTCTCCCCAAACCCCCGCAAGGGGATATATCCCCTTAACCCCCTTCCCCTTACCTAAAAAACCGCAACGCGGTTTTTCTTTATAAAGTTTTGGTCAAACTTTTTCAAAAGTTTGCAGGGTGTGGGACGGAGTCCCACGGTTTTAATTCAAAATTATATTTGCATACGCATGATTTCTCTGTATGCTTCTATAACACGGTTAGTTATTTGAACAGTGAAATTCAAGGAATTCATTGCTCTATCCTGTGCCAATTGAACCGCAAGAATATCATCTGTGCGCCCAGTGGCAAAAGCAAACTGCATATCTGTGGCGGCGTGTTGCATGTTATTTGTATCTGCCACTACATTCATAGCCGCATTAAAAAAAGCTGTAAATGGGCTGTCAGGTGAATCCACCGCTGGTGAAACTATATCTTGCACTGTTGGCAATTGTGTTGGAAACGCCTGAATAGGTGCGGCAATCACTGATGTATCAATTAATGATGTAATCACTTTTTATTTACCTCCCCTGTCCAATTTCTAATGTTCTTTGCATTATATGGCGCGAATTTTGCATGGCTGTAATGTTTGCCTCATAAGACCTAGTGGCGGATATCATATTTACCATCTCCTCCACAATATTCACATTAGGCAAACGAACATAACCCTCTTCATTTGCATCTGGATGAGAGGGGTCAAATTTAAGTAGACCTGGCGTTTCATCCCTGACGATTTGGCTTACACGCACGCCTCGACTCTGATGAGCAGGTGTCCCCCCAAAAATACTACCAAAAACATTGTCAAAAGCAAGTGAAATCTGGTCTTGGTCATGTATTTCTTCAAAAATTACGGTTCTGCGCTGGAATGGACCACCATCAGCAGTTCTTGTCGTGTTGACATTAGCAATATTTTCAGAAATAGTGTCCATTCGCAACCTTTGCGCTGTTAGAGCTGTTGCCGATATGTTCATTGTTGAGAAAAATCCCATTATCTACTACCTCCCCTGTAATACTGCGTTTAATGCGCGAGAATTGTGTAATATGGCATTTACCATCACATCTGCCCTTGTCGAATTAGACCACAAAGACACCATTTCACGCTCAACATCCACATTGTTACCATCCATCCTGAAAACCGTACTGCCTTCTTGATGACGGATTACAGGACGCGCACCAGATAAATCTAATGTACCTGTTCTGCGCCAATTACTGATTGCTTGCTCCAAAGCACCTTCAAACTCTACCCTACGGGCAGTGAAGGCGGGAACATCGTTATTGGCTATATTATTTACAATAACATCATTGCGGGCGGATATCCCCTGCAATGCCGCGCCCAAAACAGAATTGTTTTGATGTAAGGCTTGTGTAAGCACAAAACCTCCCCCTTCTAAACCTTAATTACTTACCTTAGAAAATAGATTCTATGTTCATTACTTTTACAATGTGGCTCTATGTCCATTCCTTACCTCAATCCTTGATATAATTGAGATAAGAGCATCTTTAAGGTTCATTAAGATTCTATTAAACCTTGATATCCTACCAAAAAACCCAGAAGAATGTCAATGCACCCAGTAAAATAAATATTGGATTTTACTTTTGCTTGCCCACACTCATGTCTAGGGAAGTATATTTTGGACACTGTTCATGCCGTTTTCCTAGAGGAGAGTATAAAGCAAATTTTAATATATTGCAATATCTAAATATTTTTAAATTATAGAATAGCAAGAAAATCAAGGGTAAAGACTCTCTTTATGGTTTTGATAATTTTCAAGTTTGTGATATACTTTGAGTTGTATGAACGCCCTCGAACCAAAATATAACGAAACAAATTAAGACGTGAATCAACTATATGTACATTATGGCAAAAAGATGTAGTGGTAGGAAAGGGATATATTATTATGGTTTATAAAACACATGGTGTTTGTTGCAAAGAGATACGCTTTGAAATTGAAGATGGAGTAATTACGGAACTGGAATTTCTTAATGGTTGTGATGGAAACCTAAAGGGTATTTCCCAATTGGTAAAGGGGCGTACCCCTGAAGAAGTGATTGCATTGTTAAGTGGTATCCAGTGCAAAGGGAAGCCCACATCTTGCCCAGACCAGTTGGCGACGGCATTGCTAACGACTAAAGCATGATTACGAATCAACTAAACGCGCTCTAAACTCACTATAACATAAGAGCATGGTATTGGCTATTGGATTAATTAGCAAATATCATGCTCTTATTTCAATGGGGGCTTTGGAAAGCGGTATAACAACCGCTTTTATTAACTTGTTGTCCATTTTTGCACAACAGAAGCAATATTTTCGTGTTTCATCAGCGGTTCGAGGACTTTCATGCATTCTTCCATCGTAACATAATTATCATTTAAAAGTGCCTCACACAGGCTTGTAATTTCCAAGTAATAATTAACATTGTCTTTGTCTACATCTGTATGCATCATAAAATAGATTACTGCTTCGATAGATTTTTTAATATCTGGATTTTTGTCATCTAGGTATAGTTTTATCAAAAAAATTACATCTGTTATTATGTCATCTGATGTATTTTTTCTCATTTTCATAGATTTGATTGCACAGGATTCTGCCAAATCCTTTTCGCCCAGTTGATTGTGTAATATTGCCATGTTTCGCAAACTATTTGCATAAAATATATGATTTGATGTTGTCATGTGTTGGAATATTTCACAAATTTCTGAATGTCCCTCTATTGCTTCACGAGTCCGTTGCAATCGTGCCAATGAATTAGCACGACGAAATGCCACATTCAAATACGTACCATTTTGTTGACCAACATGATTTCGTATCGCCTCCAGCACCTTTTCATATAAGGGGATTGCTTTATCTCTCTGGTCATTTATCTCATAAAGTTCTGCTAAGTAATGGCACGAACTAGCAATAGTCTCATCTCCCGTAGAAAATGCTATAGCTTTTTCGGCATATTTAATGGCTTTATCATACTCTCTTGCTTCTTCATGCAAGAAAGCTATACTGTGCAAGCTATTAAGCATGTCACTGTTGTTGCCCTTTTGTTGGCGGATATTTAATGCTTCAATATGATAGCGTAAGGCTTCTTTACGTTTGCCCTTTTCTGCCATAAGATTGCCGAGATTGTACAAATTATCTGCATATCTGGCATCTTGATTGCCAACTTTATTTTTGAGTATTTGATTTATATGTTTAAACATCAAATTGGCAGAATCGTAATTCTTCATGTAACGACACATAATTACTGCTATTTGATTCAAGCGCATCATAGAATTGACAGATTCACCTTCAACAAACATTACATGCCTTCCAGAAGTTGTATATAGTTCTAATGCTCGGTCTAGATCGCCCATTTCGTCATATATGACAGCTAAATTATAGATATCATTAGCATATTCCATTGATAAGGTAGAATTGTTGTGAATGTGTTCCCTCATAAGGGTTTCCCCCAGTGAGGAAGCTGTCTTTAGTTCGCTATTATTGTATTCTTCTATAATTCTTTTCCTGAGATAACTAATTTTGCTCATAAGGTGGAATCCCCATTCATTTTAGAACTCTATCGTTTATCTAGTTTTCGTGAAATAAATGTACCTACAACTTGAACAACCTGCACTAATACTACCAAAATTATAACCGTGTATACGAGAATGTCACGACGGTGACGGTTCATGCCATAACTTATAGCAACATCACCCAAACCACCCCCACCAACCATACCTGCCATAGCAGAAAATGTAATGAGGTTTATGATTAACAAAGTAAATCCAGCCACAAGCCCTGGAGCTGCCTCGGGTATAATTACACGGAAAATCAATTGTTTTGTTGTTGCGCCAGCAGAAATTGCGGCTTCAATGATCCCATGCCCCAATTCATTTAATGTTGATTCAACCACACGTGACATAAATGGAATGGCGGCTATGGTAAGTGGCACGATGGCAGCTCTGCTTCCTATTGATGTGCCTACAATATGGCGTGCCAAGGGGAAAACCAGCATAATTAACACAACAAAAGGAATACTACGCCCAATGTTTATAATGAACCCAATTATTTTATTGTAAAAAGGAAAGGGATAAATGCCTGTGGGCGAGGTGAAATACAAAGAGCATCCTATAATCATGCCAAAAATTATTGCAAACAATGAAGCTATGCCCACCATATAAATTGTGTCAAGAGTAGCACCTGGAAGGGTTTGGCGCAAATGACTTGTATATGCATCAAATTGGCTGTCATAAAAATTTAGGTTTGCATGAAATCTTCTGCCAGACAATCGTTGTACCAGATTATCAAGTGTTTCTTGTTCAAACATGGTCTATTACCTCAAGTCCTATCCCGTGAGTCCTAAAATAGTCAATCGCCCTTGCAACTCTGTCATCCGTGCCGATTATTTCTATTATCAATGAGCCTAGCATTATGCCTCCCACAGATTCAATATTACCAGATAATACAGATAGCTCTATATCATATTTACGTATTACATCACTCATAATGGATTCCCGTGCCACATCACCAATAAATACTGCACGACAAATTTTACTACTGTGTCCTTGAGGGGTGGTAGCCTCAAGCCAGCTTGCATCCACATATTCTTTAGAAAAAAAACGCTTTGCAGTATCTGTTTTTGGTGCGGTAACAACTTGCAAAACAGGACCTTCTTCTATTATTTTTCCATCTTCCATGATTGCTACATGGGTACACAACTCTTTAATAACATCCATTTCATGAGTGATTACCAAAAATGTTACTCCTGTGTCTTTGGCAATTTTTTTGATTAATGCAAGTATGGAACGAGTTGTATCTGGGTCAAGTGCAGATGTTGCTTCGTCACAAATAACCAACTCTGGTGAGGCGGCTAATGCACGAGCAATTCCCACACGTTGTTTTTGCCCACCTGACAACGTAGCAGGATAGACATTTGCTTTTTCGGTAAGCCCTACTATCTCCAAAAGCTCATCTACACGTTCTTTGATTTTTGTGTACTTTGAAATACGCAAGGGAAAGGCTATATTTTCATAGACTGTAGAATTCATCAACAAATTAAAGTGTTGAAATACCAGCCCCATTTTTTTGCGGGTTTCACGCAATTTTTTACCACGCAACTTAGTTATATCAACACCATTAAATAAAATTTCGCCACTGTCAGCTTTTTCAAGGGCTGAAACACAGCGGGCAAGGGAGGTTTTGCCCGCACCGCTAAGCCCAATAAATCCAAAAATTTCACCTTTGTTTACTGTTACGCTAACACTTTTTAGAACTTGTAATCGTTCTTTTGCATTCTCCAGTGGAAAGGATTTAACTAAATTTTTTACTTCTATTATTTTCAATATGTTGACACCACTTTTATATGATAGGAAAATGCGCAAATGAACATTTCCTGTCAAAGTTTTGATGAAACTTTCTCAAAAGCACCTTGGAATTTGGGGTAAAACCCCCAAGAACTAAAATTACAACATAGCCAATGCAAGTTCCATCATTTGAGTAAATGATGTTTCGCGTTCTTTTGCTGTCATAAATGAATCACGATTAAATACCTTGTCAGAAATGGTACAAATACATAGTGCGTTTTTACCTGCACGGGCGGCATTAGTATAAAGTGCGGCAGATTCCATTTCTACAGCAAGCACACCCATACGTAGCCATGCATTCATGCCTTGGTTGTCATCATTGTAGAATACATCACTTGACAAAATGTTACCACCATGCAAATTAATCCCTAATATATCGGCGGCTTGCTGTGCCTTACGTATCAGCGAATATGATGCCGTTGGTGCATAACTACCTGGACAACGTGCAAACACATCTGGATAGTTTGATTCAGAACATGCACCAATGCCCATTATAATGTCGCCAAGTTCTAATTCCATACTGATTGCCCCAGCAGAACCAACGCGGATGATATTATCTACTTTGTAGAAATTAAAAAGTTCATACGAATAGATTCCCATTGAAGGGCAACCCATTCCGCTACCCATTACTGATATAGGTTTTCCGTTGTATGTGCCCGTATAACCAAGCATTCCACGCACATCATTTACTTTTTTAGGATTTTCCAAAAAATTCTCTGCAATAAATTTTGCACGCAACGGGTCACCTGGCATTAACACTGTTTTTGCAAATGCACCTTCTGGTGCGGTGATATGGGGGGTTGGAATAGCCATAATAAAACTCCTCAGTAAAAATTAGTTAGGGCATTTTATAGAAGTATGCCCATTGATACTGTATATTATGTGGATAGTCTTGTCAAATACATTCATACCATAAGCGTGTTTTCACCATACAACATCCTGTGTTATACTCATATAACTTGCTTATGACGGAATTGAAACACATCCAGAAAAGAGGGGTTAAAATAACTGTACACATTGGAAATATAAATTATGTAATTGATACAAACCCTAAAGAAACCTTACTTGAGGCATTACAAAGAAATGGCATAAACATATCTGCCCCATGTGGTGGAAATGGCATATGTGTCAAATGTGTTGTAAAAACAAATAACGGTGAATGTTTAGCGTGTAAAACTTCTGCAAATGCAACTGATGTTTGGCTTGAATCAAATAATGATGGATTTAATATAGTTGATGTATACGAAAGCAGTATAAAAATAAAATCCACACGCTATAAAAAAATGGTTACGCCATTTGTCGGGCATGGCATAGCAATTGATATAGGCACGACCACATTGGTATTTGAATTATTAGAAATGTGTACAGGCAAACGAATTAAAACACATTCCCAAATCAACAGCCAAATAACCTATGGTGCAGATGTAATATCACGAATAGACCACGCCACTAAGGGGGCGCAAGACAAGCTACATGCACATATAATTGAAGATATTAAAGCAGGAGTAAATGCACTGTTAAAATATTCATCAGATATTAAATATGTAGTAATTGCGGGAAACACTACTATGTTGCATTTGTTGCTAAACTTGCCATGTGCAACTTTGGGTGTTGCGCCTTATACACCTGTATCTTTGGCTATGGAACATCTTGACTTTGATTTTGGTACTTTTAAATGCCCTACTTTAATTTTACCTGGAATATCTGCATTTGTTGGTGCAGATATTGTTAGTGGATTACTTTGTTGTGGTTGGCCAAATGTTTCGGGGTACAATTTGCTTATTGACCTTGGAACTAATGGAGAGGTAGCTTTATTCTCCAAAAACCAAATTCTCGTTGCCTCCACAGCGGCAGGTCCAGCTTTTGAGGGTGGGAATATTTCGAATGGTGTTGGTTCTGTGCCTGGTGCAATATCAAAAGCGAACTATTGTACCCAAAGTGGCGTATTTAGTTATGAAACCATAAATAATGCACCCCCTATAGGCATTTGTGGCAGTGGTGTTGTTGATATAGTGGCACAATTACTACAACACAAACTAATTGATGAAACAGGGCGTTTTGAAAATGGAGCAGATTTTATTGAAATCGCACCAAACATTATATTCACTCAACGTGATATTCGTGAATTTCAACTTGCAAGGTCTGCAATCTGTACAGGCATCAAAATTCTTACAGAAGGTATTTCTGAAATAAACAAAGTTTTCCTTGCTGGTGGTTTTGGAATGAATTTGAATAGCACGTCACTATTATTTCCATTTGAAAATATAATTCCTGTAGGTAATGTTTCATTAGGTGGATGTTCACAATTATTGCTAAATGAAAAACGTGAAGATGATATTCAAGAATTAATCAAAATCGCCAAAGAGATGGACTTAGCCACACACCCACAATTTAATGATTTATTTATGGAATATTGCAGTTTTAGTATGTAAAGGAGGATAAGAATGCAAGATTTTCGAGAAACTATTGTAAACATCACCAAAAATGTAACCAAAACATCAGGTGATTTACTAAAGACAACCAAACTAGGCATTAGCCTTTCATCAGAGGAAACTAACTTAAAGAATCTTTATATAGAAATTGGTAAAAAGGTTCACGAGATTTATCAATATGGTGGTTCTTTGGGTAAATTTTTCGATGAAAAACATGCCGAACTCGAAGCATGTGAGCGCAAAATTTCGGAGTACAAAGAACAAATCAGCCAAATTAAGGGTACTCGCGAATGTGGTAAATGCGGAAAAACCGTCGAACGCACATCTGAATACTGTCCAAAATGTGGAATGCGTGTGAGTGATGCATTACCTCCACCAGAAACAGCCACAATACCTAGTGCGCCTGTCCCTCCACCCATTCCTGTTTCCGTCCATGAACCAGCACCAACCTCAATTCCAATACCACAAACAATATCAGCCCCAGAGCCAATAGCCCCACAAACACGTACATGCAGGGTTTGTGGTGTGGCAAATCAATTAAACTCCAAATTTTGTTTGTCATGTGGTAGAATATTAGAGTAAATTTTTTGTACAGCGCGAATAAATCGCGCTCCCATGTTCCTTCGGAAAGTGGCGTATACACTTTTTTAATGGTTGCATACTCCAGTAGTATATAAACCATAATTTAATGGTTAGACTCTATATAAGGGGATTTGAAAATGCTATGTTCAAGATGTAACAAAAACCCTGCTACTGTACATGTACAGCAGTATATTAACAATATGAAATCTGAATTGCACCTGTGTCAAGAGTGTTCGTTTAATATGGGGGCAGATATGCTAGAACATATCTCTGACAATATCTCAATGGAAACGATTTTCCAAGGATTTTTGGAGCAAATGCAAAAATTCACGGGTTCGGCACCACCCCAAGGAAACCAAAATCAAGCACCCCCCATTGAAAAGGCGGTTGCCTGCCCAAAATGTACTATGACTTACGAAGATTTTAAAACCAGTGGAAAACTAGGCTGTGCCGCGTGCTACCAATCTTTTGCAAGACCTGTGGAGGCTTTGTTAAAAAATGTCCATGGCAGTACGCGTCATGAGGGAAAATATCCCCAACGCTCTGGCGCGAAAATCAAGCAAGAAATCTATGTAGAAGAACTCCGTGCAAACTTAAAAAACGCTATTGCAGAGGAAAATTTTGAAGAAGCGGCGCGTTTACGTGATGAAATTCGCATTTTGGAGGTTTCCCAATGAGTTTGCCATGGTATCAAGAACCCTCTACTGATGAAACACAAATTTTATCATCAAGAATTCGTTTTGCAAGAAACATCAAAAAGTACCCATTTCACCAAAAGTTATCTGTTGAAGACTCTATTTTAATGCTACAAGAAGCACGCGATTCTGTTGCTTTGGCAGGTGACTTATTTCATAGCCTTGATATTTCTTCTTTGGGGCTTACAGAACAAAGCGTTTTTTTAGAAAAGCATATTGTTAGCCCACAACTTTTGAAAAATGGGCTTCCTAAAGGACTTTTAATCAGTGACGACCAAAACATTAGCATAATGCTTAATGAAGAAGACCATTTACGCATTCAGTCAATTCAACCAGGTGAAGGGCTTGCAAAAGCATTTGAGACAGCAAACAAAATTGATGACCTTATTGAAGAACGTGTAGAATTTGCATTTCATCAAAAATATGGGTATCTTACAGCTTGCCCCACCAATGTAGGCACAGGTATGCGGGCTTCTTACATGATACATTTGCCTTGTCTAGACAACACTGAAACATTTAGGAATACTTTGCCTGAAATTGCTAAATTCGGAATCATCCTTCGTGGCATTTATGGCGAAGGCACTGGTTCTATGGGAAGCATTTATCAAATTTCCAACCAAAATACATTAGGTAAGTCTGAAAGTGAAATTATAGAGGTTCTACAAAATGTTACAACCACAGTAATTACCAAAGAAATGCAAGCGCGTGAATCATTGATATTAACGCGTCGTTCGTTTCTGGAAGACAAAATTTATCGCGCCTACGGAATTTTATCACACAGCAGAAAAATTTCTGCAAAAGAGGCAATAGATTTACTCTCAAGCATTCGTTTAGGTTACCTAATCGGAATCCTAGACAAGCCACGTCCTGCCAAACAGATTTATCAGATTATGATGGAAATTCAGCCAGGGCATTTACAACGAGTAGCTGGTGCAGAGATGTCCGAAGAAGAGCGCGATGTAGCACGAGCTAGTTATTTAAGGAGTATGTTTTAAATTAAAATCGAGGGGGGGTACCCCCACATTCATCGAGAAAAGGAGCTACATACCGATGAAAAGTCCATTTACAGAAAAAGCAAGATTGGCAATCCAAAATGCAGAAAAAGTGGCAACCGAAATGGGCAGCCGCGAAGTAGGTACAGAGCATATATTACTTGGGTTGGCGCGTGTGACAGACGGTGTTGCCGCCAAAGTGTTAGAATCCCAAGGAATATCATTTGAGGATATTGAAAAACAATTACAATCTATGACAGGTGGTCAGACAGCCACTGTTAGTAACATTCAAGGGCATACCCCCCGTACAAAACGAGTGCTGGAGCGTAGTTTTCAAGAAGCTCAAATGATGAAAACAAATTATATTGGCACAGAACATTTATTGCTTTCTTTGCTAAAAGAAAAAGATTGTATGGCATGTAACGTGCTTAATGCCTTGTCGGTAAGTACCGAAAAAATCTATAATGATATCATGACAATGTTGGGCGAAAATAAACAGAATAATGCTGGAGGATTTAATCTACCTTTTTTAATGCCTATGCACTCTAAAAATAATCCTCAACAAGGAGGACGTAGTAATACTCCAGCATTGGATAAGTATAGCCGTGACTTTACACAAATGGCACGTGAAAACGGATTTGACCCAATTGTAGGACGCTCCAAAGAAACGGAAAGAGTAATTCAAATTCTAAGCCGTCGCACCAAAAATAATCCATGTCTGGTGGGTGACCCTGGGGTAGGTAAAACGGCAATCGCGGAAGGACTTGCACAAAGAATAGTGTCTGGTGACGTTCCAGCTACGGTAAAAGATAAACGTGTTGTTGCATTAGACCTTGCTGGAATGGTTGCAGGCACAAAATACCGCGGAGAATTCGAAGAAAGAATTAAAAAAGTTGTTCAAGAAGTAAAATCAAACAGTAATGTTATTTTGTTCATTGACGAATTGCATACCCTAATCGGCGCGGGTGGTGCAGAAGGTTCTTTAGATGCCGCCAACATTTTAAAGCCTTCTTTAGCACGTGGAGAAATGCAAGTAGTAGGTGCAACCACCTTAGACGAATACCGAAAGCATATTGAAAAAGATGCCGCCCTTGAACGCCGTTTTCAGCCAGTGATGGTTGAAGAGCCAACGGAGGAAGAAGCAATTGACATTCTTAGGGGTATTCGTGATAAATATGAGGCGCACCACAATGTAAAAATTACAGAGGACGCTGTGGAAGCGGCTGTAAGGCTTTCCGCACGTTATATACCAGACCGCTTTCTCCCTGATAAGGCAATTGACCTCTTGGATGAAACATCTTCAAAAGTTCGTTTACGCTCTTATACTACGCCTCCCAATATAAAAGCTCTACAAGACCAGATTGATGAATTGGAAAAAGAAAAAGAAGCCTCTGTTAAAATCGAAAGATTTGAAGATGCAGGAATATTAAAACAACGTCAAAATGCATTAAAACAACAGCTAAAAGTTGAAGAAGAGCGATGGAAAGACAGTTATACAAAAAGCCATCATATTGTAAATGCAGATGAAATTGCCGATGTTTTGGCGTTTACCACAGGTGTACCCGTAAAACGTTTACAACAAGAAGAAGGGCAACGCCTTATGAAAATGGAAGATACAATCCATCAGAAAGTTATTGGGCAAGACGCGGCTGTTACTACATTGTCAAAAGCAATTAGGCGTGGGCGCGTGGGGCTTAAAAATCCCAATAGACCCGTTGGTTCATTCTTATTCCTTGGTCCTACGGGCGTTGGAAAGACTCATTTATGTAGAGCATTGGCAGAAATTCTTTTTGGTGACGAAAATGCTATTATTCGTGTAGATATGTCTGAATATATGGATAAACACAATGTATCAAGGTTAATTGGTTCTCCTCCTGGTTATGTTGGTTATGATGAGGGTGGGCAACTAAGTGAACGAGTACGCCGCAAACCTTACTCTGTAATTCTTTTTGATGAAGTTGAAAAAGCACATCCTGATGTTTTTAATATTCTTTTACAAGTGCTTGATGATGGGCACATCACTGACAGTCAAGGGCGTAAAATTAATTTTAAAAACACCGTAATCATCATGACCAGTAATGTTGGCGCACGTTCTATTATTAATCCCAAAAAATTAGGATTTGTTGGTGATGACACTAAAGAACGCTCTTATGAAGACATGAAAAAAATAGTTATGACAGAGGTGAAAGAGCTTTTCCGTCCCGAATTCCTTAACCGCATTGATGATATAATTGTGTTTCATCCCCTTGATAACGAAGATGTTAAGAAAATCACCCGCTTGATGATGAATGAAACAGCGGAACGTATCAGCAAAAACATGGATATTGATTTAATCTACACTAATGAACTTATAGAGCATATCGCCTCAGAAGGTTATGATCAAATGTATGGCGCAAGACCTTTACGCCGTGCTATACAAAACAAAATCGAAGATGAACTTGCAGAGGCAATACTTGAAGGGCGTTTTCGTGAAGGTGATAAGGTTCGTGGCGAATTCCGCGATGGAAAAGTTGTTTTTGGTACTAAGTGGGATATGCCTGTTTGATTAGAGAAAAAAAGCGACTACGTCGCTTTCCGAAGGAAATGGAAGTGCGATTTATTCGTGCTGTAGTGGCGGGGTTTGGGGGGGCGCCCCATTGGCGACGGAAATTGTGAGAATAATTCCCTAGCAAATAAAAAAGTGGCTATGCCACTTTTTTCGTTTTTTAAGTAAAATGGTTACAAACATGGAGGTTTTCAATATGCAAGAAATTATCTATACAGCTGACCTTTATCTTCGTCTGTCGAATGCAGGTGGTGATAAAGAAAAAGAAGAAAGCAATAGTATATCCAACCAGAGAGCATTAATTTTGGATTTTTTGAAGTCACATCCTGATATCCAAATTAACAAGATTAGGATTGATGATGGGTATTCTGGTATTGACTT
>Ga0123355_10009705_pt1 | contig 14671 bp, 11 predicted proteins | sample TergutEmb28metaG_3_FD_89872 | JGI IMG/M metagenome (GOLD analysis project Ga0123355, IMG submission 89872) | Embiratermes neotenicus P1 segment gut microbial communities from Petit-Saut dam, French Guiana - Emb289 P1 | ecosystem: Host-associated > Arthropoda: Insects > Digestive system > Gut ...
ACGTCACTTGGGAATTGCGCGCGTTGACAGACACGCAACGGTCGGCTCGCGATGGAGTCGGCGGGGCGGAATTTATTCGCACCGCAGCGCGACGGTGGGCTCAATGTGTACCGCTCGGCGAGCCGGGACATAGCATGCGGCCCATGCAATCAGTGACAGCAGAATCGACACACTGATGTAGGTCACAGGGTCAGCGGGACCGACGCCGACCAGAAATTCGCCGACGAGGCGTCCGGCGGCGAGCGCGGTGAGAAGGCCGATCGGCAGGCCGCTTCCGATGATGGCGAGGCCCTGGCGGGAAACCGTCCAGAGGATGGTTCGTCGCTGTGCGCCCAAAGCCATGCGGACTCCGATTTCCTGCGTGCGCTGTCCTACGGCGTAGGCCATCACTCCGTACATACCGACAACGGCCAGCGTAAGTCCCAGAAATCCGAGAGCTGCCGTAAGCTTCGCACCCAGATTGAAGAGTAAGAGCCCATTTGCGCCGTTTCTGACAGCGTCGGACATGGTACGAACACTGAGGACGGGCACAGTGGGCGCCAACTTACGAACCAGGGATGAGATGTCCGCCGCGGTTGCCTGGGGTTGGCCGGAAGTGCGAATCTGCAGGGTTTGCGCGGACGTATAGTCCTGCCAGATCGGAATGTAGAAGGCAGCGCCGATGGCCGAGTACAGGTCTTCAGTCCGGCTATTGGTCACTACCCCGACAATTTCGATGGGGTGTTGGGTATCGCCGTCACGATTGAAATTCTGGCCGACAGGGTTGATTCCGGGCCAGAAATGCCTGGCCATTTCTTCATTGATGATTGCTACCCGGGGCGATGATTCATTATCGGAATCCAGAAAATCGCGTCCTCGAACCAGGGCAATGTTCATGGTCTTGAAGTAGTCGGCCGATACGGCGTTCCGGTCGGCGCGCGGTTCTTCTCCCTGCTTCGCAACGTGGCCGGGAATCGTGATTTCGCTCCCTCGCACGCTGTCTCCGAGCGGCACCATCATCGCCAGGCTGGCCGACTGCACTCCGGGAAGCACCCGCGTTCGTGTGAGCAGCTGGCGGTAAAAGTCGGCGCCCTGAACCTGCGAGTAGCCGATTTCGCCGGGGTCGAGCTCGACGTTGAGCACGTGGGTCGGATCAAAACCGAGATCGGCATGCTGAGCACTCTCGAGGCTGCGGAGGAACAGACCCGCGACAATCAGAAGCGCGACCGATCCTGCCATCTGGGCTGCAACCAGCACGGAGCGGGTGCGCTGGCCGCGGCCGGTGAGGCTACGTCCACCTTCGTGCAAGATGTCGCTGAGATTTTTCGTGGTAGAGATTCGCATTGCAGGAAGTACACCGACGATTGCGGCGGCCAGCACGGCGATACCGAGCGCAAAGAGAAAAACGCGCAGGTTCAGGGGGAATTCGAGAACCCACGCCATTGTGGAGGCGATTGCTGCCGAGCTCACGGCACGCACCGCGAACGAGCTGGCGACGATTCCGGCGGCTGCGCCGAATAGAGTCAGCAGCAGGGTTTCACTCAGCAAACGACGAATCAGCCGGGCGCGGCTTCCCCCGAGTGCAGCTCGAACCGCCATCTCGCGTTGACGGCCGATAGCGCGCACCAGAGATAGGTTCGCGACATTGAGACAAGCGAGAGCGAAGACCATTCCGGCAAGGGTCATCAGGAGTCCGGCAAGGGCCGGAAAGGGATTGGGTCCGTCGATTAAGCCGGGTGGACGTAGAGGTCTGGCTTGTAATGCCGTGCCTTCACCGGGGCGGGGATATTGTTTGGTGAATTGCGGTCCCAGGGACGCGAGAACAACGTTTGCGCGTTCGATGCTTACGCCGGGGGCCAGGCGTGTCAGGATCAGCAGGTTGCGATTGTCCGGAACCGTGTGGAAGTCCGTGTTTCCCGCAGTCTCGACCGTCATCATGTTGAGCGGAAGGTAGGCTTCCATCTCGATCAAGGGCGTCGGCCCCAGGAAGCCCTTGGGAGCGACGCCGACGATGGTCACGGGATGCCCATTTACGGAAGCGGCTTTCCCGATGATGCTGCGATCACCGCCAAAACGTGTCTGCCAGTAGCGATAGCTCAGCACGACGACCGCGTCGGCGCCGGGGGCGTCTCCTTCCGAGGGAAGGATGAATCGTCCCAGGTAGGGTCGAATGCCCAGCATCTCGAAAAACTCGCCGCTGGCGAACAGAGTCTGGGCGGGCCGAGTGATTCCGTTGACCGTCAGGCCATCGGCGCGGTTCGTGGGGCCGGAGAGCCCGCCGAGAATCACTGCGTTCACGGCGGAGAATACGGTGCGCGTTTGAGCGCGCAACTGGCGAAATTCGGGCCCGGAGAATTGAGTGTCGAAATGCGTCGGGTCGCTGGGAAACGCGAGATAGGTGAGATCGAGCGGCCGTTGAACCGGAAGCGGCCGGACCAGCAACGTATCAACCATGCTGAAGATGGCTGTGTTGGCGCCGATTCCGAGGGCGAGCGTTACGACTGCGGTCCCGGTAAAGGCGGGAGAGTTGCGGAGCGAGCGCCAGGCGAAACGGAAGTCCTGAAGCCAGGTTTCGACCAGGGCCAGTCCGCCTTCGGCCCAATATTGTTCTTGAATCGCTTCTACGGCGCCGAACTTCAGTAGAGCCTGACGTCGGGCCTCAGCGGGAGACAATCCGGAGCGAAGATTTTCAGCTGTGTCGAGAGCGAGATGTTCTTCCATCTCTTCCCGCAATCGTTGATCGTCCCGCCGCCTCAGGGCTGAGTTGAGGAGACGGGCGAGGAAACGTTTCAGGCGCCTCACGAGAAATCCCTCGTCTTGATCTGGAAGAATCGGCCGACGATGGCAGCGGTTTGCTTCCAGTCTTGGGTTTCGGTCTGGAGCAGCTTTTGCCCGGCCCGCGTGAGGCTGTAGAACCGCGCTCGACGGTTGTTCTCGGAGGCGCCCCACTCCGACGCAATGGCGCCTTCGTGCTCGAGCCTGAGCAGGACGGGGTAGATAGTTCCCTGGTTAACGGCAAGCAGGTCTCCGCTGATCTGCTCGATACGCCGTGCGATCCCGTAGCCGTGCAGCGGACCGAGTACCTCAAGAGTTTTGAGGATCATAAGCGCCAACGTGCCTTGTCGAACGTCAACCTTGTGTCCCATGGGCTAGATGTTGGTTACCAACTGGAATCATGCCATACTATCTGTGGGAAAGCAACAGAACAACATTCTCAGGAGATTTTTCAGGCCACGCTCGGCGAAAACCATGTTTCAGCCGGCGAAATATCGCCACGGGAATGACCGGTGCGCCAGGCCTGACAGCGTCAGGCGTCGGGCCGCACCAATCCTCCTCTTCTGGTTCGCTCTTTCGGGCGCATCGCCGGGACTTTGTATGACGGAACAGAAATCCGAGTTCCTCAAGGGAACCCCGGACATGCTGATCCTGAAGGTGGTGGCGCCTGGTCTCAAGGCTACGCGATTGCGCAAGGGATTCGGCAGACCTCCGCGACTTCTTTCTCCTCCAATCGGCGAAACGTAAAGACGGACCTGAAAAGCGAGACTTTTGAGCAGCTTTGAGGCCGTCAGTTGCGCCGCAGGGCGGGTTCTCTCCTGAACAAGCTCTGCGAAGCGATACGCAAGCGCGCACAACAGGCGCCCGTCCGGAACCGAGGTTCATCGTCCTGATTCCGGCCTGCAGCCAACGCCACACCCAGCTTCAATCTTCTCGAGCAGGGCGTTGCTTCATCATGCAGTCGCCGTGCGGAGCTGCGCCGAGAGTACGGGTGGTTTGCCAAAGTTCATACATGTAGCCGTCAGGGCCGCGAAAATAGGTCCAGGCCTCTGCTTCGTTGCCTTCCACATCTGTCTCGAACTGAACTCCTTGCGATACCAACTCCGTTCTTGCCCGCCTCACATCTTCAACCTGAAAGGCCAGAACCGGACAAGTGTGCAGGCGATAATACCGATTCTCCGCACTGAAAACCTCGAACAATTGTCCCGATGGCATCTCGAACTGCACCAAGCCCTTGCCTTCATGGCTGACAGACAGTCCCAAGGCCTCGGCAAAGAAATGTTTCGCTGATTTCAGATCCGCAGTCCGCACTCCTGCCCATGTATACCCAAGCACACGCATCGAACTTACCTTCCCGTCAGAGTTGGGTTCAGTGATCTATCGCCAGTTCTCGACAACTATCCCGATCGAGTGGCTATCGCTGGCACCGGGGGTAACTCAGAGGTCGGGATGTGTAAAATCTCGATCCATGAAGCCTCCGAAAAAGTGGTTATTTGCCCGCAGAAGCGGAGTGAGTCGTGCTTGACGGATGACGGGCCAATTGCCCGTAATTGAGAATTGCGTTGAACACCAATGGGTAGGTGCCAATGGTTTCGCCGCGATAAATGGGATTGTTGCCAAACAAGAGAACGTTGCCTTGTCCCAGGTGCGCATCGACAACCACGGCATGCTCGGCGATTGAGCCCGGCCTGTCCAGCAACCCGTCCAGCAAAAGGGATCTTGCATCAGAGAAACGCAAAATGACGTCGGGCCTGCTCTCGACCGGGATCACCTCCGGATTGTTGCGCGTCAGTTCTTCATCCAGGGGTCTTGGCTCCCAGGGCTGCTGCTTGATCAGCGGCTCCGCTTCAGCAATCTTTCTGCCCTGCGGCTCGTCGCTGTCGTCGACACTGCCCCGGCCGGTTGCCCGTTTGGCGTAGGGATCCAGGGGATCAGTCATCGGATCCATCAACACGCGGCCTCCGGTACGACCGAGCATATTGCTGACGTTGAAAACCATGCCGTTTGCGCTGATGACCGGGAGACCCGCCGCCCGGTAGCCAAACACAACCGGACTATCCGGAGAGACAAGAACCGTATTCAGTACGCTCCCAACGACGCGCGCATCATCGTGGGGAGCGACACTGACACCAGGCGCAAGACCGGTCTCGATGGCAAACTGTGCCGTGTCTTCACAGGTGATAAGAAGGCCGCCTTGCTCGACGAACGACCTCAAGTGAGCAAGACCGTCATATCCCAACCCTGGACGTATGTCCTCGCTGCCGTCAACCGTGCCGAGGTTCGGGGTCAAGTCGGTCTTCTGCCATGGCATCGCATTATTCCAAACCGGAATGCCGTTGAGGATGTCAAGTGCGGAAGCACGGCCGACCGGAGCAAATACGATGACGTCATACTTCGCGCGCAGGTCCGTCTGGCGGGCCACTGCCTGTGTACTGATGTAGTCAAAGGGAACACCCGCGCTATCGAAGGCAATGCGCCACCATCCTTCCGCTTGAGTGCTTAGCCATGTGTGCATGAACGCAATGCGCGGAGCGCTGACCTTGCGCATCGCAACCGATGGCTCGGCGGCAAGCCGCGATGCGTCGAGACCCAGATCGTGCACTATCTGTGCGATGGCCTCTGGTGCGTCGGTGATCAGCAGCGAGCCCGCTGCGAAGTGCTTGCCCTCAGCATCGAAAGGTTTCCCGGCGATCTGAATGGTTGCGTCTTTCAGTTTGTAGATCAGCGGCAGAAGCGAGATCTGACCTGTGTTCGCCACAGCCAGCACCGTGCCTGAGCCAGAAATCTTGCCCGCCAGCGAGCGAGGGTCGTCGAGCGGCACCATCTTTGCCTTGAGAACAGAAGGATCGGCGACGCGGGCGACGTTCAAATTGAACAGGTGAGCAAAAGACCATCCGGTGTCATCGTAGGGATGCTTCTGTGGGTCACCTGCGGCCCAGAACTGGCGATCCAGCAGGGCATCGGCGATGCGCGAATAGGGCTGATCCATGCGGATGACGATGCTCCCGGCCGGAAAAGTGTCCTGCCTGGGCTTTTCGCCGCGCTTTTCCCCGGGAACGGTGGAGGTGATCTCGTTGGTTAGTTGCTGCACTTCGATGTGCTGGCGCTTCAAAACCTTGACTAACTCGATCTGCCGATTCGCGCTGGCAGCTTCGGCAGGAAGCACATAAGCGGCCGGCCCCTCCAGTGTTGGCTTTTGCACGGATCGCTTGCTCTTGAGGTAGAAGTTCTCGAGGAAATGATGGGTATTGCGCGAGAAGTAGGAAATGGTTGAGAGCAGTGCGGTTTGCTCGTAGTTGTTGTTATCGCGCTGCGACCAGGTCACCAGCGGAAGCGGTGGATTCTGGCGGTACCATGTGCGCGAATAATCTTCGGGGCGGAGAATGCGTTTCTCGGTATCGGCGCCGCCATTGCCAAAGGTTTCATAGAGCCGGCTGATGCCGTTGTGCATTGCGGCTAAAAACATGAGATAGCCCGGGCTCCAGGTGTCGAAGTCGCCGTGCGTGAAAACTCCGGGCATGCCAAAGCTCCGCATTTGGGCAACATTGTTGGAACCGAGTTCTGCCCACTCGTCGGCAAGGATGGGATCGACCCAGGCGTTGTAGGGGCCGTCGCCTACGGTATTGTCGTAAAGAAAAGGAACCGACTCGTGCAGGTCGTGTAATACCTGGGCATGCCAGCTCAGGTAGGCGTCCAGCACGTTTCGCGTCAGATCGAGAGTCATGGCCATCGCATCACGGTTGTTGTCGTGGGCAACGTAGTGGCCCCAGTAGAGCAGGTGCGGCCAGTCCTGCCCGGGATGAGCTTTGTGCCACCTGTAGAGGTCGACCATGCGGTCCCGGCCATCGACTTCAACCACCGGTGTGATCAGCACGATCATGTGCGAGCGGATGTATTTGATATACGGCGCATCGTCCACGGCCAGACGATAAGCCAGCTCCATCAGGGCCGTCGGAGCGCCGGTTTCAGGCGAATGAATGGTACCGGTGATGTAGTAGACAGGCCAGGATTGGTCGAGAAGTTGCCGGGCCTTCGCGTCATCGAGGCCGATGGTCCTTGGGTCGGCGAGCTGCGCCAGGCGCGCGTCGTTCTCCTTCGCGCGACTCAGGAGTGCGGTGTCAGCGATAGCCGCCGCGATCATCTCGCGTCCTTCTTCGCTGTGGCCGATGGTAAACACTTTCACCCGCGGCGTGGCCGCCTCCAGCAAGCGGAAATATCGATACACATCCTCGGCGTAGGGCAGCATGTCGGGCGCGCCGGAAACATCGCCAAGCACCTTCGCCGGCGTGGGAACGGTCTTCGAGGCCGGCAGGTAGTCGACCAGCGGGGAAATGAAGGATGGATCGGTAGTGTACTTGTGAATCTGGTCGGTGTACTGCTTGTCGATGGGCTGGCCGGGATCGCGCGCGAACGTCGAGTTTAACTCCTGTGAAACCAGTGCCGGTTGGGCAAACCAAAGAACGGAAAAAATGGCGATCAACGCAGGTTTGGAACGGTTCATTTTCCCTCGGTCCCAGTGGACGTTATTTGGCCCATAAGTGTCACACAAAATAAGTATGAAGAAAAGACGTTGCGGTCACGAAAGTAACGGAAACAGATACCTCATGCTTTCGGTCCGCAACGACCGTCCGGGAGCCTGCACTCGCGTTCCGGAGGCGATCCCGATTTCGCCAGGCGGCTGGGTTCGACCGGCGCTGGCGATGTTCACCTTCGCCGATACGCCCCGCACGCCGCGCTCGCCAAATCCAGACCGTCTGTTTGCGGCATTCGCCCGGCATTTCCATCGCTCCCCGGCTCGAAAGCAAGGGCCACTACACTAATTGATGACGGAAAAGTCCGGCAAACGGGAATTGATACGTTGAACATCTCACTGCGCACGGCGTGCGACGACGATGCGGTATTTGCTCGTAATCTTTACTTCGAAACCATGCGTGGAATCATCGAAGCCCTGTTCGGCTGGGACCAGAGTCGCGAAGAGAAGAACTTCGCTCGCTTCTTCAGGCTCGAAGAAGTCAGGATCATCACTGCCGATGGCCAGGATGTGGGATGGATTCAGGAGCAGGTTTCCGAAGGGAGCATTCATCTCGGCTCGTTTTATGTGGCGCCCACAATGCAGGGACGGGGTATAGGAACACAGGTTCTCGGAATGCTCCTCGGGAGGGCCGCCAGCGAATCAAAAACCGTGACGTTGGCAGTTGTGAAGAGTAATCCTGCCCGCCGGTTTTACGAAAGACACGGATTCCAGACCACGCACGAAGATGAGCACAAGTTCTATATGAAAGCAGCCCCAAAAGGTTAACCGCGCTTATCGGCGCGGAGGATCCCTACCCGGACTGGAACGCTTTCACAATGGCCGCGACCAGACCGGGAATCGTGAACTCCTCGGCAGAGATGTCGACGGGTAATTTGAACTCGCGCAGGGTCACGGACGTGACTGGTCCGATCGACGCCATGCGAACGCCGTCGAGCGATGACAGTTGCATTGGTCCGAGCAGCTTGACAAAGTTCTTCACCGTCGAAGAGCTGGTAAAAGTCACGACATGCGGACGCCGCTTCGGATTGTTGAGCGCGGCTTCGAGTCGCCGGCGCGATGATTCCGGCACAACCGTCTCGTAGGCTTCAACGACATCCACGTGCGCTCCCGCGCGACGCAGTTCCCTGGGGATGACATCGCGCGCCACTTTGGCGCGCACGAGCAGCACCCGCTTCCCTTTCACCTTCGCCTTCATGCTGCGAACCACCGCTTCGGCGACGTATTCCTTCGGGACGACATCCACTTCGACCCCGTGCTGCTCGATGGCCTTCCTGGTGGCGGGACCGATTGCGGCGATGCGGACTTTCGCGAGTTGCTCGCTTCCAGGGCGAAGTTTGGCGAGTCTCGTCCACATGGCTTCGACGCCGTTCACGCTTGTGAGAACCAGCCAGTCGTAAGTGGCGAGATTCTTCAGCGCAGAATCAAGCGGTCGGAAAGAGCGCGGCTTGCGGATCTCGATGAAGGGGATTTCGACGACGTTCCCGCCCAGCTTTCGCAGCTCACCGGAGAGCGCTCCCGCCTGGTGACGCGCTCGTCCAACGAGCACGCGGACTCCCTTTAGTGAAGGCTTGGTTGTGGAGCTGGCTCGCTTGCTCATGATGAGAGTTCGCGGTCAAAACTGCACACGTTCACTCCTTTGTTCCCAGTCTTTGTTCACACATCAGCCGCGCAGTGCCCGAGATCGTCGTGTCGTCTGAAGCGCTGAGCGAGTCGATGACATTCTGCTGCTCTTCTTTCGTGCGGTTCTGGCTCAGCTTGAACTTGGCTTCGAGCCTGGTGACGGCAATTTCAAATCCCACGATGTGGCCCAGCATGCGATCGCGATACGGCTGGGCGAGGCTCGCCCACCGCCCGGCGTACTCCGGTTCGAACAATGGAATCAGTTCGTGAAGAATGCTGAGCACGTCTTCCGGAGCCAGAAACACTTTGGCGTCTCCATAGGCATGCACGGCGCCGTAGTTCCACGTCGGAACGTTCTCACTCGTGCTGTAGTTCCTCGGAGAGATGTAGGCGTGCGGACCGGCAAAAATCGTCAGGCACCTTGGCTGTTCCTCGAGGTAACGCCAGTGCGGATTGGCTTTCGCCACATGTCCGCGCAGGATGAGCTGATCTCCCTCCTCACGGATTACAACCGGCAGATGGGTGGCGAATGGACCGTCGCTCATGTTCGACACCAGGATCACGAATGGATTGGCACGCATGAAAGCCACGGCGTGGGCGTGGTTACGAACGCGGAAGTGTTCAGGAATATACACGATTCGTTGCTTTTGCCCTTTGGGGTTGCTCCTGATTGGGTTTTGTCCAGGGCTTACGCCGTGGGCTGGATGCTTTCGCCGCAACGCGGCTGCTGTGCTGCTTCCCCCCGAGTTGCGCCCTTGTTACGAACATACAACAGCTTTTCAACTTCGGCGATCACAGTTCCCTGCTCATCCTTCACCTCGACTTTAAATGCCGGCTCGTACTTCTCAAACGTCTTCAGCTTCTAGGGTTGCGGTGGGACCGCCAAGCCCCGGCTGTAGACTGCCTCGAGGATCTGATCGCCGCCGCGGGCGAGCAGTGCGGCGGCAGCTGCGTTGCCCAGCTTTTCGGGGTCCTCTCCGTCGCGCGAATCGCGAAGGAGTTTCGAACCGTGGGGGTCGGCGACGATCGATTCGAGGTGGATGATCCCCGCAGGGGCAGAAGTCCCTTCTTCCGGGGGTGCGTCCATCCGAGCGCCTGAGCGCTGCCTCACCCGGATCTCCGCGAAGGCGCCGATGGGGACCTGGCAGCCTCCGCCGAGGCGGTGGAGGAGGGCGCGCTCGCAGGTTGCGGCCGTGCGGGTGACAGGATCATTCAGAAAGGCAACCAGGTCGCGGGTTTTCGCGTCACCTTCGCGAATCTCGATGCCCAGGGCGCCCTGTCCGGCGGCAGGGCACATGATTTCGGCGGGGATGACCTGCTTGATCAACTCGGTTTTACCGAGGCGCCTCAACCCGGCCGACGCGAGGATGATCGCGTCGTATTCGCCCTGCTCGAGTTTGCGCAGGCGGGTGTCGACGTTGCCGCGCAGCGGGTGAATGTCGAGATCGGGGCGAATGGCTTTGAGTTGCGCCTGGCGGCGCAGGCTGGAGGTGCCGACGCGCCCGCCTGTCGGCAGGTCATCGATCTTTGAGTAATGGCGCGAGCAGAAGGCATCGCGCGGATCCTGGCGTTCGGTGATGGCGGCGATTTCGAATCCCTTGGGCAATTCGGTGGGGAGATCCTTCAACGAGTGCACGGCGAGATCGACGCGACCGGCGGCGAGACCTTCTTCGATTTCCTTGGTGAACATGCCTTTGGTGCCGACCTTGGCCAGGGCGACATCGGTGATCTTATCGCCGGTGGTGTGGATGACCTCGATCTCGACTTCGTGTCCTCGGCAGCGGAGGAGCGCGGAGATGTGGTTGGCTTGCCAGAGGGCGAGTTGCGAGCCGCGGGAGCCGATGCGGAGGCGGGGCAGCTTGCGGTGGGATGACGTCATTGTCGGCTTTGCCCCGCCGCGGGTTCTTTCACTCCTTCGGGGCCCGGGTCTGCGGCGCTGGTTTCCCACAGCGTGGCTCGCGGGCTGCATTCTGTCGCGGCCGCGAGGCGGGAGTCCGGAATGCATTCGGGTGCGTGCTCGTCGAAGAAGCGCACTACAATGCGGAAACTCCCGAGCTCTCCGTTGTCGCTTTCGGCGGGCATGGGGTCCTTCGACTCCGTCCGGCGGCCAGGGTCGCTCGCCCCTAGGCCTCGCTCAACATGACGGGGGCAGGGGGCGGTCGACGAGGCAGGGCTTTGAGGGAGGCGGATGTGGTTCATTGGCGCGTCCCGACTTCGTCTTTTTTGGCAGGCCGCGCGGCGGCCTCTTTTCCCTTGATTTGCAGATTGAAGAGGCGCTTCACCACATCCACCACCGTGGTCGCTTCCGATTCCTTTGCCGCTGACTTCAGCGTGGTGATCGGGGTGTGCATCACTTTGTTGATGATGCCGCGCGTTAAGGCTTCAATGGCTATTTCCTGTTCGGGCGTCAGCTGGCCCATGCGTCCGCGGACGCGGTCGATTTCGGCCTGGCGGATCGTTTCCAGATGATCTTGCAGGCTGACGATGGTGGGCACTACGTCGAAAGTGCTGATGCGGGCTTCGAATTTTTCCACCTCGCTGGTGATGATCTCTTCGGCGCGCTCGGCTTCCTTGCGGCGGTCCGCGACGTGGCTGGAGACCGCCTGCTGCAGGTCGTCGATGTCGTAGGCGAAGATGCCGTCGAGTCTCGCCATCTCGGGCGAGACGTCGCGCGGCACGGCGATGTCGATGAAGAACATCGGGCGGTTCTTGCGGCGGGCCAGGAATTGTTCGCCGTGCTCGCGGCGGAAAATGGCGTGCGGGGCGCCGGTTGAAGTGATGACGATGTCAGCGCGGTCACAAGTCGTATAGAGATCGTCGAACGTGATGGCTTGTCCGTTGAATTTCTGCGCGAGACCGATGGCACGCTCGTAGGTGCGGTTGGCCACGAAGATGGAGGCGCAACCGTGGGCCATGAGGTGGCGGGCTGCGAGTTCGCTCATCTTGCCGGCGCCGACGATGAAGACGTTCTTGCCTTGCAGCGTGCCAAAAATCTTCTTGGCCAGCTCGACCGCCACACTGGCGATCGAGACCGATGACGATCCGACAGCGGTTTCGCTGCGGACGCGCTTGGCTACGGCAAAGGCGCGGCTGAATAACTGGTCGAGTTGCCCTCGAACGGCGCCGACTGCCCGGGCGGTCGCGTACGCTTCCTTTACCTGTCCGAGGATTTGCGCTTCCCCGACAACCATCGAGTCAAGACTTGCCGCCACCCGAAACAGGTGCCGCACCGCGTCTTTTTCACGGAATTCATAGAGGTGGGCGTCCAGTTCGTCGGGCCCCAGATGAAAGTAGTGGTGCAGAAATCCGCGCAGGTCAGCGTGGCCGTTGGTGGTGTGCGTGATGATTTCGACGCGATTGCAGGTCGAGATCACCAGGCCTTCTTCAATGCCGGGATACGCCGTCAGCTCGCGGCAGGTATCGGGCAGACGCGACTCCGGGATCGCCAGGCGCTCGCGGACTTCGAGCGGTGCGCTATTGTGGTTCACGCCGATGAGCTGGAATCTCATGAGGCGAACCTGTGCATCGCGGAGAAATAGTTAGCCGCCCAGGCGGCCAGCGCGGCCACAAAAGCGAAAGTTGCCAGGAAGGCGGCCCGGCGGCCGCGCCATCCCGAGTTCCAGCGGGTGAAGACCATCAGCATGTAGACGGCCCACATTAATACCGACAACAGAATCTTGGGGTCGAGAAAATCAACGCGGCCAATGGTTGGTGCGGTGATTGCAACCACCGATCCGGTGATCAGGCCCAGCGTCATGAACGGGAAGCCGAGCAGCAGCGAGCGATAGCCGATCTGATCGATGACTTCGAGCGCCGGCAGGAATGCGATCAGGCTGGTGGGCTTTTTCGCTTTGAGGCGGCGCTCCTGCACCAGGTACAGCAGGCTCGCACCGAAGCTGACCAGCAGCGCGGCATAGCCGGTGAAGATCAGCATGATGTGCGCGATGAGCCATCCTTTGTGGGAGACGAATGCAGTCAGCAGCACCGGCTGCTGGTCGACCGCAGCCACGAAGGTGAGAAAAAAGACCACCGGGAAGACTACGACTCCCGGCGAGGTTGTCTTGTAGATCGTGTAGATGACCATGAAGAAGGTCATCGACAGGAATGCCAGCAGGGATTCGCCGTTGTGCACCGAGGCCCAGACGACATGGCCCGACAGAAAAAGTTCGGTCAGAGAAACGAAATGGAAGACCATACCGAGACTGGCGGCGTGCAAGGCGATACGGCCAAACAGGTCGCTCGTGCGGGTTAGGGCGACGAAGGCGTAAACCAATCCGACGAAGTAGCAAGCGAGCGCGAAGCGTAGCCAGAGCAGTGACATAGGCCTTGTTGCTTCTCTAAATCCCCTAGTCCCTTGAGTTTATCCCAAAGACCCTTGAGTTTACCCCAACCGGTGGGACCGGGCGAAATCCCCCTTTCCCGAGGAACATTCTCCATGAGTTGGGCTCTAAGGTGAACGAATCAGGTCACTTGAAGTTGTGATTACAATCACGGGCCATCGGTTGCAGAGTCCCGGCAAGTTTGCCCGAGTCCCCGCAACAGGATAAGGGGTTCGGGGAGCGATACATTTTGGACTGGAGGCCGACCAAGGGTGCTCTACTTTTTCAGAATCGGGCTATAGCCATCGCCGACCAGTTTGGTACGCATCGCCTCGGCATCCTTTACCTCTGCGAATGGGCCGAGTTGCACGCGGAACAGTTTGTCGGTTGTGGACTGGGTGGCGACGAAGGCGGGGTACTCTTTTTTCTTGAGAGCCTCGACCAGGGCGTCGGCGTCTTCCCGCTTGCTGACTGCGGCTACCTGCACGAAGTACCCCGAGGTGGGGAGCGTAGTCGCGGGATCAGCAGCCGGGCGGGCGGGCGGTTGGTTCGGCTGTGTGGTAGCGGGCGTGGCGCCAGAATCTGTCTTCTTGTCGGCTGCCGGCGGCAATTCTGGCCTCGCCTGCTTTTGCTCGACCGCCTTGTAAAACGTCATCGCCGGCTGCGGGACGGCGGTGCTGCTTGTTTTACTCGGGTTGGAGGACGTCTGCGGCGTGATGGCGGCGCTGCCGGCGGCCAGAGTCGGTTCGGACCTGCGGCCGAGGGAGTATCCCATCGCGAAAAACAACGCGCAGACTCCGACCACGGCGAAGAACAAGAAAAGCAACTTCCCCGTACCCAGGGTAATTTCCGTGTCCTGTGACGAAACCATGTTCCACCCCATGTTTGGCGGACGATTCCTGTAGCGTCGACATCCCGCCGCCCCGGGAGCCTCTTGCTCTCGCAAAGGGCAAGCGAGAGCCCGGCCGCCGGAACGGCGGCCCTACGGTGTCTGCGCCGGGGCCCCATTGCCGCCGACCGGATTGCCTAGCAACTTTTGAATTCCCGAGAAGAAATCCACCGGCACCGGGAACACCACCGTTGTATTCTTCTCGACTCCGATTTCGGTGAGCGTCTGCAAGTAGCGCAACTGCACGCTGACCGGCTCTCCCGAGAGCAAGTGCGCGGCGTCGACCAGGCGCTGGGCCGCCGAGTATTCGCCTTCCGCGTGAATGATTTTCGACCGCTTCTCGCGTTCGGCCTCGGCCTGTTTGGCCATGGCGCGCAACATGGACTCGGGAAGATCGACCTGCTTCACTTCGACATTGGTAACCTTCACACCCCACGGCGACGTGTGCGTGTCGAGAATGCTTTGCAGGCGCAGGTTGATCTTGTCGCGATGCGCCAGCAGTTCGTCGAGTTCCTGCTCGCCGAGCACCGAGCGCAGCGTTGTCTGGGCGAACTG
>Ga0123355_10009706_pt1 | contig 14671 bp, 14 predicted proteins | sample TergutEmb28metaG_3_FD_89872 | JGI IMG/M metagenome (GOLD analysis project Ga0123355, IMG submission 89872) | Embiratermes neotenicus P1 segment gut microbial communities from Petit-Saut dam, French Guiana - Emb289 P1 | ecosystem: Host-associated > Arthropoda: Insects > Digestive system > Gut ...
GATCACATCTACCCCGACGGCGTAAAGATCGATTCCAAGGGACTCCTTTATATTGGTCAGAATCCGCGCGACGTGCATGCTCCCTTCGCCGGCACCATTTTCGTGGTCGACGCGACCGGCAAACTACTGCGCACCCTGAAACTTCCGTCCCCCGGGGTCCCCAATCTGACCTTGAGTCCCGATGAGAAGACCGTGTACGTGATGGCACTCGATCAGCTCGACAAATCACCCTACCAGGGCAAGGTCTACGCGATCGCAAACCGCTGAGGCCGCGAACCCGGGATGGTTCAGCCCGCCAGCCAGCCCCCGTCGATGACGAGATTCGACCCGGTGATGAAGCTCGCCCGGTCGCTCGCCAGGAATGTCGCCGCGTTGGCGACGTCCCGCGGCCGCCCGAAGCGCGGCCAGGGCGTGCGTTGGCGCTGATAGGCGAGCCGCGCCGGATCTTTCGCAAGGCCCCCGGCACCGGTCACGATCTTGCCGGGCGAGATGCAGTTGCAGACGATGAGATCCCTGGCGTAGTCCACCGCAATCTGCCTGGTAATGTAGATAGCGCCTGCCTTGCTGACCCCGTACGGCAGATCTCCCGGAGAGTTAACAATCCCCTGCTGGGACCCCAGATTGATCAGCCGACCGCGCACCTCTTCCCGCGGCTCCTGGGTGATCATCTGCTGAACCGCACGCTTACAGCCGTTGAACATGCCCGTCAGATTGACCCGCATGACGTGTTCCCACTGCGCGGGTTCGGTCTGCAGCAATGCGGTGCCGGAGTAGGTCGCCGCATTGTTGACCAGCACGTCGAGCCGTCCGTGCCGCTCGACCGTGGCGCTGATCAGACCATCGACTTCTTCCCAGCGCCCGACGTCGGTTTTGTGAAAAGACGCTGTGCCACCGGCCCGGGTGATGAGGTCCACCGTCCGCTCGCCGCCCTCGACGGGGTCCTCGGTGACATCCGCGATGACGACGCACGCCCCTTCGGCGGAGAACATGCGCGCGATCGCGCGACCGATCCCCGAGCTCGCGCCGGTGACGACAGCTATCTTGCCCGCAAGTAGACTCGACATTGGCTCTCAGACCTGTGGTGCAAATTTCACGAGGATATGCCCATGGCCGGCGCCATCCAACCCGATCTCGACCTGGCGGGGCGGCTGTTGCAGAGGTTGAGCCATGCGACGCGCCGTGGTCGCGGTATCGTGCGTGACAGCTACGGTGACGGCGAGCAGGCCGCTCACGACCTCCTGCGCTCTGCGGGCGAGGCTTGCGGCCTCGAGATCACGATCGATGCGATCGGTAACCTGTCCATGACGCTGCCGGGCCGGGACCGCGAGGCGCCGCATGTCATCATAGGCTCGCACCTGGACAGTGTGCCGCAGGGTGGCAACTTCGATGGCGCCGCCGGGGTGGTGGCGGGGATGTGCGTGCTCAGCGCGCTCAAGCGCGCACGCTACGTGCCGGAGTTCGACCTCACCGTAATGGGCATCCGTGCCGAGGAGTCCGCCTGGTTCGACATTGCCTATCTCGGTAGCGGCGGTGCCTTCGGGCTGCTCGATCCCGCCTGCCTGTCGATCACCCGCTCCGACAACGGTCGCAGCCTCGAGACGACCCTTAAGGAGCGCGGCTTTGACCCGGAGGCGATCCGCGAGCGGCGTCGGTTGTTGGATCCCGTAAGCATCCGGGCGTACCTCGAGCTGCACATCGAGCAGGGCGCGACGCTGGTCGCGCGCGGACTGCCTGCCGCCGTCGTGAGCGGTATCCGCGGCTGCAAGCGCTTCCGTAACGCGCGCTGCGTCGGCGAATACGCCCATTCCGGCGCCGTCGACCGCCCGTACCGGCACGATGCCGTTGCGGCGACCGTCGCGCTGCTGCACCACATGGAGGGAGTCTGGCTCAAACAACAGGGGGAGGGCGCCGATCTGGTGCTGACGGCGGGCGAGTTCTACACCGATCCGGCCATGCACGGACCGAGCAAGATCGCCGGCGAAACGCATTTCGTACTCGACCTGCGGAGCCTGTCGGATGCGACCCTCGAGACCGTGGGGGATACGGCCCGGATGGCGGCGGAACTCATCGGCAAGCAGTACCGTGTGCAGTTTGATCTTGGTGCAACGAGTGATTCACCCGCGGCCGTCATGGACCGCCGCCTGCGCACAAGGCTCATGGGCCTCCTCGAGCAACCGTTCGAGATGGCAAGCGGCGCCGGTCACGATGCCGCGGTGTTCAGCAAAGTCGGCATCCCGAGCGCGATGATCTTTGTCCGCAACGAAAACGGCAGTCACAATCCGGATGAGGCCATGTCGATGGATGACTTCGCGGTCGGTGTGCGGGCCCTCATGGGCCTGCTCACGGATTTCCCACTGTGACGCGCGCTTGGCTGAGGACACAGATATGACGCTGCTGGTGACAGGGGCCACGGGGTTCGTGATGAGCGTACTCGGCCATTACTGGCTCGAGAACGATCCCCACGCGCACCTGGTGGTACTGGACGCCGCGCCCCCGGATGCGGCCGCAGAGCGCTACTTCGCCCGGTTTGCCGGCCGACTCTCGGTCGTGGTCGCCGACATCACTCAGCCCGACACCTGGAAAACGGCGCTGGCACGCCATGCCGTCACGCACATCGTGCACGGCGCCACCATCACGCCCATCTCGCGCGGCAGTGTGGCGGAGGCGCGGCGCGAGCCGGAAGCGGAGCACCCCGGACGCATCATCGACGTCAATGTCATGGGGACCGTGGCGATGCTCGATTGGGCGCGCACGCTGCCGAATTTTGGCCGCTTCCTCTACGTCAGCTCCGGTGCAGTCTACAGGCATCACGGCCCAGACCGTCCCGGTGAGCCGCTGCCCGAAGACGGCTACGTCATGCCGCGACGGCTATACGGTATCTCGAAGCTTGCCTCCGAGCTCATCACCGAGCGCTACGGCGATCTGTTCGGACTGTCGACCGCGTCCGTACGGCCGGCCTCGGTGTACGGACCGATGGATCGGGTCACCGCCACCCGCAACTTCCACCACCTACCCCACCGCATCGCCCGGCTGGCGCTCGACGGGGCGAAGCGCGTACGGGTCAACACGCTCGATGCAGTCGGCGACTACATCCACGCCGAGGACGTGGCGCGTGCCATCGTGTCGCTCCTCAAGGCCCCGCGGCTGCACTACTCCGCCTACAACGCTGCCAGTGGCACGACCGCAAGCATCGGCGAGCTCGTCCGTTGGGTCGCCGACAAGGTGCCGGGCTTCGCCGCCGAGGTCGTGCCCCCCGAGCAAGCCGACATCGTGCAGGATCCGGCGCTCACGGACGGCATGTGGGGTGCCTACGACATCTCGCGCCTGACAGCGGAGACCGGTTGGAAACCCCGCCCGGTGCGTGAGGCACTGCACTCCTACATAGACTGGCTGACCGAGCAGCGCGCCGCAAACGCGCGGCAGGAGTCATGATGAGCAAGGCCCAGGAGTACCCGCGTGATCTGGTCGGCTACGGTGCGACGCCACCTCACCCGCGCTGGCCGGACGAGGCGTGCATTGCCGTCTCCCTGGTCCTGAACTACGAGGAAGGCGGCGAGCTCTGCGTGCTGCACGGGGATCACGAGTCCGAGTCGGTGCTCACCGATGTCGGTGCCGTTGCGCTGCCCGCTGCCCGCAATCTCAATGTCGAATCCCTCTTCGAGTACGGCAGTCGGGTCGGATTCTGGGAGATCATGCGGGCTTTGCAGAGCGCCGGTGCGCCCGCCACGGTGTACGCGGTCGGCATGGCGTTGGAGCGCAACCCGGCCGCGGCCGCGGAGATGGTTCGCAGCGGCTTCGAGGTTGCCTGTCACGGACAGCGCTGGATCGATTACCAGTTCGTGCCGGAGGACATCGAGCGCGCGCACATGCTGCGCAACGTGGAGGTAATCACACGCCTGACGGGCCGCCGTCCGGTGGGCTGGTACACCGGACGGCCGGGCCCGAACACACGGCGGCTGGTGGTGGAGACCGGCGGGTTCCTCTACGACAGCGATGCCTACAATGACGACCTGCCCTATTGGACGCAGGTCGCCGGCCAACGCCATCTGGTCATCCCCTACAGTTTCGACAACAACGACAGCCGCCTGCAGCGCGGCGGCGATTTCGCTACCGGTGAGGAGTTCTGCGCCTACTGCCGGGACGCCTTCGACTGGCTCTATCGCTCAGGGGTCGAGGGGCGGCCGCGCATGATGAGCATCGGCCTGCATGGCCGCATCATCGGCCGTCCGGGCCGCATCGGCGCATTAGCGCGGCTACTCGAGCACATACAGCATCACGAGCGCGTCTGGCTGTGCACCCGCGCCGCCATCGCCCAACACTGGATATCACATCACGCGCAGGGCTGACGGTCCAGCCGCTGCTCGGCCGGTGCAGATACCACTGAGCTAGCCGCAACCTGCCGCCGTGATCTCCACCCCAAGGCCGACAGTGCCCAGGCGGTCAACAGTAGCCCGACGATCAGCAAGCCGAGGAAGCTGTAGTCGAGTGAGTTCAGTGCCACGACCAGACGGCCGCGCAGGTTCAGGACCCGGGCCAACACCTGCAAACCCTCGGCCGTCCCGATAACCAGCGCTACGGCAACTGACAGGCAGGTAAGCACGATGTTGTACAGGAGCTTGCGTAGCGGGTCGACGAGGGCCCAGCTGTAGGCCTGAACCATTAGCACGCCGTCGGTCGTGTCAAGCACCAGCATACCGGCGGCAAACAACAAAGGCAGTGACAGCACCGCTGCAAGCGGCAGTGTCCTGCCTGAAGCTGCCGCCATCGCGATGAGGGCGATCTCCGAGGCAGTGTCGAAACCGAGTCCGAAGAGCAAACCGACCGGGTACATCTGCCAGCTCTGGTGGATGAGCTTTTGCCAGCGGTTTCCGCACAGCCGCTTGAACAGTCCGCCCGGCGCCTGCAGCTCGGCGGGCGGCGGACCACCGGGCTGAACGTCGCCGTGAGGTTGCGCTCTCAAGGTGCGCCACCGGGTGAAAGCGTCTCGCAGTATCACCAGATTGAGCAGCCCGATCAGCCACAGGAACAGCGCGGAAATGCCGCTGCCAATCACGGTGCCGATTTGTTGCAGCGCCGGAAGTTCGCGCTTCAGGGTGGCGGCCGCGAGTGTGGCCGCGACGGTCATGAGCAGCACGATCGTCGAGTGCCCCAGGGAAAAGAAGAAACCCACCCCGATTGAGCGCTGGGGTCTCTGGAGCAAATAGCGCACTGTGTCATCGACCGCAGCGATATGGTCGGCATCGAAAGCGTGCCGCAGCCCGAGCAGATAGGCGGCAAATCCCAGGCCAACGAGGGACGGATAGTGCGCCGCGTAATGCCATGCCAATCCGCACCCGACCGCATGCACCGCCGCAATCACACCGTACAACGCGGCGAGCCGTGTACCCTCCGCACGCGTGAATCTGAGCCGCGGCAACGCGGCAGGCGAGGGTGCCAGTGCCCGCAGTGGTTCAGCAGACACGATTGCTCCCGGCAGACGTTTGACCACGAAGCATAGTCGCGGATCAACCGGGAAAAATCTCGTCAACGTTGCGTTGCGCCAGCTTGTACTTCAGCACGGCTCACCTGGCCGCCTGCGCAGCCGCGCAAGCGACAGGCCCGCAACGCTATGGCAGCAGGTCCTCCGACCTTGTCCGCTGTGGAGCCTTTGCGCAGGGCGAAACTTCTCAGCAGGGCTTGCCCGGAATCGAAGCGGTCAGCCGGCAACGCGCTCAGTGCACAGCTCACGTGACCGCTCGACCGGTGCGCGCAGGTGCGTACTTTGCCCGGCGACCGGGAAGATCGGACAAACACAGCGGCCTGCCCGGTGTGCCCGGGAACTGGAACTTCCGCCCGCCTGGGAAGGAGTACTCTTGAGGAAACCAAGCACACACATCCAGGGCTCGAGGGATGCCTCAAAGAGACAATTGCGGGCGCCTTTGCATTCATCTCGATCCGCTCGGCGGAATTGCCGGAGATATGTTCGTCGCGGCACTTCTTGACGCGTTTCCCGAATTGGAAGACAGCGTGCGCAATTCGATCGACACGCTCAGCCTGGGCCCCGACGGCGAATGTCGCCTGGAGCTGCACAACGATGGGACGCTTGTCGGCCGTCGCTTCATTGTAGGGGAAATCGACGCACAGACCCTCGCGCAGTTCAGCGAGCCGCCGCGCGTTCGGCGCGACCAAGCTTGGCCCGAGTCCCGGCACACGCACACGCATCGTACGTGGCGGAATGTTCGCGAACTGCTGCAAAATGCTGGCTTACCCGATGCGGTAAAACGGCATGCCCTCTCTATATTTCAGCTTCTGGCGCAGGCGGAAGCTCGGGTCCACGGCGTGGCGGAGGACGAGGTGACGTTTCACGAAGTCGGCGCCGTCGATTCGATCTGCGACATCGTGGCGGCCTCTGCGCTCATCGCTGCGGTGCCCGCCGACTGGAGTGTCGCTCCGCTCCCGCTCGGCCAAGGGCGGGTGCGCTCGGAACATGGGCCGCTCCCCGTGCCGGCGCCAGCGACTGTGCTGCTCCTGCAGGGATTTGCAACGATCCAGGACGGCCTTGCGGGAGAACGGGTGACGCCGACTGGCGCGGCCATCGTCCGCCATCTTTGTAATCGCCAAATCGTGCCATCCGTCCCGCGTGTTCTCGAACGGTCAGGCATCGGATTTGGAATTCGCAGGATCGCCGGAGTGAGCAATTGCGTTCGCGTCCTCGTATCACGAGAGCTCGTGCAATCCGCTTCGCCGTGGACGCATCGCGAGCTCACGGTCGTCGAATTCGATGTCGACGATCAGTCCCCGGAAGACCTCTGCATCGGGCTCGACCGGATTCGTGCGCTGGACGGAATCCACGACGTGGTGCAATTTTCCGGAATCGGCAAGAAAGGCCGCAGCTTCGCCCACATCCGCATCCTCGCAGCGCCTGCAATATTGGAACGGACGATCGAAGCGTGCTTCGCCGAGACGACTACGATCGGGTTGCGCTACTACACGGTCAACGGCAAGGCTCTGGCGCGCTCGATCGACTCGGTCGAGATCGACGGCTGCCGGATCCGCGTCAAGAGCGTGCAACGCCGCAGTGGTCAATGGACCGCCAAGGCGGAGATCGAGGATGTCGCGCGCGAACGTAGCCAATCCGAGCGAAGCCGCTTGCGCCGCCATGCCGAGAACATGGTACTCAGCCGTCACGCAACAGGGGATGCGCAAGTTGGCCAGCGCGCGACGGATGTGAGCGACGACTGATAGAGGGATGGCAACAATCGGCGCGGCTGCAGGCCGCGTTGGTGTTGTCTGTTCGCACCGTACCACCAACGTGGGCTGTTCGCCCGCTCTGAGAGGTCCCATGAAGCAGCCCCCCTCCGTCACCGACCGCCGGGGATTCCTGAAGACCGGAGGTGCCCTCGCCGCAGGCCTTCTCTCCCACGGAACGCCAGGCGCCACTAACCAGCTTCCTGCCCTGCCTTCCAATCCCAGAACGCAGGCCTCCATGCCCACGCGCAACCTCGGCAAGACCGGCTACAAGGTCGGCATCTTCTCCCTCGGCGGCCAGAGCGCTATCGAACAGCCCCACAACTTCGACGTCGCCGTGCCCCTCATCGAGCGAGCCCTCGACCTCGGCGTCAACCTCATCGACACCGCGCCCCGCTACGGACTCCCCGAGCGCTGGAGCGAGCAATACATAGGACGCGTCATGCAACACCGCCGCAACGACGTGTTCCTTGCCACCAAGAGCAGGGAGCGCAGCCGCGACGGCGCCCTCCGTGATATCGAACAGTCCCTCAAGCTGATGAAGACCGACCACCTCGACCTCTGGCTGCTCCACAACATTGGCATCCCCGACGAGGTCAACGCCGTCTTCGCCAAAGGCGGCGCCATGGAAGCCTTCACCCAGATGCACGACCAAAAGGTCGTCCGCTTCCTTGGTGTTGCCGCCCACTACCAGCCCGACCCCATCATCGACCTCCTCAACCGCCACCCGTTCGACGCTTGCATTCTCGCCCTCAACGCAGCCGATACCCTGAGCCCCCACAGCTTCATCGACCGCCTCCTCACCGTCGCTGTCGAAAAGCAGCTGGGGATCATCGGCATGAAGATCGCCGCACGCGGCCGTATCCTCTCGAGCTGGACTCCGCCACCTGTTGAGGTGCAGCAGCGCTCCTGGGAAGGTGTAGCGACTCGCCCAGGCACGCTGAGCATGCGCGACGCCATGAACTACGTCCTCTCGCTCCCCGTCAGCACCGTCATCATCGGTTGCGACAGCAGCGCGCAGCTCGAAGAAAACGTGCAGATCGCTCGCGGGTTTACGCCCCTGTCCCAGGCGCAGATGGCCGCCATCACCAGGCAAGCCACCCCCATCGCAAGACAAGCGCTGTTCTTCCACTCCGAGACCCGCCCCAGGGACATCGACCTGCCGGACGCCGGGTGAACGAGCGTGCAGCAGTCCTGGTCGGTAGATTTGTCAATGAGCGTCCAGCCGCGCCTGGCCATCGTTTTCTCGAACATGGGGGGGCCGCTGGCGGTCGCTGTCAGCGGCGGCGTGGACAGCGTTGCGCTGGCGACCTTCGCGCATCGCTTGGCGTCGGCTCGCGTCGAGATGTTTCATGCCGTCTCGCCCGCGGTGCCGGAAGAGGCGACCGACCGCGTCGCACGGCTTGCGCGGGATCAGGGTTGGCGCCTGCGAATTGTGGACGCGGGAGAGTTCACCGACGGCAACTATCTGGCCAATCCGGTCGATCGCTGCTTCTTCTGCAAGACCAACCTTTATGGCTGCATCGCGCGCCACAGCGACGCGCAGATTCTTTCAGGCGCCAATCTCGATGACCTTCGCGAATATCGGCCCGGGCTCGAGGCCGCCAAACGGCACTCGGTGCGCCACCCTTATCTTGAGGCCGGTATCGACAAAACGGCTGTGCGCTCGCTCGCGCGCGATCTCGGCCTGGGCGCTTTATCCGAGCTGCCGGCTGCGCCCTGTCTTGCGAGTCGGGTCGAGACGGGGATCCCGGTCCGCCCCGAGGTCCTGAAAGCAATCCATGCAGTGGAGCGCCGCATCGCCAGGGACTTCCCCGCCGGAATCATCCGTTGCCGCGTACGCGCGCAGCGAGTCGTGATCGAGCTTGATCCCGCAACCCTCGCAGCGCTTGCCGGGAAGCACGCCGATGAGGTGCGCGCTGAGGCGGTGCGTGTCTTTGCCGGTATCGCGCCCACGCGCGATCTCTCATTCGAGCCTTATCGCAATGGCAGCGCGTTCGTGCCTGCGCGCGCATGACGGAGTTCAAAGTCGATTTTGAGCGCGGCGCGAGAATCGGCATCGACGAAGCGCTGTTCTGCGAGAGCAAGACCGTCGAGCAGATTTTGGCGATCGTGGAGGCCGTGCAGGCAAAGACGGGGCGACTGTTGCTCACCCGCCTCGACCAATCGAAGTATGAACAACTCGTCGCGCGCCACGGCACCGAACTGGAATTCGACTCCCTCTCCCGTACCGCCATTCTGGGCCAGCCCCAGCGCGCGCTCCCCACCCCGCCGGTGGCGATCGTCATGGCCGGGACCTCCGACCTGCCGGTCGGCCGCGAGGCTGCGCGGACACTGGCCTTCGCTGGCCAAGCCTGTCGCGAGTATACGGATGTCGGTGTCGCGGGCCTGTGGCGCCTGCTGGAACGAATCGACGACATAGGATCCTCACCCGTCGTCATCGTGGCCGCGGGCATGGACGCGGCGCTCGTCAGCGTCGTGGGTGGTCTGGTTGCGAGCGCCGTGATCGCACTGCCAACGTCCGTCGGCTACGGAGTGGCGTCGGGCGGCGCGACCGCACTGCACGCCGCGCTGGCCAGTTGTGCGCCTGGAATAGCGGCCGTCAATATCGACAATGGCTATGGCGCGGCTTGCGCGGCGTTGCGCATATTGCGTGTCATGGCGACATCGCAAAGGTCGGCGCTACCCACGACTCCGGGCTCATGTTAGTGGGTCTGCTGTGCCACACCAGGGCCCGCGTTTTGCTCGCCCTGAGGGCGGCGCGTTTCCTCGGCCAAGGCACCTATTTGTCTGACAGTGTAGGACCAGCGGAATTGCCCGCGGGTATGCAACGGTGCAGAGAAGGGCACGGAGGTGTTGAAATAACGCGCCTGACCAGGGGGCACGTCAACGTATATATTTGCCGATGCCTCGCCGATGGTTGTGCAACGAGAGGCCTCGCATTCCTGCGCCGTTATAAGGAGTTCCGTGTTCTTGAGAGTGTATGCAGCCGATTTGTTGGCCACACGACCGGAAATGGAATAGATCCCATACTCTGAGGACAACTGCACGTTATCCAATTGGAGATCTGACACCGGAAACTGCGATGCGTTGCTATCGCGCGGCGTCGCTCTCAGCCAAAGCGCGCCACCCTTGTTGAGCGGAACGTTCGCAAGGGCACCGCCGCGGCCCCCCTCCAACGACTGTTTGGCGCTTGTGGTCGAAGGGACCAGCTCCCTATAAGCCGCCAGGGCAAGCACTGCCACGAACAGGATGGCGACCCAGATCGCTGTCGTAGTGAGGGACCCGGCAATTTGATCGCTGGGGCCCGTCAGGAACGGTTTCGGAACCTTGAGTGCGGCCTGCTTATTCGGGGTCAGATCCTTGAATGCGACGCCGAAGCGCTCGTGTGCAATGCGGTCCAGATTGAGCCTTGCGAGCCCTCGTCGCCGCCACAGATATGCCGCATAGGAGACACCCCAGACGGCGATGATCGCGTACAGCGGCTCAAAAACTGTCACTCGTCGCCAGAACTCCATAAGCGCCGCCGCCTAGCCCGCCGGGGGCAGAGCGCACAGTGCCACAACACTCTGAATCAGTTGTTTGTTGGTCAACTCGCCTCCATAGCCGCGCACCTGGCGACGCGCCGCTGCACCTGACTGGCCCGCGCTGGCCTTTGGAACGCAGGAGTATACGCCATGGAACACACTGGCCGAACCGCAGCGATGCGCGGGCGATCCGGGCGGCGCACACGGCGCGGCGTGCGAGGGTCTAGCCCACGCTCAGGGAACCGGACCTGCGCTTGCGACCTCGCGAGCGCAAGGCTCATCCCCGGGCAGACCTCGAGCGAGTTGCCGGTCCATGCGGCGCAAAGTTGCCTGGGATACGCCGACCGGATTGCCCTTCGCCCATGTATGCCTTGGCGTTCGCCTATCTGAGGGGCGGATAGTCGGCCCGATCCCCGCCACCGTCAGCGTGCCCGTCTTGTCGTGCGCCGGGCGCCACGGCGCCCGCGGCGTGAACCGCTGACTCATCCGAAGGTTGAGGCATGTTGACGGCGGATCTGAAAGCCCGTGCAGCGGTCCCGCGTCCACGTCTTCGCTACCGCATTGTCGGGCCAACTGCCGAGCGTTGGATCGAGCCACTCGCGGTAGTTTGCCTTGCGGCCGAGCGGCGGACGCGGCTCGAGAGCCCGGGGATACTCCCGCAAGAATGTCGCGAACTCAGCGGACGACACATCCAACCAATGCTCGCGGGATGCAAAGGATTGGCGCATGGGCCGAGCGTAAACGGCTTCGCGGGAGAGCGTCCATGCAGTATAGACGCACCCGCTGAGCTGTATGCGCGCTTGTCACGCTGCAGGCTCCCGCGCCCGATGCCGGTCCGCTGGTTGTGAGCGCCGCAGCGGGCGACCCGGGGCAAACGTGCGTCACGCTGCAGGCGGTTAACGGACGGCCCGCTGCGCCGCTCGTGCGACGCTGCACCTACGGGATCGTCTGGCTGGCTTCGGCACAGTCGATCGCACAGGGACGGGCGTTGGTGCTCGCCGTGCAGCCACTCGAGAGCTGGCGCGAACTGTGGCTGTTCCACGCCACGGAGGGCCAGTGGACGGTCGATGTCCTCTCACCGGGCGCGGACGATCCCGACGAAGGTTATGTTGAATATGCGGGCTTCACGCGGGGCACGCGGCGCCTTCTGATCGCCCGCGAGCTGAAGGAGCGCGGGCGTTATCGCCGCTACTTCGAGGAACTCCGGCTTGACGATCTTGTGCTCGTGAAGCAGGCGTCCGCGCCCGACCTGCTGCCGGACTTCGGCCGCTGGCAGGACGTGAACTGGCGGCGCGACACACTCGTCCAGCGCTGATGCTGAGCAACGAAAGCTGCAGCGAAACCGCTTCTGCAGAGGAGCGGATGATGCAGCACGCGGCGCTTCCCCGGTACGCTTGGATGTCACACAGCGGCGGTACAGTGGCCCTTGCACTGTGGAACGGCCACGCGACGGGGCTCCGCCCAATGAGTCAGTCCATCACTTTCATCGCGACGTGCCCCGCCTGCGGCCGTCAGCAGCTTCAGGACGGATACACTCGCGCGGCTTTGAGCAGGCTCCTGGAACGCGGCCGGATCATCGAAGCCTATTGCCTCAAGTGCGACGGCTTGTGGCCCATCAGCCCTGAGGAACGAGCCGCGATGGTCGGCGCGCTCGCGGCGGAGCAGCAGGGCGCACCCGCGTCCGCACGTGGTTCGCGGGAGGAAATACCCAGCTAGGCCGTGACTCAGGTCAGGAGTAGAGTATGGTTTCCGCTCGGCAAGGAAGGCGATATGGCGGCAATCTTGCGTTTTGCCCGGGTCGGCAGAGTCGGTCGGCACAACTCCGTGGAGGAATTGGCCCGCTACTGCCCGATGAACGAGCCAGTGCCTTTCATGTCGAGGTGCCCCCAATGCGGGCAGCGACGACTCCAGGATGGTTACCCACGACGCCTGCTGCGCAGACTTCTCAACACGAACAGCGCGATCGAGGCTTACTGCATCCCCTGCGATCACTTTTGGCCCATCAGCCCGTTGGAGCGCAACGGAATCGTGATCGGGCTCGGCGACTGAAGCGGCCGGCGTAACGCCTGCCCTGCCGCTCGAGGTCCGCTGGCGGCGACCCTGCTGGCGGGGACCCGGTTCCGTTCCCACCCGATGCCCCCCGGCGTCCCTCTCCCGGATCGGGGCGCTGGTCTGCTCCCGGACACCGACCGTGAATGCCGGTCATCCGATCGAGCGCCCGCGCGTTCGGTCGGTTAGTCTTGCGCAGCAGCGCGAGGTCGCAGATGGATCGGCTAGAGGGAAGCGAGCTCCGGCGCATCCTGTTCCTGCTGGCGGGCTGCCTGGCCTCGCTGGCTGTGAAAGCGGACGCGCTCTCCGCGGTGCAGGTGCTGCGGCAGGGCGGGTGTGGCGGCCTCGTGCCGCTGGCACAGCCGCTGCGGCACACCAGTCTCCTCGACCGCGCAGCCGAGCAGTGGGCCAGCGGGCACTCGCTGTCGGCAGCAGCGGAAATCAACGGCTACCGCGGAGACACTGCGGCCGGCGTATACCTCAGAGGTCCGGACTGGAGTCTGCTCGATCAGCTTCGCCGAACGAGCTGCCGCACGGTCACCAGCCAGTCTCTGCGCGAGATGGGCGCCTATCGCCGGGGTCTGGACACCTGGGTGGTGCTGACCTCGGTCGACACGGGTGCGGTGAGCGCACCACCGTCCACCGGCTCACCGCTGCGGCCCTGGCCGCCAGCCGCCGGATCGGCATTCCCGGGCGCTCCAGAACTGCACGCCACGTTGCGGGACCCGAATGGCGCGGGATCAGCCGTGCCGCCAGCGCCACTGCTCGCCGGCCGCGCCCTGCAATTGGTGAATGCCGTGCGCGTCCGCGGGGCTCGCTGCGGGCGGCGTGTGTTCGCGCCAGCTCCGCCGCTGACGCTCTCCGGGACGCTCGACGGTGTGGCACTCGGTCATGCAGCCGACATGGCGCAGAACAACTATTTCGACCATCGGGACCTCGCGGGGCAGTCTCCGGCCGATCGCGTGCGCGCCGTCGGGTACCACGAGAAGCTGGTGGGCGAGAACATTGCCTATGGCCCCAAAACGGTGGAAGAGGTGGTGCGTGGCTGGCTCGACAGTCCAGAGCACTGCGAAAACATCATGGACTCCCGCTTTGCCGAGATGGGCATTGCCTTTGCCAGTGGTCGGGCATCCAGACATGGTCTGTACTGGGTACAGGTTCTCGCGACCCCGCGCGCGTAGCCCGCCCCCCGCGGCGCCGCCGACGTCGAGGGTGTTACGGCTTCAGCGCCGCCACACCTGCCTTGCAGGCGACCTCGTCCTGCGAGCCGGTGGCACCGGAGCATCCAATGGCGCCGATGAGCCTGCCGCCATCGACCAGGGGAATTCCGCCGCGCGAGCCAATGACCCCGTCGAGCGTCATCACGTAGTTGGAACCGTTTACCTGGATCGCGTTCTCGAACACCTTGGTTTCGCGGCGGAAGGTTACCGCAGTGCGCGCCTTGTGCTCGGCGATCTGTATGGAGGCGAGCTGCGCGCCGTCCATGCGCTCGAAGGCCACCAGGTTGCCCCCGGAATCCACCACGGCGACATTGAGCTTCCAATCATGTTTCTTTGCCTCAGCCAGCGCCGCGGCGATGATGGCGGTCGCACGCGCGAGCGAAATCGGAGGACCATAGGGAATGTCGAATGGCATTTTGTCCGGCACCACGTCGAGCGGGTTGGCGGCGGGCGGCTGTTGCGCGCCGGTCGAGCCGGCCGCAAGCAGTGCGGCGCACAGTACGGCGACAGTGAGCAGCGGTCGTGTTGTCACGGCGTTGTTCTCCCTGGTGTGGACACGAGTTGTTGGGATGCCGCCTGTCAGGCTACGCCAAACCGGCGGCGCCTGCTTTGCTAGAATGGCAACGATCCGCACAGGGTGTTGGCTGA
>Ga0123355_10009708_pt1 | contig 14670 bp, 8 predicted proteins | sample TergutEmb28metaG_3_FD_89872 | JGI IMG/M metagenome (GOLD analysis project Ga0123355, IMG submission 89872) | Embiratermes neotenicus P1 segment gut microbial communities from Petit-Saut dam, French Guiana - Emb289 P1 | ecosystem: Host-associated > Arthropoda: Insects > Digestive system > Gut ...
AAGCGGAAGGTGTCGTAACTATGTTTACGGCGACGAAACAGATCTAGTGTAATGCTCACTATGATACTATTTTTAAGCATCTACTGAACAGCTTATCTATGCATGTAATTCACTTTTCGTGCTTATTAACAGTGGACAACAAATCTTTAAAACTGTTTCTTTCATGTTCCAGTTTTAATTTCTCAACAATATGAATGGGTATCAACATCGAGTACTTATGTGTTTACTACTTTTATAAGTGAACAGTTCACCAATCGTACTTAACTAGTTCAGGGACAAGCTTTACTTCTACACATTATCTCAAGGTGAACATGCCTGTTTACTTATTCGCAGCATACTTGAACTTTGTTGATAACTAAAAACATGATCTTCAGATGAAATAAACAGACAAAACTGATGGAGGAGGTGCTTTTCCATTCTGCAGGGCAAGTGGCATTTTTTTATAACTAAAAAATCATTTTTATTTTATTTCAAGAATAAACCTTTGATAAACGGATGGTTCACGACTCATATCTGCTACTGTCATCAGACAGCCAAATGGTTATAGTTCACTGCACTGTTTCAAGCATTGCAGGTTCTGCTTTCACAGGCAGTGAAGGGGACAACCGGGGTTTGATTCTAGACAGGGGTAAGGGATCCTCCTACAGTAATTGGGGTCTATTCCCCATAGAGATAAACTGCCCCGAGTGTGAGGCTCGGTTATCATTTACATCTTGAGGTGTGGAATGCATGTAATGTCAGCTCCATGCCCCTAAACATATACATGGTGTGATAACAGATATACAAGCAGGGCAAACTTTTGTTGCAGGAACCAGGTAGAATCTCTTTAACTTTACACCTCTTGTTTTTACAGATGTAAGGGAAAATAAAGAGAAACTACATTACACTTAGCATGTGATCACATAATGGATGCATATCTGATGGTGGCAGAAGGCTTCCAACAGTGGACTCCATGGGAAAATAATGCTACCAGAAGTTGCTCAATATAGGATATAAAAAGTTAACAGTCAACGCAAGTGCCCTGGTTATCAATACATTAAAATAAATTAAATGATATACCAGCCTCTACCTGTTAGCTGCATCTCCTTCACGACAACAAACACTCAGTAGCATACACCGTAAGGTGAGGTCTGTGATGCCTTCTGTCTTCTGATTGTTTTCACATGCCAAGAAGGACTGGCACCCACAGGGCAGGGTGATGGCAACAGACACACTGAAAGGTTGCACAAATTATTTCTCACACACAGAAGGACCCATTACTCACCTGCAACATGGGTACTTTCATCATCAGTATCACAACATACAGGAACTGTAACACTCCCATACAGAAGAAACACAATTTACTCAAGTAACATAAAAAAATAAATAGAAAATAAAATAAAATAAAACTAATCAAAAGGACTGCAAATGAGGAAACATATCTAATCCATAAACTCTACCACAACATGTGCGAGCAACAGTTATACCTGTGCCTACCATGGTACATACTGGCAAAAATATAGAATAAATTTAATGAAATCTTTGTGTGTTCACTGTTAAGTCCATGGCAGAAAACAGAATAAATGACAATTCTGACCAGTACAAGTAACACACCTGATAATGAAAGGCTACAAAAGATGTGAAAGACAAAGTATAAATACTGTTGAGTTGTCTTAAAACATAAAAATATATTAATATAATCTTTTAAAATCCAACACAATTAACATATGTGACTATACTTACAATATTCCAGTAAACACAGCCTATCAAGATAAAGCCTCCAACATCCATTAAATGTGAGTAATGAACTGTATTGATGTAGTGTCACATGGTGTCAAAGTGCAGACATCCAGCACCACTACTTTGTAGCCCATGTATAAACACACCATGTTAGTATTATTAGTTATCAGAACACGCCTTACAACATAAAATGATTCTAGAAATACATCAAGTACTCTGCTCAGACCTGCCCTCTCTGTCAGACATGCATTAACAGTACAAATGTCACCTTAGCAAAGTGCTGCTGGTGCTGCTGTTGCCGTGAAATATGGGAACTAATGGGGAGGATCAAGTATGAAGAAACTTCAGTGAGTACGGATCATTTTGTACAGATTTCACTATGTGGTGCAATTACATAGCTTCTCTACTTAAGGACACTTGAATCAGGTTACTCTTCTTTTGAAGATAAAGCAAATATAAGGTAATGAACTCGATACAAACGTGTCATTTCATCTGCTTGCACTCACGGTGAATCAACATGCGCATTTTCCATTTCATGGATAAAGAAATTATGACATTCAATAAAAGACACTAGCAGTACTGAATCTCAAACAGTTGCTGTTTGTGAGACTCAGTTACTGAACAGCATCAACAGATGTATGTGTCCACCCAGCTATGTTTACATATATATATATATATATACACACACAGTACATGTGGTGGCTCAGACAGTGAGTCAGTATAGTAACGTGCTATGGGCTGGATGGTCCTATCTTGGTGGAGGTTGATTTTCTGGACCCATCCAGACTGGTCCTGAGGCCCACCCAGCCTCCTGTACAATGGGCAATGGGTCTCTTTCCCAACGGTAAAGTGACTGGGGTGTGGTACTGACCACCCACCACTCTCCATCACCAGGGTCCAGTACGGACAGAGCTATAGATCTACTTCCTCCCTTTGCCTGCGTGTCATGTTACAAGAAGGCCTTTACAGTAACATACTCATTTATTAACACCTCTGTTATCTTCTGATTTCAATTCACTGCTCTTCTCTACCCATCCACTGTCCATCCAGTCCTTTCTCTGCCATTACCTAACAGATTCCAATTCCCATTTTTCCTCACATTCTTCCTTCCTGATGGTATTCACTCAAGCATCTGCTATGTGTGTCCATACCTTATCAAGTGTTCTGTTTTTTTGTTTGTACATCATCCAAAATAGAATTCTGTACATCTATAGTTCTCTAATTGCACAATTTAGAATTTTCTCTCTCTTTGGTAACCTTGCTGATCTGCTGTACCTTTGAACCACATGATAAGAAAGCTTTAATTGTCTTGTAAGTATTCTGTTAAGATTTCCTTCTAACATTTTATTCCTGTGCCTGTGTGAAAAGTGTAATTTACTGGAGTGTTCAGGTGGGTCCCTTATTACAGGTCAACAAAGACAGGACATTGACATTGCATTTGATTAAATATACACCACATCAATGCAAGTTATCAAATGCAATGAGATGTACACTGCACATCCAGTATTACAGCTGTGTTGAGAAATGTGATGATATTCATATACAGAAGGGTCCAACATGAACCTGAATGAAATGTGTCTGACAGTCTTCACTGTATACATTTTTTGAATAGTCTCGGGCATGAAATATGCAGACAGACACAATCACCTGTCCTGCAACTTGTAACTCAGATGCCACTCTTAGAACTCCTCATCCTTCTCCCCAGGCTGCACTAAGTTGTCATGGTAGCTGAGTTCGGCACCCACAACTGCTGGTTTGAAGTGGTGTGGCGCCACACTGAGTGTTGGCTCTTGCTGGTGCTGGTGGTGCCGGTGGTGTGCAAGTTCATGTCTAAGGCGCTCCAGGTTCAACTTGATATGGTCATGGTCCCCATGTGTTGCGGTGTTCAGCTTGTGGTCTGCTTGCCGCAACAGCTCCCGCAATATTGTCTCATCCAGCTGTCCGCCTTCACCCAAAGTCCGAAGCAACTGTAGGAGACGGTCATTTGCTGCGGCATCACTACTCAAACCACCCTCACCACTCTCCCCACCTGCAATACAGTATCTTGGCTGCAACATCTAGATGTACACGGCATGACAAAACAGGCAGTCCCTGCTCTTAAACTGTTACATTTCTGCAGACAGACAATTTAGTACAATTTCGAAAAGTGAGTCAAAGTTTTTACCATAAAAACAATGTTATAACTGAGAGCTGTTCCAGTATGACCACAAATGTTATAAAACAAGAATTTTATTGCCTGAAATGAAAAAGACAAGCAGCAGAAACACAGTACTATCAATAAAAAAATAAAAAAAAGGATTAAAAAAGACAAAATTAACACATTCTTTCTCCATCATCTTCTACTTAAACAATTCAAGGGCATTACCGAGGCAAGTGGAGTGCATGTACTGCATTAGAAAAGGTGTAAGAACAAAAAACTTTGTAACACAAATCACCATAAAGCAAGGAGTGATTATTTTAATGTGAATCTTAGAAAACAAGGTCATAACTATTTCAATTTAACATTAAGGCCACTGGTTTGTTTAAAGAGTCATAAACCTTTGGTTTCCACACAAATCAGGGAATCCAGTTTCATATTATCATGCCATCTAGGTCTACATTTTCCAAGCGATCCTCTTCCCCTCCATATGTATCATATATGTTCCCTATTCCTCATGCATACAACAATTGTACTGTACATGCGTGCAACTCATGATTTCTAGGCTCCATAAACATCTATGCAGGAAGACATGTAATAACTACCCAACTTCTACAGCAGCAGCATGATGTTTCACTTTACAACTCATCATCACATTCACTCTATTACTGAAGTCATATTTGTAACTGACTTCCTGTGCTAATTAACAAAGACATTACATCAATGTTTGTTTAATTATTACAGGCAAGCGGAAGTACCTGTGCTTCATCTGAGATATGACTGCTTTGGTCATTAATATAACCCTATACAGCAGCTACAGCTTTTAAAAAATGACACTCGAATTAGGGAATAAAATTTACTCACATAATTAATAAAAGTGTGGGTAAGAGAATTCAAATTGCATCCACGATCTCTACTGAAATAAATTCACACTGCCATAACAGCCATCACTGCCATACAACACTGGCAACTGCATGATGTAAATTTTGTAACATTTGTGCGGGCTATGTCTGTGGTAGGAAAAAGTAAAATCAACTACAGTGTACTCTCCATTATCTGGGGAGACAGAGTGTACAGACAATTGAGAAACATGGATAATCCAAAACCTATTCTTTACTCAGAAAAAAATAAAGGAACATATTTATTATATATAAACTAAATAAACAGCTTAATGCTTATGGTTTATGTAAACAGTCTGTGTTTTTAGTTTGTACTGAGGATTCTAGTCAAGCACTCTGCACTAAATCACATTAATTCCCACCTTTGTCAATAGTCATTCACAATTTACAATTGAGCATGGATAATCTTTAATCTGGACAATCTGCACCTGGATAATCAAGAGTATACTGCATGTTTCTGCTAGATAAGTTACATGGACTTAGTTTCTCAACAGATACAGAAAATATGTACTGTGCCCCCACCTGTGGTCCCCGCAGCTGGCCCCTTGCTCTGCGTCTTAATCATGAAATCAATGAGATCCCCCACGTCAGGAAGCGATGCCTTGTGGTCTGTCCCTATCTCACCATCCCCTGATGCTGACAGAGGTGACATTGCTGCAAAATCATCTCCAGCATCACAAGTGCTGCAACTACAGTTCTGTATGATCTGAACCCGTTTCTGGAGGCGCTCTGGGTCATCACCAGTGCAGTTAAGGGTCACCTGCAAATATGGCCAAGCTAGAGGCTGCTCTGTGTCATTTTACCTATGTCTCTGTCACTGACGCCACATCACGGTGTATAAAGGGCACAGAGTGAACCTTCATGAAAATAGAAGCTACTAAGTTTTCAACTCCATTCTACCATTGCAATGGAGGGATCAGACCCTACCCTTGTCCCTGTCCCTGTCAGAAATCAAACCACAGCTATCCAATTAAGGACATAACGTAGTTACGTACACATTATGTTCATTGTACTGCATGCATCAATCCAGCAATTCCCTTTTAAAAATCTTACTATGTCAAACAACTTGTGGACACAGAACACAGAATACAGACATCAGATAAATAGCAGTATTTTGAATGGTGTGTTGTTCTTAGCTGTTGTAACAACCCATACATGCAAAATCAGTCAATCTTGTGCTGTACTGAGCTTGCATGTGCATTATCAGTAAATCAAGTGCTGTACTAAGTAGTTACAAAACCTATACATGCAATGTCAATAAACTGTGCGCTGTATTGAGTTACAACAATCTGTATGTGCAATATCAATAATTTTGTACTAGTCATGCGCTGCATAATAATGTTTCGGTCAACGACAGACTGCAAATATGATTGTAGTCCCTTACGACTATAATATTATAATATAATAACTACCTACAGTATTCAGTACAGTAACATGCTGTACAGATTTGTAGCCTACAAGCAATAGGCTACACCATATAGCCTAGGTGTGTAGTAGGCTATACTATCTAGGTTTGTGTAATAAGTACACTCTATGATGTTCACACAACAACGAATAGCTAAACGGTGCATTTCTCAGAATGTATCCCCGTTGTTAAGGGACGCGTGACTGTATACTGAACTGCAGTAACATTCTGCACATACAAAATCAGTAAGTCATGTGTTGTTGTAACAACAGGTGTTTGCAGTATCAATAAATGATGACAAAGACTATGGGGAACACCCCATGTTTCTACATACATGGTGCCAGGTAACAGTGGAAGGCTGGCATGAGTCACAGTATGGCTTGATGAGCTCTCCAGGGGCACTGGGAGCTGTACGAGGAATGCTGTAGCTGAAGCATGCCCCCACACACACATTGTTGTCCATCTCGACAGAGTCACATCCTGGGAAGGTTACAACTTGCTTGATAGGGGTGGTGTTGCACCATGAGTGCTTGTCTGGGTACAGCACAATGTTATGGACCTATGACAAAATATTTTAATGACTGGTCCCTATGTCCAGAAAACAGATTGCCACCTTCATTACCAGCATTTCATCGAAATAGTTTGCTCATGAGTGAACTGTTAATCATTGTCATTCTTTAGGCATTACCTCAAACCTAAGATACTGTCTGAACTATAAATACCATATAAGTTGAACAGCAGCAGTCTTAAATGGACACGCTGTCTCTGCAGTTGATTCTGATGGAAATAATGATCACCTCTGTAGCTGTAGCAAGGCCACAGCTTTTGGCACTGACCACCCTACACATTTCCCTGTAACTGTCAAGCTTCCCCCTCCAATTTCCTAGCTATTCTGTTCAGACAATGGCAGAAGTAATAAACTACACTAGCAACAAGCGCTTTGGGCTGGTTCACATTGGTGACAGGAGCTAAACAGGCATAAAAGGAAAAGGCTAAGGCAACTATCCCCACCTATGAATATTTTGTGTAATACCCAGTTTTTTCCATTGTAAATCAATAAGTTATTTACTACTAGTTTTAAACTACATGCATTGCAGGTCAAATGGCAACGATGACATTCTTGCACTAACCTTGTGTTCCCTATGTGCAGCTACAAGCCGTGCCACCAGGCAGCAGCACATGGCAGCCAGCAGCCGCCTCTCCATGTCGAACTTTTATATGTGGCTGTAATCAGGCGAAAAGCATCAGGATTATATGGTGACCACTATCAAACTGGTAGTGAGGTGTGTTATGACACGGTTGGCGCATCCGTTAATATAATGGCAACTTACTCGTCCATCAAGGTGCATGCGACATGATACGACAAAACTTCGCGTATGGAATGATAGTGGTCAACATCACGGGCGACGGGAGACTTTTTGGGCACAATCTGTCCCAAACTCCACCTCCAGCTAACACGAGTAAAACAATTACGCGGTTCCAGAGCGTGGTCAGGGCTGATGAATGGGGCGGGTGGGTCGGCTGACGTCACCAGGTCGTTCAACCGGAGAGACACTCTTCCATTCATGAAGCGCTGCAGGGCGCACCGCGCTGAAATATGCCACGGGAGACAGGGGAAATGGGAGAGCACAAAGAAAGTAAAGTTACGAGAAACTACGACGTAACTTGCCGCAAGTGATATTAAAGTTGGGCAACAGATGGCAACACTAATAGTACACTGTTGATGCCAAACCAACAGCTGCAGCAATTACAAAGAGATACGATAGAAAGATAATAGATGGATGTGATAACAAAATGAAAGCGCAAAATAAAATGAACAAGAACAAATAAAGTGAAGAAAGAAACACATGACAGTTGTATGGCGAGGCACAAAAACTGGACTTCCAAGGTGACAGCACAAGGCGGGTTACATAACGCGCGGGCATCCCATCGCGGGCCTCATGAGAGTAGGCGTTCTTTACGGAGCCTCTGTCCGTTCACAAGGTGATATCGAGACCTCTTTAATAAATTTACATTTCATTCAACCGGGGCCGCTCACTTCGCTTCAAAACAAAATTACAGTTTAATGATAAGCTGAACCGTCCTAATGGGTATCACGCAACCACGTAATTTACCCATCGAGGTTTCTGATCCTCCAGCAACACGCGTCGCGACGCTTGATGCTATTTCGGGATGCGGGGTTGCCGCTCTTACTCGCATCAGGACGTACATCAGGACTCGAACCTGGCGTTCCGGCATCTGGAACATTTTTGTGCGCTCTTTCGAGTCGGCTGGCAGGGTCTGGGGAAAATTACGGCATGTAGGATTGCAGTGGGTTATTTTGCGACCTGTCACATTTCGTTAAATGCATACAAAGTTTCGGTCGATAAAAACTGAAGAGAAGAGACAACTAGGAAGATCTAAGCGTACATACGGAGATAATATTAAAACGGATATGAAAGGAATTTTATGTTTATTGTTCCGTGCATCGCTGACAAAATTTATTTAATAATTGTCCAACGAGATGCAATACTAAGTAGTCTGTTTATTATTCTGCAAGTTCACTCCACATGTTTCGTGTGTTAACCGCACCCATCATCAGGAGTACACAAAACTGTAACTGCAGCCTCCGGTACTGGTCATATGTTTGTGCAGCTACCTCCCTCAAACGTGGCCACTACCTTGGCCACGTTGGAGGGAGGTAGCTGCACAAAAAATATGACCAGTACCGGAGGCTGTAGTTACAGTTTTGTGTACTCCTGATGATGGTGCGGTTAGCACACGAAACATGTAGAGTGAAGCTGCTCAATAACAGACTGCTTTGTGTTGCATCTCGTTGGACAATTATTACATAAAAAGGATATGAAAGGAATACTGAGTGTGGACGTTGGGTGTACGGAAGTGGCTCAGGACAGGGTGCCATGGCGTGCTGTTAAAAACACACGTAAGTGGTAATTTCTTCAGGAGCTGAGCTTCCATTAGTTTCTTAAGCAATACTCTACCCAATGGAGGTGGTTATACATAATACTGATGTTCGCAGCACGTCTGCGCCTGAAGTTCTTTGGTTCGACTCTGCCCTGAGGCCGCTGTCCGCTCGCGGGCAATGTAACGGAAGGCACACATAAAGGTCGTGTTGCAATGATAGTGGAGGGGACAGTGAGCCTTATTGGCGGCGTGTATTATCCTTGATGTCTCCTACTTACCCTTCCTAGAAGTCGGGCTAGTAGCAAGCGACATTCACTTCTAACGCTCGAGGTGAAAAACCACAATATTATTGATTTTATTTGGAATACGGAAGAGACGAATAGCAACCGCAGCTTATAAATAATTGTAACCTATTTGTTTGATACGTTGGGGAACGCACAAACAGCAGGTGACTTCTGACACATTTGCTGTTATTATCTCCAGATTTTAAATTCCTCAACATTAACTTATGATACTCTGTTACAAACAACGTAAAACGGGCGAAGCAGGCAAAATCAGTCAAACGAGTCTCGAGTTATGAGATGGCATCAGTCGGTATAGCGACTCGCTATGGGCTGGACGGTCAGGGGATCGAATCCCGGTGGGGGTGAGATTTAACGCACCGGTCCAGACCGGCCCTGGGGCCCACCCAGTCTCCTATACAATGGGTACCGGGTCTTTCCCGGGGGTAAAGCGGCCCTAACCACCCACCCCAATCTAGCGCCGAGGCTAAGGAAAGAGTAGAGCTCCCCCTTTGGGCCTTCGTGTTCTGTTCTAGGGTGAACTTCACCTTTACTTTTACCATAAAATACCAATCATCTCTTTTTATTACGGAAACCCGCCAAAATTTAGGCAATATGTGTATGGGGCCTGGACTGCACCATTCTTGTTTACAACGTCTGTTCGAGACATTTTTTCGCTCGGATAAATATTTAGCTAGTTACATTCACGCCATTCGAGCAGAAATGCGTGGGAGAGATGGGAAATCCGTACAAACCTAAACAGAACGTATAAAGAGGGTACTACTAAGGAGATCCGAGCGAAGATGGGAGTACATGACTTAACTAGATCTTAAGGTAATTTGTTCGAGGTGTGTGTGGACTGCATCGCACTCTTTTGGTTACGGTAAGAAAACTTTGGGCCCCGTAAAGGTGAGGAATTCCGTGACTAGATGAGACCTACCAGCTTCCAAAGGACTCCGCGTTTGCTCAGAGGAAATTACGGGTTATATAAAGAGGGATGATATGAAGCATTCCACTGATACAGCTGTGTTCTGGAGTGATCGACATACACGGACGCGCTACAGCACGCCTGCAGTCCGAAATCTGAACCCCAGACATCGCGAAAACAAACCAAGTGGTATACACGACACTCTGACATTCGTTCATATTATTTCGTAGCCCATCACCAACAGGCAAAGTTCTCCCTCATATTAATTTAGCACCGCGCCATGCAGGCATAGGGGTGAACGGATGTACAATCTCGGCACTACGCCATGGTAAACTTCACGCCCCGTCCGCCTTACTCCCGGTGATGGAGGTCCCAGTGTCCGTTGAATGGACCCCAGAGTGGGTATAAACGCTGTGTACAAGAGAAATATCACTGCCACTGCCGGGAATCGAATTCCTATGCTGAAGCAAACGCGTTACGATAGACGGTGATTGTGACCAGCCTGTATGTTAGGCACACGAGCCAGACCCACGACCTTTACACCTGTTTTTGTCATGAAGGCAAAGAGTATTTTTTACTGTTGCACACCACTGCGGAACGGGAGACATCACCGTCTGTATGCAGCAATGATGTCGTCCGCTCTACAGCGAGCAGTCCGGCGATCAAATATACTCCCAGTAACTCACACCCTATTCCTCAGATGCCATCTATTATTACCCTCTCAAACAAAAAGGACAATATGTAACAAAAACGGGAACATGGTTTTTATCGACATCTGTCTCCCCGGTGCCACTTTGGGATGCACCTCTCAACACTGAGCCAAGAGTCCAAATGATTTGCAAAACAAACATGGCGGCTGTGCAGTCTTTTGAGGTTAGGAGTGGCTAGATAATTGCTTACAAGTGATGTATGACCCTGAGTGAAAACAGGTGCGTACAAAACCAAGAAAGTCTACAATATGGCGATCGGGCGAAATCTGTAACGTCCCGAGACTTCAACAAAACTGTATGTTAAGTGTAATCTGGTCCACGTCACACAACACTCACACACTCGCACACTCACCTGAACGACGCAATAATGCTGCTGGACCTCTCCTCCCGTCAGCTCGCTGCAGCACAGACTGCCGCGCCGAACGGGTTTCAAGTCTGTCCGCTCTCACCTTTACATTGGTACAGTCCGCGCAAACAGTCACACGCTTAAACTGCCAACTGACCGAGGAAAACCACGGATCTCCGAACAAGCACTGTCACACTGTGGTAATTACATGTACCACGTTCATCATCTGGGCAGTGGTTAACGTGACAAATATCGACTGTCTCTTTGAACTTGTTAACTAACGACGACCGTAATTACGAATTTTGTGCAAGATTCATGGCACATGCATGAGTAAGAGTATGATACACTGATGAAAATACACATCACAACTAATATCTGTAATGCTGATGCGGTGTGTTTTCTTGACGAGACGTCTTGGAGTCAGTTTCACCTGAGTGTGTCTCAGGACACTTTGCTCCTGCTGTAACTAAAGCACATAATACAATGAGCAAGCAATTCATACTGCAGTCTTCTGGGTTACAATACAGTGTCGTCTGGAAGGTGGGTACCTACCGCACCCATTTTCACTTCCACTTCTACATTGACGATAGAGGCGGTAGGTCCCCCCGAAACCTTCTACCCTTCAACGCACACGCAGTATATTTCCCAGAAACTTTCTCCTACTTTGCGATGCTCTACAATTAAGTTTTCTTAATGTCACCGAAAGACGCTGTCGATTGCTGAGATTACAAAACCTAGCCTGGGTCCACCCCCAACACTAGACGCAGTATGCATTTCTGAAACGGGCCATCCAGCTGAGAGGCGCAGTATGTCACTTCGAAGCGTTGATCTCCATCTACAAGGTGTCATAGCCTACGAGACCACGGTACACTTAACCGCTGCGAAAATACGCAACTCTACGAGAGAGTCGTAACAATAAATTGAAGACTTCAGCAGCTAGACCCAACGGTTCAACACTGCTGAGACCAACACCCACCAGTGGACACGATCCTGACCTAGTTCCAATCACCGCCCATCCTCCCGTCCTCACAACCCGTTACCCTAAGAGCGATCTTACTAATGAACCCTCTGACAGCGGAACAATAAAGTTCAATACCGCCAATACCAAAGCCCGCAACTGGATTGTATTCTAAGCCAGCCCGTTCCACCTCCCACCCTCAGAACCCGTTTATCAAGGATACGTTTTCATATAATACAACATTCTCTTCCTCGTCTTCTGAATGGCTCATTTGCAAGAATGTTAGCCACTAAGCTTCGCACGAGGCCTTCCACACAGACAGACACAGGGCCCGCTTACGTTTTGCTATTTATAAGGTGTTCTGTCCTTATGACTATTACATAACACACCTAGAAAATCCTGAAAAATTAAACACAATGAGTATTTAACATCCCAACGTTTTTATACACTGAAAAATTTACAAATGAAGAACGACAGACGCAAATTACATACGTTGCGGCCCAAGTTGTCCAGCTGGATTTCGGATTTGGCCCGCAACATATTTTTGAGTCTGACAAGCCTATTTCACACGCACCCCTTGTCTGCCTCATCAAAGGTACACGTTCAGTGAGCGTATCGTAACGTAATTTGAAACGAAAGAAAGAATGAAATTTGAGTCTCACAACACTAACAAAAACTTTCAGTTCACGGAACAGCGTCTGGAGAGACGAGCCGTTGGATGGCAGAGTGGTGTAACTTAGCTGCTTATACGGTAACGCAACACTGGGACGTATAAACAGGCAAAATGATGTACGTTATAGTTCTTAATTTAGATCCACGAGCACGAGGTAATCGTACGTCAAGATAGGTCACTGATGACCCCATTTCGTTATGTAAGTTAAAAAAAATCTTTCACCACTCTGCCCCTTTTAGGGGCTCATTTATGAATGCAGAATGGTGGCAAGCAGGTGTACACAAATAAGGTGGACGAAAATTTTAAAATATCTAAGAACTTGCCTCACTAATGGTCAACAGAACGAAAAGTAAAGTTGAAGTTAACCCTCTAAGCTGCCACGAAGACAGACGGGGAGTAGAGATATAGCTCTTTCCCTTTAGCTCTACCCTTCTTTAACCTCGGTGATAGATGGAGGTGGGTGGTCAACGCCACGCCGCGACCGCTTTACCCCCGGCAATGACCTGGTACCCAACGTATAGGAGGCTGGGTGGGCCCCAGGGCCGATCTGGACGGGTGTGGAAAATCTTGCCCGTACCTGGATTCGATTCCCGGACCGTCCCGCCTGTAGCATTCGCTGACTCAGCTATCCCAACTCACGGTCAACAAAACGTAGAAACAGCAACTGTACAATCCGCAGTGAATAAAACGTCAGGAAACGTACGCACTGCGTGACAAATCTGGAGTGTTCGGTTCCGTTTTTTTCTCGAGTGACATCAAAAACAATTTAAATCTTCACACAGTAACGGTTCCAGCAGCACGGATAATTATATTTTAATTAAATACATACAAACGTGGACCTAAAAATTTCGGCAGAAGGAAGCAAATTTTTATATTTTGTTGGCCGTGCATCCTATTATGATGGTCTTTTTTTTACAAACCTGATGCACAAATTCTTTATTTTTAATACATTTATTATACTTCTCTACATGTTTCGAGCACTACTGTGCTCATCTTCAGGAGGGCAATTGTATTAGTGCGGCATCTGGTATCGTCACTCTGGAAAGAAGTAAGTGATCTGCACTTCGCAAACCAACACTTAAACTTTTTAATTATATTTGCAGGATTTTATGTGAATTTTACCATCTTCTAACGTCTATATAATACAACAAACTATATATTTTAGTAATTTAGACCACTCACTTGTTTCCATAGTGACGATACCAGATGCTGTACTAATACAATTGTCCTCCTGAAGATGAGCACGAGTCCTCTCGTAACCTGTGGTCTGAACAGTCACCTAAAGAGAGTGACGATACCAGATGCTGTACTAATACAACTGTCCTCCTGAAGATGAGCATAATAATGCTCGAAACATGTACAGGAGTATAATAAATGTATTTAATAATTGTCCAAGAAGATGCGACTTATTCAGTTTATTACATTACTGTAGGACATGTTTCGGGTGTTGACACCCATCATCAGGAGCTCGTACAACTGTAATTACAGCTTCTGGTATTGATTAACTGCAATGAGTAAATTACGCTGCTAATTTTACTCACTGCAGTTGGCCAATACTAGAAGCTTTAATTACAGTTGTACGAGCTTCTGATGATGGGTGTCAACACCCGAAACATGTAGAGCTGCCTACAGAAATGTAATAAACTGAATAAGTCGCATCTTGTTGGACAGTTATTAAATTCGATTCACGATGCACGGACCCATGTATAT
>Ga0123355_10009709_pt1 | contig 14670 bp, 9 predicted proteins | sample TergutEmb28metaG_3_FD_89872 | JGI IMG/M metagenome (GOLD analysis project Ga0123355, IMG submission 89872) | Embiratermes neotenicus P1 segment gut microbial communities from Petit-Saut dam, French Guiana - Emb289 P1 | ecosystem: Host-associated > Arthropoda: Insects > Digestive system > Gut ...
ATTCGTGAATTTGAAACGCGTTTATTCTGGGGCTACGTATGTCGAATGAGAATACTAAAGTATTCTGTCTATCGCACATCATGATGATGTATTTTTACTTACGTGGTAAGGAGAAAACAAGCTTTTTCCAATCGATCCAAGTATAGGGTTGAAGTAGCGTATACACAACTTTCACTTTCACTTCTATTGCCTGGAGCGACCCGCTTGCTGCACAACCTTACCGTCCCTCTGCTCAAGGCAGACTCGATCCCCGGACCGTCCAGCCCGTAGCCAATCGCTATACCGCCTACGCTACCCGGCCCACTAATGACTATGAAAGGGAATATGAATTGTGTTTCGAGTGATGACTTACATTTTTCCCTCTATTGAATCAGAGCACATCAGGATGTGTTCTGTGATATTTATCTTATGTCTATTTTAAATGTTTTAATATAGAGTGTTCCGCGATGTAACGGCAAAATTTCAAGATCGTGTTCTACAGGTTATTTGGCCCCAAAGGATGTCCAAGAAACTGTAGTTTATTCACAACGTGATAAAGTTACGCCCTAGTGAAACGAGCTAACACTGCTGTTACTCGATCGAGTTCTTGCTTGTGCACTCTCATGGCTAGCGATTTTGGTCGTGTTGTCTTGTCGTGTTGCAGTATGGTGGGGACAGGATTACAAATGAAGAATATCCAGTACGACATGAATTTTGTGTACGGTTTGAGCTATGGGAATAGTAGGGCTGCTGTTGTGGAATAATGCGAACGTTTCCAGCATGCCAGAATTCCACACAACCGAGCTTTTGTCACCGTAACACGGAAATCGAAGGGGGACTGGTTTCTTCTCACGCGCGACGACAGAACGTGACAAGGACGTGGAGAAATTGATGTCCTGACTGCAGTGCAAAGAAACCAAATTACAAGTGTATGCAGAATTTCCAAGACGCCTGATACAGCACTGACACAGATATGAAGAATTTTGCGCCATGATTGTTTCTATTCAAAGAATACAGCACCTTTTACCGGACGATAACGACAACGTGAGCAATTTTATGAACGGCTGCGAGCAAGGCTACAAATTCTGCCTGATGTCTGTTCAAGGATTAGGTTTAATTTAGCTGAGATATATTACCAGCACAAAGAATTCGCACCGTGTGGCACAGGAAAATTTACACCAAATAACACAGTGCCATTTTCAACAGCGAATTTCTTTAACGCGTGCTGTGGATTGTTAAGCAATAACCTGACTGACCACGTGTTACCGAGGGATGTTTAACAGCTCCGTATGGTAGAAATTTTCAGGAATATAAATTACGTACTTATTTAGAGGAAGTGCCTCCTGCAAAATGAGGACGAATGTGGCTACAACATGACGGAGCGTCACCAAATTTCAGCAGAGAGGTGACGAAGTTTTTGAAAGAACATTATGAAGGAAGAGAGATTGGAAGAAATGGACCTGTGGCTTGGCCCACTCGGTCACCCGACTTGAACCCATTACATTTCTTCCTGTTTGTGGCATGAACTCGAGAGTGTATTACGGTGGTAAACAAGAAGGAAGGCCTCTGCCATTAGAGGCCACAAATGAAGCTGGACGTTGGTATCAGCAACGAACTGGCACGCATGCAGTGGCAACATAAAATGACACAAGAACTGACAACATGCATAAAGCGTGATGGCGGGTATTCCGAACTTGTTTTATAACAACCTGGAAATTTCGGTGTTATAAATATTTAAAATCATGATAAAAGTAGGTTGAAAGGAAAATTCTTATTCAGTGTTACTTTAAGCAGGAGCGTAGATTTATGACACCGTCGAAACGAACGGTACTTTATTGTACATTTTTGGTCTCTAATGACCTGTAGAACACGCTCCTGAAATTCGGCCACTGCGTCGAGGAACGCCCTGTATATGTTGTGATACTAACAAGGAAGGCAAACATATTCCGGATGAAGAACAAGCGTTTCTGTCCGTGTGTTAAGGAACTTAAAGAATAAAGACACTGGAAGATACTTTCAGTATTTTAGTAAAGATATAAGAACTTGTCTTACATGGAGATACGTGTAACATGTAAAAAATATACTTGGAACTCAACAAAGAATTTTGACTTAATTTTAATAAAATGTTTTTTAATTGTCACCTTTTACATGAGATAATGCTTCCCATGTGCCGTCATGTCGTGCAGAAAGGACAACTTCGTGCCCGCAAGCCGGTATCTCATCTCGTCATACTCTCTGTAATTGTTACCAGACGAAAACAGGTATCATATGTTACGGTTACTACGTTGATTTATTCCTTTTCACCGCAAAAGTTTATTTCTTCAAGTACAAACTCTCTTCGGCCTGTCTCTTCACTGAAGTTTAATTTGGATGTTTGAAATTAAAGTTACCAATGGAAACTTTAATACATTGCGACGGAAGAAAGGAATTATAATAGTGGTCGGGAGTTCTCAACAATATTGATGATGATTTGTAACGTAACGGGAGGTAACGACGCCTGGTAAGCCGACTGTCTCACCATGCCTCTAATGTCGCGCGACCAGGTGCGCCAAGAACAGTAGAAACGGAGAGAGAGAGAGAGCATCTCCTTCCCTGCTAGATGATCCGTGTTATCTACTGCTCGCGAGGAAGCTAGAAATCGAAACAACATTCCAGAAAGGCAAGCAGTGGCATACAAGACTGGTTTCCAGCAAGTGGATGCAAAGGGGCTTCTAGCCATGGAAATGCGAAGTTCTGGTGCGGGGTTGTGAGCGAGTATCTGGTAGTCGGCAGCGGCAGAAACAAATAAGAGGAGTCCCTGAATTAGCAGACGAACATTTACGTGTTGCAGTTTTGCAGTAAAGCCAGGGAATTCACTAGCAGTGAATCCATGAAGAACAAAGCGTGAAAGAAGAGCCTTATAGACTTCGTGTGAAGACGGTGAGGGACTGGGCCCGGAGAGCCGAATTCATAAACGAGCGTTGTTTATTCCATGTAAACAATTATCTTAATTCTGTTCAGGATTGTTTTTGAATTACTAAATCTTTTGTCAAATAAACGTTGTTGATACGGAACCCACTGACTTATTCGTCAAAATATCTTCTGTAATATGATTCTGTGTCGATCGGTAATTAGTCATAGAATCTTCGGATGAGTCTTTATCTTAGTCTTCAGGGTATTTCAAGAAATTGCTTTTCGGAAGCATTGAGAAAGGACTGACTGACAGGTCTGTAGTTGTAAAAGGTGTTATAATTCTGTTGAAATTGTTGTCACTCTTTCCATTTCGACTGGCTGTCCATCCCACACAGCTACCAGACGCAGGCCACTTTACTTCACTCTTGAGTTACATTCGCTTCACTTATTCAACCGACGCACTCAAAACATCATTACGACCGTGTTCATATAATGGGTCAACAATTAAATGAGGCACAATGGCACAGTAATGAAGATAGAATACGTCGTGATTCGGCGGTTTGTCGGTTTTATGAAAAGCTGGTTCTTTGAAGCGTCAGTAATTAGGAGAGTGTAAATTAACCTGTTCCACAACAATGTATTCTGCCATACGTTACTGAGCCTTCTGCTGTTTTGTTGCAAGAATGCAGAGCCGGCCTAAATTGAAACAGTGACTTTGTACAGAACTCACCGCACTGCCCTTTCAAAGCCTCTTCTACAAGCTTTCTGTGTGCATCTTAGTTCTGTTCTTATATTATTCATTGTTTGTAAAATATCTTTCTTCCACATTTTTTCGGCGCCCATTCCTTCTACTTCTTGGTGGGATCCAGTTGTGCATTTATACCTTCCCTTTATTCGCAATTAGTTGAATAAAGGGACTGCCCGAATGGACGAAAGCTTAGTTTTGAAATGTAAGAAAATTGACATTACAGTACGAAATTTTATGACCACTTACGGAGAGGAATTCAGGTGCAGTCGAGTAGGGTCAGTTTACAAAGAGATTTTTATGGGTTTGTCTTGATCTCAAAACACTAAGAAGCAATGGAGACAGCAGAATGGCATGGCTGATACCTGAACTGTACAGTATTTCAGAACAGGTCTGCGAGATCTGTGATATTCGTTGGTGATTAAGTATAGACTTGATGATATTTTACATTGCTCCTCTTAAATAAAACCCCACATTCCCTGAGGAGGTGCAATTGTTTTGCATGTTATTACACACGTGTGTTAAAAAACATAATACTTATTTGGTAAATATAACGAGACCTACCCAACCACAATGGTCGTGTGAAAAGAGCAAGGGACTCTTATTGAAGGAAAAAGAAGGAATGCAGACGAAACTCTCCTTGAATAAATTAAAGCACTCTTTCTCCTTAATTTTATCGAATTTGGTTGAGGAGTTACGGAGATTTAACGTAAGAAATATCATATTTTGCGTTTTTCATTCATGCTGGTTATTATTTCGAAATAATTTAAACTCCATATCAGATGTTATTGTTTTTGCCTTGCGTGGAGATCTTTAATGACAAACACAGTAATTTAGTGAATAAGAAGAACATTGAGAGTCCCACTGAAATCCAACCAAACGTACCAAAACTGAAGAAGTCTGACTTGACCTGGAGGGAATGACACTGTGTTTCTCGCCTGCACTAAATAAACACTTGTGACGTGATCACAACCTGAAAGACCCCATAGTTCTTTCCTACTCCAAGTGGAGAGTTGTGGCCTGACAATGGAGTGAGGAACACGGCAGCCCTTGAAATTTGCAGTATTGTCAGTGACACTCTATCAACTAACATTATGTACTATTTTGCAGGGCTTTTTTTAAAGAAAGTCTGCTGTTAAGAAATTCCACGTCTCCTATTAAACTTGAACTTTTAAGTTTAATTAAAAATTAGAGTTTAGTAATGAGTTTGACTAAATTTTTATCTTTAAATAAACATGTATATTGAAGTGCGTATGACAGGAATGCAAAATGTTTATGTTGCCTACCGATTTAATTAATGTTGATAGGCTGTGGTGTCTTGACTAGAAAGGCAGCATTATTATGAGTTCTTTAATTGTCATCTGCAGATAATGGTTTGAGGACATATGCACTCTTTTTGTGTTAGATTGTTTTTTACATTTATATGTATAAATTAAAAATATTGCAACTGGGAAGTCCTTTAGGTATTTATTTGTTTGTCTATTTATTGTTGATCAGTGATTTCATGTGATCCACCCAGAGCTCAAAACAAGGATCATTGACACGAGTGCTTGAGAACGCTAACATGAACCTTCCGGTACCGTAAAACGGAGGAAATTTCTTAAACACTTAATACTACAGTTAGCTACAAAAAGCTCTACTTCGTGGAATTAGTCACGCGTGAATATTTGCTGGAGTCTGGGTGTCATATGAAGTTTAGACTGGCTCACAGTAATAATGTCTGTTTGTGAGAGTACTGAAACTGGCAGTTGCGTTGTGTCATGAAGGTGGGTCAGGCTATCACCCAGCTAATGTAGGTTTCCAGTCAACATTACTGTGCCGTATAATTGCCTGACAACCGTATTACATTGCGTGATATGTCAGCTACAGCGAGGAGACAGACAACATCGCGTAACATGTTCCCAGCCCAGACTCGGCCACTGTTCAACTTTTCACCACAAAACCCTACTTTAAATCCACCAGTTTCGGAATAATAAAAGAATATCCTAACAAAATGTTTCGGTGCCTTGTTATCAGGCGTGATTCCTGTTCAAGAAGTACTGGGTTCAATTCTTAAACCGGAGGTTGTGTTTCCTTACTGAGTTCAATGTGAATATTCTCAGTACGTCTCGGAGAATGCTACGGATGTTATTTTAAAAGAGTTATGGTAATTTTTCCCTAATTCCAATTTACTTCTGAATTAATTGCTCCTATTCGTCATTCCATTCAACGCTATAATTATAAATTTTTAAGTTCAGTGGACTGTGAAACAAAAACCCTTATTTGTATTGTAATTTCGACTGAAATGTGCAATATTTAATGAATATTATGTTTATTGGACCGCGCATCATCTTGGTAGTTGAATAAAGAGAGACCATCTTGATGTCACTTGTTTTATTATTTCATTATTTAATGCTGAACATGTTTCGGATGTTAATACATCCATCCTCAGGAGCTTGCGACTTATTTGTTGAGTTATTTCATGGGTTGTATTTCTCTGGTTCAATGTGTGTTGGTGTTACGTTGTGGTTTGGCTGTGGTGGTGTGGTATCCTTATGCAGGCTGAAGCAGTGCTTCAGCCTGCATAGACGCTAAAAAATCACAACTTAATTCAAAGATTTTATAACAATAATTTTATGTTGGCTAGTTACAAATGTAGCCCAAAATTTAAATGTTACCACAGTAATTTTCACATTTGGAAGGCGCGCTTTGGTTGGTATGTTGTGATCAGTCTTGCGCCAGTTCCTTAGGAAATTTCGCAAGTGAAACTTCGGAGGCATTTTGCTTATGACTCTTTTATTTACACAGACATTTTCGTTGTGTGGCATCCAGCTGAAAGAAGCTGTAATAACTGTGGAATAAGTTTAAATCGAAGGATTGTCTGCGTATAACTGCGACAGCACTTACACATTGACGTAATGTGTATTAATGACATAATTATTATCACAAGACGTATGAAAGTTTGGATTTTAATTTCGTCTCATTTGTTGAAGCATAAATTATTCGTAGTCGTATCTACTGTGATTTGTTTTGTGAAATTCTTTCTTTATGATGAGGCGTGTTACAGCAACAGCACCGTAAAAGGCTGCAGGTATACACGTAAAGCAAAAACATGAGCACACAGAAAGGTGAAAAGAGACAAAAGGAAGAAATGTATCAAATGTCTAATTCTGATGTGCGTCGTCCCCGTTGTGTTTAGTACAACAGTAAGGAGCTTCGTGTAGTAATACGTATAGTCAAACACAACTATATTTGTCTCTATTATTACAATGAGGTTTCTAACAACGACATGTTTCGGCCCTATATGTGGACTATCTTCAGGTTGTAATTAGACTAGATCACTTATACTAGATATATATATAATAGATATAACTGATCTAGTCTAGTTACAACCTGAAGATGGCCCACATATAAGGCCGAAACAAATCGTTGTTAGAACCCTCATTGTAATAATAGAGGCAAATATAGTTGTGCTTGACTATACGTATTACTACACTAAGCTCCTTACTATTGTATCAAATGTTAGACTTCATAAGTACAAAACGTAATTAGGGTAGACGCTATATTTAGTATTGTAGATTCATGAGATGTGGACGTGAAGTACAATGTATCGTTACGTTTCAGTACGTGAAGTAAGTCTGGTTGTGCTGGTGACGAGGCATTATAGTCTTTTAATTTAACTACATATTCTGAATCATTGCATCCTTTTCGAAAGTTCCTCCAAAATATTTAATTTCAGATGTGCCAGTTGTTTTTACGATAATGCAGTCCGCTGAATACATAATTTTGTTGACTTGATTAGGAGTGCCGAAAGGAAATATTCCAGCTTATGCCGGCAACATAAAAGTAACTTTTGCCAGTCCATTTCTGAGTCGTCGTAACTGAAATCGATTTTAATTCCATGTTAATGTTAGTGTTACTGTTAATGTCGTTGCACGCCATTAATTTTCACATGTTGTGCCTGAAAGTATCTGTAACACTACATTTCATGACATGTTCGGCCCTCAAATTATTGCCGCCATTACTGTTAATGACTCTCTTCACCCATAAAACATGTCATAAAATATAGGGATATTTCTACAGAGATCGAAGTATCACCCTGCACGTCGAAATAGCACAAATATTGATTTCATGTAAAAGTGTACTGAAAACGGTGTTCTCCATTTAACTTAAACGAAGATTCGGCGAATTACGAATAATGGAAGTTATGGATGATTTATTCTGGATTCCTTCGAAGAAGTGCAATTTAGTCCTCCGAAAATTAAATTTTATGTTGACAATTTGAATGAAGTCATCCTGTTGTGTTATCTGAATATTTACTTTATTACAATATGTTTCCGTCAACACAACTAACATTAGTTGTGTTGACGAAAACATATTGTAATAAAGTAAATATTTATGTTGAAAGCCTAAACAAAAATGATGACTTATCACCTGCATACGTCAGATGTCGATCCAGTATATATCCTACCTTACATATAGGGGTCCATCTTAAAGGAAGTGCCTTTTTCCTCTCGAAAACGATTTGACTACACAGAAGATAGACAGCCTATAGACATGTATTGTGAGTCATTACTTGAAATAAACGTTACTGCAATTCGCTCATATATTGAGCGGAGCACAAGCAAGGATTCTTAACAGTGCTTGTTTTCTGGACCTTATACATCAACCAATATTGCTTCAAAAAGAAACAGTGTTTCGGAAACCGGATGTGGTCCCGTCTTCAGTAGAAAGTAAGGAAAGGCATTTTATCGGTTGGGTCACTTAAAACAACTGTTCACAGTCTCAGAATGAACTGTGACAAAGGAATACTAAAGGAGGGCAGATTCTCGAAAACTGAACACAATACCCCCCCCCCCCTCTTTGAAACTGACCGGTACAAATGTTTTGTTTGGATTGAGAAGCATATTCTTGCCTTTTATTGTCTATAAAAATATTTTACCCTAAATTAATTAAAATCAAGGAGAAATATATATATATACATTTATAAGAAAGAATTTGTAATGTTGTTATACTCATTTCGCATAGGCTTACGCTTTGCCACGCTTTTCTCAAAATGTGATAATATGTGAATTATTTTAAGAGGGAATTATAAGAATATAATTTGGATATCGCCCACTGTCTGAGGTATTTTTGATACACAGGCCATTTTGGGATTTCCTCCGTACTAGCGTCTGCAGTTTATTCGCCTGTTACTCATGAAGTTTAGGGTTCTCAAATGTCGTCAATAACATGAAATATAACAACATATCCCTAGTATAGCGTCACGGAATTAACTGAAACTCTTATTTGAACACAAAATGACCCATGGGCAAATTTTAACATGACATTTATGTAATAAGTGCAGTGTTTTCACATACCTTTAAAAACGTTCCTAAAGGAAGGCAATTGAGTAACTACAGGAGAATGCGAAAACAAACTTGGACGTTGTAATTTTATAGGATATTATTAAGGGTGAATATTTATTTTAGATTGTCCCAGTCATCCTCTGTTAAACTTAATGTTTACCATCCCGAAATGTTTGAAGTATAGAAATAAAGGAAAGGATCACAACAGTCAAACACAACAGCATTTTATGGTGTTCTTAACATATAACAATATGGGCTACATTTTTCGACTTCTATCGAGTTTTCTTCAGGCCCTCAAGAAATACTCGATATAAGTCGAAACATGTAGCCCATATTGTTATAATATATTTTAAGAACACTGTAAAATGCTGCTGTTTTAGACTGCTGTGATCCTTTCCTTTATTCCCATTCTCTGTTATACTACTCTAATCATGCTACAAATTTCAACAAGATAGGCAACGTACGTATAAAGTAACATTGATTCGCAATCGAGTAACCATTGTGGCTGTGGAAAAGAAATGTATAATATATTCTGAGTGTGTGTCTATAGCCTTTGATATTCAGCACGCAAAGCGCATGCGCCTTATTATATTTTCATCTGTGGCCTCTTTGGCTCCATGATAGTTTTCCACATAATCTCACACAGGACAATATTTTCGGAAAACCGTTATTGAACATAAAATGTGTTTTGATATTCCCTACAATTTCTTCGGTAACATTTCTCATTCTTAGAAGAACTTAGCGAGGTGTGATCGCACAAGTACATAGGTCTTCATGTACAGCACATCCATCCTCAGGAGCTTGCGACTTATTTGTTGAGTTATTTCATGGGTTGTGTTGCACTGGTTCGATGTGTGTTGGTCAGTGCCTCAGTGCCTTAGCCTGCATACGGATACCACACCACCACAGCCAAACCACAACGTAACACAAACACACATCGAACCAGAGCAATACAATCCATGAAATAACTCAACAAATAAGTCGCAAGTTCCTGAGGATGGATGTATTAATATCCGAAACGTGTTGAGCATTAAATAATGAAATAATAAAGCAAGTGACATAAAGTTGGTCTCTCTCTTTATTCAACTATCAAGATGATGCATGGTCCAATAAACATTATATCCAGTAAATTATTTAATATAACCTGTTGCGTAAATTTTAAATAAGAGTATTCATTGTGGCTGAATACGAAGCGCCCTCGATTTACTCATGGAAAGGCGTTCACTGTGGTAACGCATGTGGCGCTGTTTAGAGGGCCTGTAATCAACTGTTAGTAGCATTCCGTACTTTCAAAGGATGAAACGGAATATCTTCTGCTATGTTACTGGTTCCAAAAACCAGGAATTTTTCAGAATTATTGTGCTGCTCTACAAGAAGACGTTATTTCATGTAGAAATTACGTAAATAGAAGGTTCCCAGCGTTTATTAAAGTGTGAGTGAGAGCGGTAATCAGCGTCGGACTATGATTATTAACGGTATTAAGTGTTGGACATGTGACTGTTGGCGGTATTCAGAGTTGACTTTATAATTACTAGCGGCAGCCAGAGTCGGAAATGTGATTGTTAACGGTAATCAGAGTCGGCATTATAACGTACTATAATACGTTTTGGTTATTATTGCGATAGCAGTTGTTAAATGTAATCAATAATAGAGATATGGACACTGGAAGACTAAACTGTTCTTAAAATCTAAGGGGATAATCGCGTTTCTATTTAGGTATTCACTGAAGAATGTGATGTTATATGTTACGTTGGGCTGAAGACGTCTTTATTTACTGTGGCGCACTGCTTCATTTCTCAGGAACTGGTGTTGTTTCTGGATTTTTACAATGCATATGATAAAATTGTTGGGGTTTTCTTTGCGTAAATATGAGTGTTCCACATTTATTGAATTGTGATACTTATGGTGTTCGTTTGTATTCGAGGAGGTTGATTCTTTCATTCAGAATAGTGAATGTTTAGACATTAATACTGTAGTAATTATCTTTACTGTGTAATTTATTATTTTACGACATTGTAGCTTGATGGTGGTGTGATGTGTGGAAATTTGTAGCGATTTTTAAAGCAATAAAGTGTTCAAAATATTTCGTGTTTGATGAAAACCTAAATCCAACTAGATGATCTACAACATGACCCAAAAGTACGTGGGTCGATAGTTATGAGTAATACAGTGACATGCCATCCGCAGAATGTGTATTTTAATAATGAGTTGGTAGCAGAAGGTGCCGGAATTTCTAGTCACTACGAATAGGAAGAGAAGATTAGAGTCATGAACTAGATATATTGCAATTATGCAGGATTCCTAGGTCGTGCATCAAGTTCTGTGTTTTAACCATTTGAATTTCAGTGGAAACTATATGTAGCACTGTTCTAGCACTTAAAAACTCAGAGTTTTACACACTGAACATATTTATTTGCTTCATATTATTCTCATACTCAGTAGTGAGCGTTTTCCTAAACAATATCCACTGATAGGGCTTTGTATTTGAGAAGGAGCATGTTCTGAGCAATGTAGGAACTAAGTCTTTTATACATACATGTATACAAATGAAGTTCAGTCGTCACTGGTGTGTATGTGTGTGTGTGTATATATATATGTGTGTGTGCGCGTATATCTGTGTATATATATACACACATATACACATACACGTATGTATATATATACATATGTTTGTACGTATGATGTGTGTATATATATATGTGTGTATCTGTATATATATATATATACATACACATATGTTTAGGTATATATGTATGTATATACACACACACACACACACACACAAACACGTATGTTTATGTGTGTGTGTCAAAAAATTTGAAGTATTGGGTTGTAGAGAATTTCGGTTAGGTATTTTTGACGAAGTCGTTTTTGTAGGAATAAATGTTTAAGGTACACAGAAGAAATTTTTTTATGTGCTCGTATGTGTATGTTTTACTGCAAACAGTTTCCTGTTGAAATTTCATCGAGCCTTGCATTGATAATGTGACGAGTGTAGCTCATGTGCACGCAGAAAAGCATGAATTTCTGTTGAATGTAAAATAATGTGCATATCTGCATACATTACAACAGTCTTTTATTCGAATGTCTCTATTTCTGAAATAAGGTTGGCGATGTGATGCATTTTATGCGTGAGTGAACATTTCTTTTATTACCATAAGACCACTTAGTTACTTTGTGAGAGCCGACGGGACAGAGAAAATATTTTAAACTTCTAATACGATGTTGTATAAGGATATTAAAATACCGCAGACAACAAAATATTGTATATTGGAAGGACAATATTACAACAGGCATGAAAGTTTCGTTCATAATAAAGGATTAAGTCTGCTGAAACGTTTCCTTACCTTTTGTAATTATAAATAAATAATGTTTTAAGTCATGCTCTTCAGTTTTTTAAACATTTGACAGCATTGTGTTTTGTAATATAAAACATTTATTTGTTTATACGACAGATCGGTCTCCTTTCTGTGGCGATTCGTTGTGTGTTATGTGTTGCTGATTAGTGTTGACAGCGTGTAAAATAATTTCGTGAAATACAACAATTGGTGTCCAAACCACAGTCACCATTTAAAGAAAGGTTACGAGTTGATTCTAACCACTGTGATATAATAGCAACAAAATATGTTAATATTAATTATGTACGATTGCGCTGATAAATATTGTAAACGGAAAATTAGTTATGTGGTTTCTTGTAAACCAGATATTAGCTATCGTTATAGGAAATCGCTCAGAACACTTTATTTCTTCCGTTACCGTATCTTGCTTAGTATTCTTGTCAGACAATTGAATCGACAAAATAAATTGCTTCGCATTTGTGAGTAGCTTGTAAGAAGTCTTCCTTCACTTTAACTACGGAGTATAATGTATGTAACTTTAAATGCATTTACTGATATATGGGCGTGAATCATCGAATTCATTTCGCAGCTGGGACAAAGATTTTCTTTTCTCTACCCACCCTGTCATGCAGTGCATACCCTACATGATATTGGGAAATACATAACTTTTTTACCTTTAGGCTTAACTCAAAAATTAAAAGGCTGTTAAGATTAATTTAAATGAAATAGGACGTGGAGTGGATTTAAGTGGCTCAGGATAGAATCCATAGGCAGATGCTTCAAACACGCCAACAAAATTTCGTTTTTCATAAAAGATATCGAATTTCTTGATCACCTGTGTCGCTGTCAGTTGTTTTCAGAAAAATCTCCTCCGCCAAATGCAATTATTATAAATTAAACAGTGTAGAAAGACAGGAGAAAATCCCGGTAGGAACGAGATTTTTCGCCCGTCCAGACCTGCCCTGGGGCTCACTCAGCCTCCTGTAAAATGGGTACCGGGTCTTTCCCGGGGTTAGAGGCGGCCGGGGGGTGGGGCTGACCCCCCACCCCTTCTATTGTGCCGAGGTTCTAGGAACAGTAGACCTATACCTCTACTCACCCTAAGGGCTTTCGTGGCCTATAAACGGGGCGAATCCTGCCTAGAAAAACAGGAGAATTCCGGTTGATAAATTGGAAGGGACTTGGAAAGAAGTGCTGATGACCTGTTTTAAGGTACTGTCCCAGTATCTGGTTGAAGAAGAAGCCCAGGAAAGCCACAAAACCGGTATGCAGACGGAATACGGAACCTCGCGCACAGCAAGCGGAGTGCCAAATACTCGATGGAGCCTGCGCAAGCTTTAGCATGTCAGTCACTGTCAGTTTAAGTAGATATAGGTTTGCTTTTACTCGGCAGGGAGTCCCTGGACCTACACCGCAGATGAAGATGTCAGGTACAGCGTAGAAGAAGAGTTAAAAAAAAATTTGGCGTGGGAAGTGTCAAGTGCAGTTTGTTCCTAGTTTCTAAATGAAGGAATTGTGTTTTTGTACTTCTATGTGTCGTTCCTTTTCTGCTGAGTTCCAGTAATCTGAATTCCCCCAGCTGTCTCCGGTAACTTTCACACACAGGCTCCATATTGCGATGAACTACCACCTATTGATTTCTCAACAAAGCGTTACCGTGCCATGATTTTGTTTTTGTTTACATATCTTTCCATGCAAGCTCTGTTGTTTTCCTTAACTGCACTTGCGTGTCTGGGCAGTAAAGTACTTGATCGTGGTTCCTGATAATTCTGGAATGCTTCCATTCCATTCAGCAGGGTTTGACTGTAGTAAGCTCCTTCAAGGACGTCTGACAGTACGTCACGTGATCTTTTTACAACTTTCAGAACACCGACGTATATTATTTAAGGTTTACTTTACGACGCCGTCAGTACAGAGTCGATGACAGGGATACTGGTGAAATTATAGTTTGGAAAGAAGTGGACATGAGTGGTCCTGGTATACCGGAATTTGACGAAAAAAACGGATAACTTTTTTTAAGGACGTTATGTAATCTGTCAGAAATTCTAAACGGACCTCTCTCAAATTACAGCCAACCGGCCGTAGAGTGAAAGGCCTTGTCCAGTCGTTACATTGAAATTTTCAAGATTTCAAATTACTAGAAGGACACGCCGAAATTTGTAAACCGCGTGTACAATTATGCTCAAGGCTAAGATTATAAGCCCAATAGAGGTTGAGATTACAAGCATACATTCATACATATCATTACTTACTTACATACTTACTTACTCCATGGTGCAAAATCCTTCTTGAGAAGCTAACTGGTTTGCAGCTAGTCAAGAAATTCCCCGCATTTCACGGAACCCGAAGGTTCATTACCGCACTCACAAGCGTCCGCCACCTGTCTCTA
>Ga0123355_10009710_pt1 | contig 14669 bp, 16 predicted proteins | sample TergutEmb28metaG_3_FD_89872 | JGI IMG/M metagenome (GOLD analysis project Ga0123355, IMG submission 89872) | Embiratermes neotenicus P1 segment gut microbial communities from Petit-Saut dam, French Guiana - Emb289 P1 | ecosystem: Host-associated > Arthropoda: Insects > Digestive system > Gut ...
CGGGGACGCAGAAGTTCGCGCCCTCAACCTGAACATCGTCACCGAGGCCGGCCTCGGGCTATTCGAATGGAGCGACCTTATTATTGCCGGACTCGACAATCGCGAGGCGCGGCTTTGGATCAACCGCTCTGCATGGAAAGTGGACCGGCCATGGATTGACGGCGCTATCGAGGGGATCAACGGGGTGGTGCGCGTGTTTCGTCCGGGAGTTCCACCTTGCTATGAATGCACGCTGGGCGAAGTGGATTGGGCGCTGCTTGAGAAGCGCATGTCATGCAACCTGCTCATGCTGGAAGCGGCACCCGAAGGAAAGATTCCCACGACTCCCACCATCTCTTCCGTTATCGCAGGAATTCAGGTGCAGGAAGCCGTCAAGCTGATTCACGGCCTTCCCACTCTTGCCGGCAAGGGCTTTGTTTTTGAGGGCATGAATCATACCTCCTACGTAGTGGAGTACACGCAAAATCCTGATTGCATGAGCCACTACACTCTGGGGGAGACCATCCATCTGCCGGAGAGTTCGCATCAACTGACACTTCGCGACCTGCACCAACGTGCCCAGGCTGATTTCGGCGCCGAGCAGGTCACCATCGAATTTAGCCGCGAGGTGGTGACGAAGTTCGTGTGTGCCGCCTGCGGTAGTGAAGAAGGGAAGTTTGTCGCGATGGGGAGCATTGCTTTCGAGGCCGCGCGCTGCCCCAAAGATGGCAGGCTTCGCACCGTTATTGCAGCCCACAGCTACGGCGGGACCGAAGACTTCGGTTCGCGGAAATTAAACCAGCTTGGCTTGCCGCTCTTCGACCTTTTTGTCGCGCGGAATGGCCAGCGCGAAATCGGTTACATCCCGGGCGGCGATGCCCATCGGGTGCTGGGAACGCTTTCGCGCGAACAGGCAGGTGCATGAGTCAGAAGGCCAAAGCCGCTAACGCGCAGCCCACGCTGATCATAGAAGGCGAGGTGGTGCGCCGGATCCGCCAGCACGCGCGTTCTTCGCCGCAGGCGGAAATCTGCGGCGTTCTCATCGGTCAGGACCGCGGGGGACGCGTCGAGGTTCAGGCCAGTATCGCCGGAGCTAAAGCCGAGGAAGCTGGCGCGCACGTCACCTTTACCCAGGATACCTGGGAACACATTTATCAAGTTAAGGACAACGAGTATCCGAACGAGCGCATTGTGGGCTGGTACCACTCCCATCCCGGCTTTGGCGTGTTTCTCTCGGACCACGACACATTTATTCACAAGAACTTCTTTGCCTCGCCCGGCCAGGTTGCCTGGGTCTTTGATCCGCATTCCGACGAGGAGGGCTGTTTCGGATGGGTGGATGGATCGATCGAACGGCTCTCGCGCATCACCGTTTCGGACCAGCGTGGCGGCGAGCGGGTAAGAGAGGAAAGCACGGTTCAAGCGCGGGCTCAAACCGCTATGGTCGTGAGTGAACCCTACGCTCGTTCGCAGCATGTGGTCAGAAAAATCTCCGATGAGCAGGATTCGGGCACATCTTTGGTGCGCCTGGCCACGAACGTCTTCGCCTGTCTCACGTTTCTGCTGCTGGGCTTCATGATCGCCTGGTATCTTTTCCCCCGGGTTGAAGTCGTACCCATTCCGGTGGATCCCATGACCGGCAAGCCGCTTCCCGGATACAGCCTCGAGCAGCCGGAAGCGAATCCAGGTCAACAAGCTCCGGCAGAGCCGAATCGTGGCGGCGACAATCGTTCCGCGCCGCCTGACTCGAACGGGGCGAAGGAGGAACTTGTCCAGCCCAAGTGACGCGCCTCTGAAGATCACGCTCGACGACATTGCCGCCGTCAACGTGCCTGCGCCCGCCGTTGCAGCTCCCAGTGTGGGCGCAACCGGGGCGAAGTCGTACGGCACCATCCATGAGGCCGCCGATCAGTTCATGCCGGTTGCGGAAGAGCGCGGAAGCATTCTGCTGCAGGGCTGGTTTTATCTTGGGCTCGCCGGTTTGGGGGGAGCGATTGTCGGTTGGGGAATTGCCGAGCCGGGATTTGTGGACAGGGTTGGAGGTGCGCGATGGGGCAATCTCTTCATGTTGCCTTTGATCGTGACCATGATGTGTTTTGGATTTGCCATGGCCGAGAGTACGGTCGAACGGTCGCTGCAAAAGGCCGTCTTGCGCGGCGCTCTGACGCTGCCGCTGGGTTTGGTTCTCGGATTCTTCTTCGACCGGATGGCGAGCGTGATTTATGCCACCGGGCTCCGCATCTGCTACGAGGCCGGGGTACAAACGATACGCAATCCCGCAGTATGGATCGCCCGCGGTTTTGGCTGGATGGTAATTGGCGCCGCTGGAGGCGTGGTCTATGGAATCATCGGACAGTCGGCCAAGAAGGGCTACTACGGCGTCATCGGCGGCATCATGGGCGCTGGCCTGGGCGGAACCTTGTTCGATCCGCTCGTGATGCTCACCCACGGCGGAGCCCCTAGCCGCGCGGTTGGGTTCGCTCTCGTCGGGGTGACGACTGGGGTCGGAATGGGCCTGGTTGAGAGCGCGCTCAAAGACCGGTGGTTTTACGTGGTGGCCGGGCCCCTTGCGGGAAAGCAGTTCATCCTTTATAAGTCCGTGACCACGATCGGGAGCCGCCAGCAGTCGGATATTTATTTGTTCAAGGATCCGAACATCCTTCCCGAGCATGCGGCGATTCAGATCGCCGGGGCGCGGGCAGAACTGCGCGCCAATGGGCCGGTTTACTGGGCGGGGCAGAGCGTGAAGAATCGGGTGCTGCACGACGGCGACCTGCTGCAGATCGGCCGCTACTCATTCCGCTACAAGGAGAAGCAGCGCTCATGAGCGTCGGAGTCTGCCCCTACTGCCGTTCGCCGATCTTACCGGAAGAAAACGCCCCTGCTTGCGAAGGCTGCGGCACGCGCCACCACAGTGACTGCTACGAGGAAAACTGCGGCTGCACCATCTTTGGTTGCAGCAAAGCGCCGCCGGAAGAACCGAAGCTAACCCTTTCCGCGCCAGACCTGGCTGGGGTCGCCGAAGCCGGGGCGGCGGCCGCCCGGGCTCTTAGCCAAATCGCGGTGGCACCGCCCCCGCCGCCCGGCTCTCCTGTAACGCAAGCTGTGACCGAGCAGCAATCGTTGAGCGAGCTGCGCCGTATTTCGAGCACGGTTGTGCCGTCAATGTTCAGCATTTTCGGACCCGAGGCCGACTCGGCCCCTGACGAGCCTGCGCTCGCCCCGCTCGCCGAGGAAGAGCCCAAGAGCCGGACGACGTTTATTCTGCTGGGCGCGCTGCTCGGCGCGCTTGGAGCCCACAATTTTTACGCCGGCTATCTCAAGAAGGCAATCGCGCAACTGGCGATCACCGTGGTCACTCTAGGTTTCGGCAGTCCCATGAGCTGGATTTGGGCGATCATCGACATCTGTACCGTGAACCAGGACAATCGAGGAATTGAATTCGCATCCTAGGAGATCCCACATGCAATACTTCGTCAAACGGGGCACAGAGCGGTTTGGCCCGTATGCTCTGGCCGACTTGCAGCGCTATGTTCAGTCGGGAAACATTTCGGCCGCCGATCTCGCGCAAAGCGAGGGCATGACCGACTGGGTCCCGGTTTCTGAAGTGCTCGGGAACATTCCGGCTATTGCGGTGACATCGGGTGGAGCTGCCGCGGCTCCCGCGCCCGCGCGGGAACTTGTTCCGTTGCCTCCGAATTGGCACTGGTTGATCGTGCTTATACTGGGAGTAATCACCCGCCAGTTGTTCAACCTGGGTTGGGCGCTGGTTCAGGCGAACTGGGCGCGCAAGCTGAGCAAGGACAACAAACCGATGGTGCTCGTCGCCATGTATCCTGCAGGCATGGTCGCCGGCACCTTGATGATGACCATGTTTCGCGGAACCGCGCTCGCCGGGCTTGGCGGACTATTCATTTTCGCCGGCGCCATCGTCTATCTCTTCGGCGTCTTTGCGATTCGCGCCGCCATGGAGGAGTACTACAACTCGGTCGAGCCAATCGGCCTTTCGCTTAGCGGGGTGATGACTTTCTTCTTCAGCACGGTCTATATTCAGTACCACATCAACTCGCTCGCGCGTTGGAAAAAAACCGGGGTGCTCTCCTAATCATGCCGTCGCCGCGCATTCGCCGTCTCCTGCTGGACGAAGAAATGTTGCAGGAAAGGTTTGCCGATTGGCCGATCATCCAGCTTGCCGGCAGGGCGGGAGTCCCCGCCGAAATTTATCGTTTCTCGTACAACCTTCGCGGCCTGTATGTCGCCGGAGGCGGCGAGATTCTGGAGCGCGATGTTCACCTCCTGGAAGTGAACCTGACGCTCGGATATCCGCGGCGCGCCCCGCAGTGCCGCATGCTGACGCCGGTCTTTCATCCCAATTTCGATGATTCCATGGTTTGCATCGGTGATTTCTGGGCCGCGTCGGAAGGTCTCGATGATCTAATCATCCGTATCGGCCGCATGATCGCTTACCAGGAATACAACACCAAGAGCCCGCTCAACGGACTTGCTGCCAAATGGGCCGCGCAAAACTCCCACCTTTTGCCGGTTGATCCGCGACCGATTGCTCCACCGCTCAAGACTTCGAGCGCTGAGGTCTCAACGAGCCGCGCCGTTTCTTCACCGCCGCAGCAGGTCATGGCCGCCGGCGCGGAGCCCTGGACAGAGAAAATTGTAATCACTACCGAACGTTAAATTAGGCCCGGCCTTGACCGCTCCTTCTGATCTTCATCCTCACCGGTTAAATCATGATTGGTGAAATTAAAAAAAGGGCCTGCTCTGAGGAATCTGTGGGTAAGTAGCGAGTAGCGGTTCGTGGTTATGTTGCTTTGCTTGAGCGTGAAGCGAGTGCAGCAGTAGTAGTCGTGCGGTGCGCCGGGAAAGCGCGTAAGTTATTGAAAACGTGGTATAATACACTGTTTGGAGGTTTTGTGGAGCGCACCTTAACCAGAGAGCAGATGGAAGCGGCATTTGAAGATGCTGAGGGAACGCTACGGTTGGAAGGTCTGACGACTACCTCATTTTTTCAGACCGTGAAGGCCCGTGTGCTAAGCGGCGAAATCTCCATCGACGAGGCTAGGGGAGAAATCGATGCGCACTACGAGGCCAAAGCCCGCGCGGCGCGGAGGGGATATGTCACTACATGAGCGCCAAGGGTTCAGAGGATCCATACTTATATCCAGGCACTCAGATTCTCAAAAATCTGCGCGATATTCGAGATCAAAAGACGCTTGACGAGTTTGAGGCTGACAGGGTCGCAGCCAACATCGTGGCCATCGCCGAACGGCCCATCACAGGGCCGTTCGACCTTTCCAGGCTTCAAGAAACTCACCGCAGACTTTTTGAGGGAGTGTACCCATTTGCCGGTGAACTACGGCAAACCGGCCGGATGGTAAAGACCCGCGAGAGCGGAGAAACAGTTTCCTACCCACCCTCCGCTTTCATCGGCCAGCACATAGAGTCCACGTTAGACCAGCTCCGAAATGAATCCTTTACCGCCCTTGACGCGGACGCTTTCGCGAAACGAATTGCTTACTACTATGCTGAGCTCGATGCCGCACATCCTTTCCGCGAAGGAAACAGCAGAACGTTGCGAATGTTCACCGCCGACATTGCTCGCGTTACCGGTTGGCAGCTTACCTGGCGTGAATGCAGCAGAACCAACGAGCAGCGCCAGGCCCTTTATCGGGCCAGAGACAAGGCTGTGCGGGCTGCTGACTCCCGCGACCTCGCTGCAATGATCCGCAGTGTTCTGAGCCCGATCGAAGACGAAGGCCAGACGGAGACTATCGGAACCGCGTCTTGAATCCGCTCGCGAAGAAGCTCGGCCTTCCGAAACTGAACTTCCAGGTGATGCGCCGGACGATGGCAACCCACGCGCAGAGCAAGGGTTCGGTGAAAGACATCCAGGCGCACCTGCGGCACGCGAAGGCCGACACCACGGCCAACGAGTACATGCCGGAGCTGCCCGAGAGCGTGAAGAAGATGGTCGGATCGGTCTACGCGATGTTGACCCGAGCGCCAAAAATCTCGGGCGATTTGCTACCAAATGCTACAAAGTCTTCGGGAGAGGAGGGTCTATGTTATAGAAAACATGGTAGGCACGTGGGGACTCGAACCCCAGACCTCTACCGTGTCAAGGTAGCGCTCTAACCAACTGAGCTACGCGCCTGTTCTTTTTGATTCTACCATTTGCGAGCGAAAAAACCGCGGGTATAAAAACGTGCTGGATTTCCAATTTTTTTTACCGAGCGCTGGCGGTGGGGCCATCCGTCCTCTTGAGCCATGTTGCCCGCCAAGTGCGGGACTTCCGCTTGCTCTCATTTCCCGGCAAGTCTTTTGTTGCCGGAGAACCAGTCGGGTTCTGTGCTGCACCCGCCTTTGCTGTATTTTTGGGGTTTTTTCCTCGCGACTGATTGCCCTCACCCTTAAGATTTCGCATCCCAATCGTTCATAGCGGCCGGGCAACAGGTGCCTGTGCCAGCCAAGATGTTCGAGATACTGCCCGCGAGTGTCCGGAAAGAACTTCGCAAGAGGGCCCGACTTGGGTTCGACCCATGCTGGCAAATCTTGGTCGATGACTCCGATTATGTGCTCCGAGATGCCATGAACTGAAGCGCCATTCCCGTTGTCATAGGGCAGCTTAAGGTTGGTATGCCCACTGCACTTACCTGGCAATCCATCGCCCTCCGCCTATTGCTCACAACTTTGTGCGCAGGTGTGCTTGGTTTCGATCGCGACGAACGTGGCCGTTCAGCGGGTCTGCGTACAAACCTGTTGGTGGGCCTCGCCGCGTGTCTGGCCATGATCCAGGCGAACTGGCTGATGAATTCCAACGGGAAGCCCGAAAATTCGTTCGTGGTGATGGACACTCTGCGTCTTCCGCTCGGAATTCTTTCAGGTATTGGCTTCATCGGCGCTGGAGCCATCCTGCGGTGCCGTGGTGAGTTGACAGAGGGAGTCACTACCGCTGCCACCATCTGGTTCGTCACTGTCATGGGACTCTGTTTCGGAGGTGGACAACTCGGACTGGGCGTCGCGGGCTTCGCCCTTGGTTTCGGGGTCCTTACCGGGTTGAAAAAGGTCGAGATGCAAATGGCGAGGCAGCACAGCGGAACGCTGAGAGTCACGGTCCCGTCGGTAGGGCCGAAGCAGGACGAAATTGCATCGCTGTTGATTCGTGGCGGTGTTTCCCTAGCTCAATCCTCCCTCGCTTATGACAGCGCACCCACCGCCAATAGAGTTTATGGATGGAAAGTTCGATGGAAGGCCGAATACGAAGACACAAATCCGCCACGTGCGATACAAGAACTGGCGAGCCACCCTTCGATACTAAAGTTCGAGTTTACGCGTTGAGCCGGCAAAGTATGTCACGGTACCTTGATTTTTGACGAATCCGGCTCTGGGGCGGTTACTTCGATCCGCCACACGGGGCTGTCCATAGAGAGTGGGCCTTCAAATTCCACAAAGGTAGGCGCCTCACTCTTAAGAAGCCAAGCATGAATATCCGGAGGCTGCTTGCCGACCAGCGGGCCATGACCCCGACCGGCCCTCCAATCTTCGTCTTCACAATGTACTGCTGTGCCTTGTGCGTGACCAGGCCAACCTTGATTGTCTTTTCCGGACCGGGAAAGATATGCAATTTCACAACCCGTGGTGTCATCGATACCGCCACGAACGAAACCGTAGACTCGGCCGAGGAATCCACGTTTTTCAGGAGTATAAAGAGCAACCCGTTAGAAACATCCCCGGGCAGATCGAGATGCTTGGTGGTCGTCTCCTCTTTTTTGCCTTTTTCCGTGGTCCGAACCGTGATCGCACCGGTTCGCACATCAATCCAGCTCTCGTTTGCCTGCTTGAAGGACGGCCCTTTCTGCTCCAACTGATCGCTGACCAGTTGAAACCTGTCCCGCTGGGTGAACTTGGTGATCTCCTCATAAAAAGATCCGTCTTTGAAACGAAACCGCAAATCGTCGACTACCAGCCCATCAGGCTTCACCACTTGCTTCGAATCACCGTATGCCAATGCCTCTCCCTGCAGGTCCCGCAGCACCAGAAACCCGAAAGTCACGCCTTCCCTATGGCGCACAGGAATCTGCTCGGCAGCGAGCCAGTTGGTATGAATGACCCCAATCCAGATTGCATTGAGCAAGAAAAGCCTACGCCACAAAACACGCATCGTCGTTACCATCCTGAAGGCTATGAGATGCGAAACTGAAGCGTCGTGATCTAACACGGATGTTCTCTCAATCAATGTCATAAGTGGGACCCCAACTTGATCAAACCTGAAACCGTTCGGTGACGGAGGTTTCGAGGCTTCCAAGCGCAATCTTTGACCCCTGATCCTTGGCAGGTAGATGGCGAGGTCGGAAGCGGGGGAGCGTTCACTTGGTTCGAACGAGGTTGGATGCGCTTAAAGGCATGGCTGACTCGGGACTTTCCCCGCCCGACTCAAGATACGGCCAAGCTATGAAGTGATGCACGGGCCGTTCCGCCACCAATATCAGGAGTGATCGTCAGTTCAAGGACGCGGACATCGGAGAGTTCGACGCAATATTCCTCGATCTCGGTTGTGGTATGGGGCGGGCTGAAATTCCACTGCTGGCGCACGATTTCTCGCAATGCGCCTTCGCGATCCGGAGACCATCGCAACACAAATTCTTGCGTGCGACTCGTTTCCTTCTCGTCAAATACGAGAGAGACGCACTTGAGTCTTTGGGGCCGATCAAAGATCAGCCGGATCAGATGAGTCCCCGGCTCTGCCGCACGCCAGCCCTTTGGCTCTCCCGGGATAAGCGCGGCCTCGATCGGATAATCCGTCTCTTCCGATGTCACCTCGGCTACAGCTACGGTGCTCAGGTCGAGCCGACGATCGCGGTCAACTCGCGCATTCTGCGGACTCGTGGCAATGAGATGTTTGCGCATATACCCCTGACTTAGATCTGATCCTGATTGGCGTTTGTAATGGCTTGCCTCGATGCGTTCCGCTTCCTGGATGCATTTCCGCAATGCGGACTTAGGATAGTGTAATGCTTTTCAATCGAGTGAACATACTGCAACTCCTGTAGAATCTATCAAAGATCATGTAGGCGCCACACCTTTAAACTATCTTACAGAGTTGCCTGAACTATATATTAAGAGTTGCTGGCCGCATCCGCTGAAATTTGCTCTCACTATGTCAGGCCCCCAAATATTCTTAACACGAGCACCTCGCGTTCTTCTCCAAAATCATAGGTTCACCTCTTGCCCCAAGTGATTGAAAAGAGTCGATTGTCTTAGCTTGCGCTGAAACTCGCGGAGTTTTTTGCTGATGAATTCGGCCTCCGCCGCCTGGTTCGCGAAACTCGCACGCGGTTCGCACGCACCTGCAGTAAACTTCTCCACCGATGCTGCCAATACCCCTTCCTGCCGGGTTGTGCCACCCTGGGCAATCGACCCCCGGGATCGATGCGGCCACACGCTTCCATTCTTCGCCACGTCATTCTAATATCCATCATGCGGGTTGCTCGGTGCCGCGCCTCCGCGAAGACGTTTGAAGATCACTACCAAGTCAGGAAGACACCGACACCGACGCAAGCCATCATGGCAGTAGCGACCCAGCCTATCCAGCGAAGATGGCGGGGTACTAAGAACTTGCCCATCACCCTGCGACTCGAGGACATCAACATGATGACCGCCATGAGCGGAGCAGCGACAATCCCGTTCAGAACCGCGGCCCAGACCAGAGATTTTACGGGGTTGATTTGAAGAAAATCCATGGTCAGACCAACTGCAGTTGCGACGGCGACCGCTGCATAGAAGGCGGGTGTTTTACGGCGCGAGTTTGCTACGCTGGTCTTCCATTTGCACTCGCTGATGGCGTAGGCGGCCGAAGCGGCCAGTATCGGCACAGCCAGCAGGCCCGTACCCACGATGCCGCAGACAAAAAGTTCCCCGGCAAAGTGACCGGCAATCGGTGCGAGCGCGGACGCGGCCTGCGTGCTGGTCGAAATATTCGTAATGCCGTGAGTGTGTAGGGTGGAAGCGGCCGTGAGGATGATAAAGAAGCCGACCACATTCGAGAGCGCCATGCCAACCAGGGTGTCGATGTGGATCCTTTGAAGTTGTGCACCTGCCTGTTCGGGGGCATGCTTGAGCGCTTTGTCTCCGCGATGGTTCTTCACCTCTTCTGCTTCTTGCGAGGCCTGCCAAAAGAACAAATACGGGCTGATTGTGGTTCCCAGCACGGCGATTAACGCAACAAATGATTCTTGCTTCAAACCCATTCGTGGGATCAGAGTTGCGCCCAGAACGCTGCGCCAAGAGACATGAACGAGGAAGGCAACCGCGACATAGGCGAAGAGCGACAACGTTAGCCACTTGAGATACTTCGCATAAGCCGTGTAGGGAACGAACAGCACCGGCAAAACCGACACCAGGCCGAAGACGACGGTGAACAATTTCGTCGTGCCCGGTATGAGCAATGCTACGGATGAACCCATCGCTCCGATGTCTGCCCCAAGGTTGAACACATTGGCTGCGGACATCAGAGCCACCACGGAGAAAAGGACGGGTCGGGGATAGTTCTTGCGGAGATTGGCGGCCAAACCACAGCCAGTTACGCGCCCGATACGGCCACAGATTTCTTGAATTGCCGCCATCAAGGGATATGACAAAACCATGGTCCAGAGCAGCGTGTAACCGAACTGCGCGCCTACCTGGGAATACGTTGCGATGCCGCTCGGGTCATCATCGGACGCGCCAGTGATGAGGCCGGGGCCAAGTTTTGTGAGCAGGCCATAAAAGGAGAGACGCTCTTTCATCCCCACCGCCGCGATTGGATGCTGCAGATCGACCTTTGGCGATGGTGGGCGTTGCTGTCATTTTGCAGTGGCGGCATGCGATGAAATCAACTCACGCGCCGAAGCCGAGGCTGTCCAGTTCCTTCGGATTCAACGCGCAGTTTAGTTGCCGCGCGCATTTGACGGGTTGGATCAATCCCATCAACCTGCGCTGATCTTTCCTCCAGAGGCGTACCCCGAAAGAGAAGCCAACCACGTGCTTGTGATTCGCGCATGAATGTTGGCGGCGCAGGGAGTCTCCTCGGGAGTCGACATCGCCCTGATCCTGCAGAAACGGGCGACGTGAAGGAGGCTGTTCCTCCATTTCCCGCCGGCTGACCTTCTTCGAACAAAGCTCTTAAGGTACGGATCCATTGCGTGGCCTGATCTGTCAATGACGGGCTAGGCCGCTGGACTGAGACAGATCGTGAGCCATCATCTCAGGATTGATGAAGCAGCAAGACACTTACGGGAAGGCCGACAAACGCATGAGAGGCTACACAAGGCTGTTGATCGGGTTTCGAGAACGAAGGCGAAAGCGGTCCGATCGCTTCACGGGAAATGAATTGCGACTATGTCGTCGGGAACCCTTGTGCCTGAACCTGGGAATCACGGGCCAGCAATACAGTCGCAAATCCCGACATTACAGTAAAGACCGTATTTCCGTCGACACTCGTGATTCGGCATACTCAGGCTATGTTGGCCGCCTTTTGGGACCCGGTCTCGGGAATGTTCTAAGTTGTGTCTGTCCTTGGACTGTCTTCTCGACAGCGCAGGCATCGATTTCCTCTTATGCGCGCGATTGAGATCTTGATTGCTGACGATCATGGTTTGTTTCGCCGCAACTTGCGATCATTTCTGGAATCTCGCAGCGAGTGGCGGGTTTGCGGCGAGGCCGCAGACGGCGAGGAGGCGGTTGAAAAGGCCAAACAACTGCAGCCCCATGTTGTACTGATGGACCTTTCCATGCCGAAAATGGATGGGAGCAAGGCGGCGCGAATCATTCGTCAGAAAGTGCCCGAATCAAAAGTAATTATTATCAGTCAGAATAATCCTGAGGTCGTGCGGCAACAAGCCCGACGGGTCGGTGCCGCAGCTTGGGTTGCGAAGAGCAATTTGGCGAGGGACTTGATACCCACAATTCAGGAAACCATCTCCGCCCGGAATCGTGACGATGCTCGGGAAACCCCGTCTGACGGGCTCATATCCCAACCTATTTGGGACTCCGCTGGTACGGTAGAGAGCATTCTGGTTCATGGGGCCGATGTTACCGAGCAGGTTATCGCGCGCCAGGAGATCGAAACACGTGAACAGCAATTCCGGGAAATGATGGATGCAGTGCCTGCCACGATCTACACCACGGATGCGCAGGGGAGGTTAACGCACTTCAATCCTGCCGCGGTTGCGTTTTCCGGAAGGAGCCCCGAGATCGGAATCGATCAGTGGTGTGTGAGTTGGAGGCTTTTCTACCCGGATGGTCGGCCCATGCCGCACGCTGAGTGTCCGATGGCGGTGGCCCTGAAACAGCGGCGAGTGATCAAAGCAGCCGAAGGGATCACCGAACGCCCGGACGGCACCCGTCGCTGGTTCGCCGCGTATCCGACGCCGCTGACAGACAATCGAGGGAATATTGTCGGCGGGATCAACATGCTGTTGGATATTACGGATCGCAAGAACGCCGAAGAAGCCCCCGGCCATCTAGCCGCAATTGTGGCTTCCTCCGACGATGCGATTATCAGCAAGAATCTGGATGGCGTTATTCGGAGTTGGAACAAGAGCGCGGAGCGGTTGTTTGGCTATTCTGCTGAAGAGGCCGTGGGCCGGCACATTACCCTGATCATTCCGCCAGACCGGCAAAAGGGAGAAGAGGAAGACATTCTCAAGCGCTTGCGGCGCGGTGAGCACGTCGATCATTTCGAGACGGTTCGCAGGCGAAAAGACGGCATCTTGATCGATGTCTCATTGACGATCTCCCCAGTGCATGATGCCGCTGGAAAGGTGATTGGTGCTTCTAAAGTGGCGAGGGACATCACGGGGAGCAAGCTGGCGCAAAGGGCATTGCAGCAAAGCAAACTCCGTTTGACCGCTGAAGCTGAAGCACTTGTCAAGCTGAACCGGTGGAGCGGGCGGTTGTGGCGGTCTCGCAGCTTGAAAGAAGGACTCGATGAGATGCTCGCTGCCGCTATCAAGCTCCTCAGTGCGCAGAAGGGCAACGTTCAGATATTCGACCACGACCGCTCCAGACTTACAATCGGCGCGCAGCGCGGGTTCAATAACGAGTTTCTCGATTTCTTCAGCCAGGTCACTGCAAATGACCCTTCCGCCTGCGGTCGAGCGCTTCAAACAGGCGAACGCATCATCATCGAAGACGTCGAAGCAGACGAATCGTTTGCTCCACTGCGTTCGATCGCTCGACAGTCCGGTGTCAAGGCTGTGATCTCAACCCCTCTGGTCGGAACCGACGGAACATTCCTGGGCGTGCTTTCGGTTCACTTCGGAGCAGTCCACAGGCCGAGTAAAGAGGACTTGCAGCGTTTAGACCTATATGTGCGTCAGGCCACTGACTTCATTGAGCGCTGCAGGATGGAGGAGGCCTTAAGACATAGCAAGGAACGATTCCGCAAGCTCTCTGAAACTCTCGATGCTGAGGTACGTGCCCGCACCGAAGAGTTGGAGGAGCGCAATAGCGAGGTGCTGAGGCAGTCGGACCGGGTGCGAGCGCTTTCTTGGCGCTTGCTGCGAGCGCAAGACGAGGAACGCCGACACATCGCGCGGGAATTGCACGACAGCGCTGGACAGACACTGACGGTATTGGGCATGAACCTTGCGCAACTCGCGCAAAAGGTCGGACAGAATGCACCTGAACTTGCAGCGGAAGCGGAAGAGATCCAGGAAATAGTTCAGGAACTGCATCGAGAGATTCGCACAACATCGTATCTGCTACATCCCCCTCTTCTTGACCAGGTCGGCTTGTACTCTGCACTTAGTTGGTACACGCAGGGTCTTGCGGAGCGCAGTGGGCTGGAGATCGAGCTCGATATCTCACGGGATTTTGGCAGGCTGCCGCGAGACATGGAACTGGTCGTGTTTCGATTGGCGCAGGAATGCCTGACTAACATCCATCGCCATTCAAGAAGCAAGACCGCCGCGATTCGAATTGCCCGCGAAGAGGACCAGATCACCGTGGATATCCGAGATAAGGGGTGCGGTATGTCGCCGGAACGATTGGCGGAGATTCAGTCAGGACCTTCTGGCGTCGGGATAGCCGGGATGCGAGAACGGCTGCGTCAATTTGAAGGCGACATGAAAATCGAGTCTGATAGCAGCGGCACTCGGATTTTCATGACCATTCCTGCAGAGACTACGAGATCTGAAGGCGATCCAGGGCAGGGGATCTCGCGACGAAAACGTTCTCGAGACGGGTCGTCTGGACCTTGGTGATGTCCAGGTGCTCCGCCAGGGCGTTTTTCAAACTCTCTGATGCCGCCGCGTCGATCATCTCGGGTAATGCCTTAATGATTTGCTGCTCGGCGTCATAGAGATCTCGGAGTTGTTCCAGGTAGAGTCCTGCAATGAATTCAGTTTCATGATGACCTCCAGTCGCTTTATAAGTCTGAGAATCGAGTCCTATGGGGGTTGGAAGCAGATTAGGCCGCTTTTCGGGTGCGAGCGGCCTTTTGTGCTGCGGCCTTCCTCGCCCTACTGCCCCGTTTCGACGCGCTATTTTGGGCTTGTTGCGAGATTGCCGGACTGCTAGCGGGAGTTTACTGCGAATCATCGCAGTGTTCCGTACCCCTTCTTGTAAGTCCTTTGCTCTCTAATTTCTAGCGATCCACAACTCCATCCCACAACGTATTACCTAATTAGTAGGTAGTA
>Ga0123355_10009711_pt1 | contig 14668 bp, 5 predicted proteins | sample TergutEmb28metaG_3_FD_89872 | JGI IMG/M metagenome (GOLD analysis project Ga0123355, IMG submission 89872) | Embiratermes neotenicus P1 segment gut microbial communities from Petit-Saut dam, French Guiana - Emb289 P1 | ecosystem: Host-associated > Arthropoda: Insects > Digestive system > Gut ...
CCACCCCCACCACCACCACCCCCACCACCACCACCACCCCCACCACCACCACCACCACCACCACCACCACCACCACCATCACCACCACTACCACCACGTAGTTTGTCTTACGGCAGGTCCGTAGCCGCTCCCACAGCTAGTTATCCAGACAGTGCAATATAATACTTTCTCTGTAAATTTGCAATATCTTCGCATTTACTTATTGCCAGCCAGTAGCTGCTTTCGTCTTCTCCTCCTATTTTATTCCCTTCAATCTTTTCGTCAATAACGTAATTTAGAAGTCAGTACCTACATAAGAAGTGTTTGTTGTATTGTATGTTGGATGTCCCTTGCTTCATTGACTGAAAGTAATAGATTTTTATACGATCAGTAGAAATGATTTCTCTACTTTACTCTATCACCGCATTTCAAAACTTTTAAGGTACTTCTGAACTATTTCCCGAAGTGTCCAAGTTTCAGCACCACACTACTCTTCGAACCAACGAATGCACACACTTTATTAAAGTCACAATATTACAACATGCCAGCCCTTACATGTTTCGGACCTCACTGGTCCATCATCAGGGAGACCACAATTTTACAAAACAGTTGCTTAATATTTTCTGCATGTAGTGACCATTGAGGCCCGAAACATTTCGGGACTGGCGTGTTGTATATTGTGACCTTAATAAAATTGTTTGCATTTGTTGGTTTGAAATTTAATAATTGAATTGTAATGCACGGAATGGAGAATGTGAAATTTCAGCACCATACAATGCTACGGTATTCTCCTATTGTAACACCTTGTTACTTTCTCCCTTAAGTAATATAATTAGTTTTTAATAATTTTCATATTATCGAAGGACATATCTCGGTAGAAATTGAGAGTGCTGCCATCTGTTGATAATGAAACATAAACAAAGTGCACCGTCAGACACAACCCTTTGCTGCTACACAATAATGTGACACATGTTTCGATTCGTCAGAACCATCGTCAGGCACATTGTCGTGTAGCAATAAAGCGTGGTGTATGATAGTAGACATTGTTTGTATCTTTATTTTTGTTAATACGAAGGAATGAATTCGAATAAAAAATCATCTGCTGATAGTTTAAATAGAAATGCGAGCAGCAGTGCTGTAACAAAAGAAACTTTCTTCGTTATAGTCTTACCTTTGAAAATTTTCAAACTGCAGCAACAAGCAAATAAGCTAAACAGGCCAATAAAGTACTATATTCACCTTTCCAAACCCAGAACCTCCCTTCAAGTTAGTACATACAGAAACTAATCTATCACTTCAAGTGTTTATTACGAACTTACAAATCCCACCTCCTGTCAGGTCCAGTCGGAATTAGTAATGCCTGCAGCAGCTGTTACCAGATAAGTACAGCCTGAAATTTATCGTAAAATCCCAGTACGATATAAAATCCTTCATCCGACGTAATATCCGACGAGAAATAAGCTCAAAAAAATGTGTAAAGAATGACTGAAGAATAAAAAAACCCAACTAGATGCCACTTATTATTTTATTTCTTATAGGCTCAACATGTTTCGGGCACTACTATGCCCATCATCAGGAGCTCGCAACTATGATGTCTGGGCTGCAGGCTAAAGCACGACTTGTTGTGCTTTAGTCTGCAGCCCGGACACTAATCCAGCCTAACCGCACCTAACTTCCAACATACAGCAAACCAAGAACGAAACGACCAATGTGGTAATCGACATCATAGTTGCGAGCTCCTGATGATGGGCATAGTAGTGCCCGAAACATATTGAGCCTATAAGAAATACAATAAAATAATAAGTGGCATCTAGTTGGTTTTTATTCTTCAGTTATCACAATGATGCACGGTCCAATAAACATCGGATTCAAAAAATGTGTTGAAAACCGCTTCCCTTTGTGTGACCATGCATTAAAATTTTGAAGAGTTTAACTCTTCAGGTTTGACTGTCATTCGTAGTGCTAGTAGACATGTTAACAACACCGACACGGCTTATAGTGTGTGCAATCGGAGAATTCTTGGGAAGTTCTTTCACAGTACAGTGATTCGTTTGTCAGTTATAGTACCAAAATACATATCGATGCTGCTTATTATTCTTAAAAATGAGAAGCCGGCAGATTTCATTCATCGTCATGACTACGCTACTGCCTAGAGAACCAACGATTCGTGGTTCGGTAATCAGCAGGAGTAAGAAACCTTCGTTTTCTCCGGAAAGTCAACACTGGCTCTGGGGCCCATTCGACATCCTATTTGGTGGATGTCAGGATACTTTCATGGCCTAAGCGACCTGAGCGTGAAGCTTACCACTAATCTAGTATCAAAGTCAAGAGTTTGTGGAGCTGTATCTCCACTCCCAGATGTGTGGCTCCATGGCATGCATAAAGACGGCTTTGTATTTACCCTCCTAAAGACTTCTTCACATTTCTATTACCATACAGTCCGGAACTTTAACTTGCGACAGTTTGTTTTCACCTCAGAATTTGGCACTGAAACCATACTGCTGTTGTCGAATATAGGGCGTTAAAAATACAGTGCTGCCGTCAGTGGCAGTTTCACATTCTGCATAAATTTATGATATTTCGTTTTTCCTTAGCAGAGTGACAAAATTAGAAGGCACGTTGGACGCGTTAGTTCCGCGAGGTACTTCTGAAATATTTTTACGTATAGGCCTTCTTGGGCCGAAACATGTAGCTTAGTTTTAACAAGATATTGATGTAAAATAAATAGGCAATCTTAAACGTTATTTTTATTAATTAATCTTTAAAAACATACCATGACGTCTTTGATTAAAGAAGATATTTCGCTTAAATGAAAAAAGGATAAGTAAGAAACGTATTCTGTTGTATGCAGCGGATCCTTCATGAGCAGGTAACGAAAGTTCATTTGGTAAATACTTCCCTCCCAGTTACAATAGCAGATTGTTTATTACTGTACTCACAAAAGCCTACCACTTTTCGCAATTCTAGGCAAAATTAATTCGGTCTCTATTGTCACGTCGCGTTTCTTAAATATCCACTTTAATATTATTGTCTGATCTCTCTATTTATTTCCAAAGTGGTTACCTTCTTCTCTTCCCGAAACTCAAGTACTAACATGTAAACGTCTATCATTTGTTTTTGCATGCTACATATTCTGCCATCTCATCTCATGTCCAGTGCAGTTATCGCCCTAGTAATATTCCATGAAGAATAAAAATTACGACTCTCTTAATTATGTAATTCTCGCCATGTTGCTGTAAGATCTCGACTCCTAGATCCAGCTCTTTTCTTAATGACTTTGTTCTCAGCTACTTTTAATATGTGTCATTCCTTTAGGACGAGAAGCCAGTTTTCACCTTCCTACAGACAGCAGGATTAATTGTAATGTTGTATAATTACATTTATCATTTGGTCTTAAAGAGTAGACTGCATGTAAAAGTGACTGGAATTAGTGATTATGTGAGTTAGGTTTGTCTCTAGATTCGTTGTAGTTCTGCTTGCCAGTTTCAGGATATAAGCTTATTATGTGGTTATCAAAATATTATCAGTATTTTTTGTTTTCTGGTGACGAGAACTCGTTTATATTTAGTGCTGTCTTCCTTAGTTTGATTGTATACACTTTCTAATAACGTTTAATAATATGTGTGTGTTTTCCAGAGGGATAAGTTTCTTGTCCTCCGAAGCTCCAATTTTCCCAGTGTTCAGAATTCATGTTCCATTAATCTACCACCAGCCATGTAGGATATAATATGAACAATCAACAGGTCTTTAAACAAAAGAGTTTTATGTCCTCTCTTCATGATTTTCATGTATCTGCCTTATGAATGAACACCATAAGCACACAGCAGAATTCCCGTACCAATTCTCTTTGACCCCCTATAACTTCAACATACAGCGAAGTTTAAACCAATTCACAGCACAGAGCTTTGCGAAATTCCATCAGTAATGAAAATGGACCGAAACACAAGCAAAGTGCATTTTTGTATGTAAAATACATAGCTGTTCGAAGCGCAGGCTATGTTTCAGGAATTTGTGGCATGTTTTCTTTAAGTCCACAACTACCCACCCCCACATATTTTATCGATCATTTTCATCTTAAGTATATCGAGCAGGTGCGTCGTACGTGGTGGTGGGCCCATAATGTGTAATTCAGTATCTCAGCTTCCAGTGGCAACTGATGTCATGAAACGTAATGCAAGAAAACTGAACTGTCTTGAAGTCCTCGTGGTTACGCTTCCGCTTAGGGAATACCAGAATAAACTATTTCAAAAGTCATATTTCATGAAGTCTATTAAATGTACATTGACAAATAAAGTCATGAAAAGCCACAGATAATGCATGATGTTGCAGGAGAAATAAATAACCAACGATTAATGGAAATGTGGCAAATAGAATTGGTGGTTTGTGGGAAAACTTAAAGACATAGCCTTTTTTTTTTTTGCGTGGGCTCCTAGCGCTATAGAGTTCTGTCTATTATTATTTCTCTACTTTCTTTAATACCTTTTTTCTTAAATACCTATTCAAGAAACTATCTCAAGCATTAGCATCGCCGCGAGGTTTCTAATATTTGACTTGTAGTATTCCACAATTAAGCACGTGTAAAAACATACTCATTGTACACGTGTACCTAGACGCATTGGTTCATTATTTATCACCATCTTACCGAAAGATTAAGAAACTATTCGCACAGTCGCCATGTTGTTATGTTACATTCTACGAAAACATTAATTTAACACACTTTACATTCTTCGAAGATCTGCTACTATTCACAAATCAGCTATTCTAAAAGAAGCTGCTTTGATCACGCCCCCGTCTTATAATTTGTTTCAGTTATGATGTCATTAACTAATAAATTAAAAAGTGCAACATCGCGGTAGCTTCTCATAGTATTATGTTCATACCAGGTTTCGAGGAAACTGGTCATCTGCGTCGGTAGTTGTAAGAGGACAAAACGAGAGAGCAGTGATGGAAAAAATATATTTTATTTTATTACAATAATAAAGTAGGAACGCAAGGATGAAAAATATGGGAGTGAAAGAAGGGAAGACACAAATAACAATGAACGGAATGCAGGAGGAAACAATAAGAGAGGGAATGTACTTGTAATGTAAAATTGAGGCGCTTTCGCGTAACTATTGTTGCGGTGGAAGAGCAATAAGTGTATCATATTCTAATTGTGCGTCTGTTACCTTAGCTATCCAGCATGCAATGCGCGTGCGCCATACTTTGTTGTCGTCTCTGGCCTGTCTGGCTTTACCGTCTTTTTCCGCCTTGTCTCATAAAAGGCACGATTTTTGGAAAAGTGTTTGTGAACATAAAATATGTATCTTGATTCTGTCTACAAATTTTGTCTAAAATATTTCTCGTTCTGAGAATAATTCAGCAAGGTATTGTCATAAATGTACATAGGTCTTCATGTTAAGTACCCGTTATTCTTATCAGACTTTAATTAAACTTGAAAATTCTAGACAGATTTTCGAGAAATCCTCATATAAAATTTTCATGAAAACCTGCACAACGGGAACCGAGTTTGTCCATGCGGACAGACAGACAGACGGACAGACAGATATGACAAAGCTAATAGCAGCTTTTCGCAAATTTGCGAACGCGCCTGATAAAGAATAAAGGTGAATAGGATGAAACAAATAAAGAAGGAATCACAAAAAAAAAACAGGTAGCAAAAAAAAAAAGACAACTTGAAACTGGCCGAAAATAGGACCCAGGACATATAGAACAGGAAAGACGAGAGGTCAGTTATGGACAGTGATGTTTGGTTCTTGAAGGATTCTATCATGCTACAAATAATGGAATTTAATTGAGGGCAGCCCATGCTCTAGACCACACTATGCGTTATAGATCAAATTGCCCAAAGTATTGTGCCACTAAACAGCCTGTGTTCTAGACCACATTACCCAGTGCACTGTGTCCACTACACAAACTGTGTTCTTCACCACATTACCCAAAGTATTGTGCCACTACACCGCCTGTGTTCTAGACCACATTGCCCAATGCATTGTGTTCACTACACCACCTGTGCTCTTTATCACATTACCCAAAGCATTTTGCCACTACACAGTCTGGGTTCTAGATCACATTACCTATCGTGTTGTGCAAATAATCAGCCAATTTTGTATACTACATTACCCAAAGTATTGTGCCACTTCACAGCCTGTGCTCTGTGTCAGATTAACCAAAGTATTGTGCCACTTCACAGCCTGTGTTCTGTGTCAGATTAACCAAAGTATTGTACCACTTCACAGCCTGTGTTCTGTGTCACATTAACCAAAGTATTGTGCCACTTCACAGCATGTGTTCTATGTCACATTAACCAAAGTATTGTACCACTACATAGACTGTGTTCTTTATAACATTACCTATCTTATGGTGCAAGTACGCAGACTGTGTGCAAGACTACATCATCCAATGTACTGTGCCACTGCATAGACTGTGTTGCAGTCCACATTACCTGTAGGGGAATGGAGGGTAGCCCCAGCCATTTTTTTCTTTTGACAGTTTTACTTTAGTTAGTAATATAAATATAAAAGAAACTACATTTAAATAAAAAGCAAGACTTATATTTCTGCAATTAAGTACAAACAGACAATATAACATAAAAACTTAAACAAAAAATTACTTCAAACTTAGTCTAAATTTCTGCCTCTTTAGAAAAACGGCGGGTAGCTCCGGCCGCCGTATTATTTAATGACCAAATCGTTTTTGGCAACACAAACATCACAGTTATATTATAAATCTGCTGGATTTATATCCACACACGCCTCATGACTCCAGTCTTTATATGTATTGCACTGGATCCATTCATCATCAAATGATTCTCCACAAACGATGTTTCCTGATCGTGAGAACGTGGTTCAAGTATAGGATTTTCCTTATTCGATAGGCTCTTAACATTTTTTTGTGGTCTTTGGCAGCTTTATAGAATCTTTTTTAAACGGTGATGACGTCAAAATCTCACTTTTCTGGGACCTTCTCTTTCTGACAGACAATCGCTTCTTTGAGGCGTCTGGGAGAGACGACAAAATCTTAAGCACGTCACTAACTTCTTCGGTATTGACTGAAGACCTTGGAGTCTCTCTCTGAAGCGTACTTGAGGCTAAAGTTGAAGCACTAGTTGACGGTTCCGCTTCGTTTTCAGTGGCGGCTGCGTGACAAAAACTTGGGTTGTGGACTGGTCAGCTTGATTTTCAATTAGAGGGAAATCCGTCAAAGCAGAACCTAAAAAGTCTAGGTCTGAAAAAATTTCACGGTCGAAGGGTTGAATTCCGGTGCAGCGGAAGCTGTTTGGGGCTATTTGGAGTCTAACAACTTTAGTAAACACTGTGTTAACTAGTCCAGCTACATCATTTTCTGTCAGCCGAGCACCGGAATTTTGGCGCATCCACGATACCCTTGCTGATTCGTATGCTTGCTTGAAAGTTTTAAAAATACCCGTTCAAGTGGCTGAAGTTTGTGAGTTGTGTGCGGAGGAGTGCTCAGCATGTTGATGTGATTATCTCGAGCATATTCAATAACTTTCAGATATTTATGGCTACCGTGCCCATCCAATACCAAGAGAACCGGACGAGCTGCAGAAGAATGCACATGCTGCTGGAAATGTTGTAGCCACTGAAGGAATTTCTCAGCATTCGTTCAACCACTTTCACAAGCAACGCCGATGCTTTCTGGAGGAACACCAATCATTAGACGACCATTCTTATTCATTTTTCCTTGGGGAAAGGAACATTGGTGGTATAAACTGACCATGACAAGTGGCATTCATAGGAAACATCACAGTGACGTTACGACCTCTTTCTGCTGATGTGAGTTTTCCAACCTGTTTTTTTTCCTTTCACTGACAATACCTTATCATTTTTATGGACAATTGAGACCCCTGTTTCATCGGCATTATTTATTTGAGAAGCTTGGAATCCGAACTGCTCTTGGAGTTTTAAGAGGTCATAAACCCGATCGACTTGAGGTTCATTGAACCCTGTAGCTCTCATCAAGCTTGTCGCCTCAGAAGTTCTCAACGCCTAATCTGGATTTCTCTTCTTGAGAGCCAAAAAGAAATCTTTCCCAGCCATCCTCTTTTCCTTATTAAACCTATGATCGATATTAGTTTTCTCCTGTTAGATCATAAGCAAAGCGTAAAAACTCACTTCTTGTTAAAGGCATGAGACGATTGTCAAGGTCAATAACATGCTGACACAGTTGCCTTTCATATTCAGGAGTAAATATTTGTTGAAAACGGCCTAGTATTTGCTTAAAAATAATCTGTTGACCCTGTTTTACAGCCTTAACGCGATCCTGGAGTGAAGTGTATGGAACTTCGTATCTTTCTGCGGCCGCTCTCTCGGACATCTTACGATCAAGAACGTCTTGAATTGCCCGTTTCATATTTTCTTCGCTCCATTCCCCACGGCTTGTGGTTTGAATTTAGGCATTTTAACAATCACATACAACAAACAAATAATAAAAATCAAGAATAAGGCCGTTTGTCTGGATTTTTAAAAAGAAATAGGCTTTCAAACAGGTGGCCAGGTCTACCCACAAAAGAGGTGGTCGGTGTTACCTGAGTTGACTTTGTTCAAAATCATAATTATATTACCAAACTAGGTTAACGTTTGTTTAAACACAACAAAAGACATAATATATAATAGTTTTACAGTGTATAAATAAGATAGAATACATAACTACTAACGTATTTTCAATAGAACACCTCTTTCAATATTAATCGTCGCGTAACTATTTTTCGCGGAGACAACAAACCACTGCTTCACGTCCGAACGCATCAAGCAATCATGTTTAACTAATTGCGCATGTCTCGTCCGACACCAGCGCATGCACTGGGGTCACAATGCGGACAGTACAAATGCGGGAAGTTTAAATTTTTACAGCGGCCGAGGCTATTTGCCGGCCGGGGCTACCCTCACTTCCCCTAATATTGTTCCACTATGCGGCCTATGTTTCATAGTATTTTACCCACCATTCCATCATCTACTCATAGAAAAAGCCTTTAGTTCAGAAGAGGTGTACTCAAACGGTTCGGTAATTGTGACCAGCAATTGACGTATTTCAGTTAAAATAAACAGTGCGGCAGTGCAGCTGTATCTTGTGAACAATAGTTTATATTATTGTTTCCTGTTTTGTTCTGTATAGTTATATCTGTGCTTGTATTTGGTTTTCGGCTTGTTATAAACCGAACAACAGACAAATGGCTGCCACTGGATAGTGATGAATGTATTGATAGAGACGTGTGTTTTTGAGGAGTTATTTATTGTCTGCGCAAGGAAAGCTCGAAGATAAGAGACCCTACCGATGGTGTAAAGGCCAAAGCTGTTCCCGTTAGTCGTGAACACTATTGTGTCACCACACAGTGTGTGTTTCATAACACGTTACACAACGCAATGTGCCAGCGCGCTTTGCACTTCCCTTATAGGGATGAGTAATTCATGGTAACTTAGTAATGCGAATGGTTGAGCAGTGCCCACGTAGGTTGAATTACCGAGTCCTGTTCGAAATTCGAAGCCCTGTAGACAGAAAGAGTACACATATACCTTGCTACAATTAGCATAATTTGTTTCCTGTTAAATTTAATACGCCCGAGTTACCTGAATGGAATGTACTTTAGTGAGTTCTGATAGAAACGATAGGATGATTATGATGTCTGGTCTGGTGTGAGAGAAACTGGTGGTTTATGGGCCAAGTGTAGAACACCGCTGTTATTTTAGGAATGAGTTTCTGTTTATTTAACGAACTTATTTGAGTTAGATAGAAGATTCTGTACTGAGTTCACGGAAACTTTTTACGATATCAAACACAAAATAGCGTTCCTTACGAATTCGGAAGTTAGTTGTGCATTTAAGAGCAGTGCTTATAAAAATTATGTCACAGATCTTTAGTACTTTATAAGACTATAATATGATTGAAGTGTTTAAATAAAGACTAAAATTGTAGTAATAAGATTGTAAATGCTGAGTTGGTGAGGGTATAGAAGGATGAGATCGCCTTCGATTTCTATGCAACAGAATACCGGAAAAAGTGAAGGACCCAGCCAATGTAGTCAGAAGTTCGTCACGTATCAGAAAGGCTTCCATCCTGAATAAGAAATGGGATATTATCTGCCGGCACTGTTCACGGTTCATGTGAAAATAAGATAGTCTCATATAATGGGGTTATATGAAAATAATTCTGTTGTGAGTTTGGGCAACAGCACTCCGTTTTGCTATTTTAATCATTAGCAATCTAATTCACACAAACACGACACCTAAAAAATGTACTACAGTAGGTCTGCCCTTGACAGTCAACTGGATAAACTACAATATTTAATGTATTTTATAAGGTTGATTATGAAGGGGAGGACTCTTCTATAGCACTCTTCTGTAGCACACTTCTATAGCACTTTTCTATAACACACTTCTCCAGTTATGTACTTATATCCTCTACCGGACGATGGTCGAATGGAACGACCGAAACATGTCCTAGAAAATTAATGATTAACGTACTATAATGTTAGGGTGTTGTGTTTGTGTGGATTGCTAATGATTTCTGTTGTGGTTTTCTGAGTTGTAACAGAGTTCCTGTCTAGTGTTTGGGTCACAGCTTTGTGGGGTAAAATATTGCTTCTTTCTTCAGGTATAATTATATAACTCTTATGGGCGGAATTGCTTTTTGTTTGGTATTCAGAAATAAAAGGCTCCTATTTTTCATTCTAAAATATTTTCTTGCTATATCCTGTCTTTCTTCTTTATGTCCCGCACCTTTTTAGCTTCTCTCTTTCTTTCCTTTCTCCTTTCTTGTCCATTTCTGTATGTTTGAGTTTTTCCTCTTTCTTTTCTCCCGACTTATTTGATGTTTTTATGTGTTTTTTAAATAATTTTTTTCTTCCTCTTCCTTCTTTATTTTCTTCCTCATTTATTTTTATTTTACCCTGATTATATTCTCTTTCTTTCTTCTGTTCTTGCTTTTTTCTTTGCTGTTATCTTTGTTCCTTTCTTCCTTCCTTACAGTTGAAGTGGTGTGTAAGAGTAATGCCTCCTGGACGAACCTCCTACCCTGTTCTGTTTACTCATCTCTCCTCACGTTTAATTGATTACAGCAGAATGTTCTTGTGTAAGTTTCAGTATTAATTAGCAGTAGATAAGATCTAGCCCGAATAGATAAAATGGAGGGCGGAAGTATTTACCGCGCACATCCCTATAATAAATAATGTGCCTGGAATTATCTTGCTGTCGCCGACTAGACACGCCTATTGCTCATTCAAGACTGAGCTGGTTGCTTCTTGCGCCTGCGAAATAAGGCGCCGCACGTCCAACACTTCCACGTTCCACTCGATGACCCTGCTTGTAACATTTTGCAGCGCAATACAAAATTTTGTTTATCCCCTTGAGGTCCAAATGCACAGAAACTGATTAGGGACACACGTGTACCTAAACGTGACAGTGTTAACTGTTAAAAAAATATTATATTTGTGGCCTCATGTTTCTCCTCCATTTATATCTTCCGCTTCTCCATTTTTCTGCTGCAGAAATCATGAAACACCAGCTTAGAAAAAAAGATGTGTCACACAAAAGACGATGATCTGAAGATCACATGCATGTTCGTAAAATGAATATGCTACAGATCTGACTACGAGACATAGTTTCAGTCAAGGTAGTTCCCACCCTCTATCCTAACCACTTTTACCTTGAGAATGAAAGCAGTAGGAGCGCACAAAACACTAGTACCCATCCACCAAATACATTTAACTTCTTAGACAACAAAAATATTCACCATCTTTATCGTTGCACCGTGCATTTTGTAGTTTATTTAAGTAACACACCAACAAATGTACGTATATAGTCTTTAATAATAAAAAATTTACATTAAAACACTTAAAACGCTCCTACATGTTTCGATTATACGATCATCCTCAGGGAGCATACTTTGTTCCTTGCTAAAGTTATAGTTAAAAAACCTCAGTGATTTACTCCGTTATGTTAATAAAATTAAAAATTAATATTTATATTACTATATTAATATTATTATATATAATATATAATAATATATTAATTAATATATTAAAATTAATAAAAATTAAAAAGGAATATTCACATTTAATGACGCGAAATCCTTGGATGTCCTTTAATTGGACGATTTGTTCGATATAGTTATAATTTGTATTATTACATTATATATATAAGCAATACGAAGCGTCACCCTTATCTGCTTGTACTTGGCTTTATTGTGTTTGAATACTGTACAGCAACGCCAGGCTTACCGTGATAAAGTCTAACCGCGTGAGTGCGGGGGTAATGGAGAATGTATTCTCGACAGGTGCGCGCTGTGGCGCAGTTGATTGGCGCACTGAGCTACAGGCCGAAAGGTTGCGGTTTCGAATACCTATGGAGTCATTTGGATATCTAATTGCCTTAATCTTCCCGGCGGCACTACGACTCTGGGGTTGACTCAGCCTCTAACCGAAAAGAGTACCAAGGGTGTCTCTTGGGGGTAAATGCGGCTGGTACTTAGGTTTAACAGCCTTGCTTGTCCAGACATTTACATGGATTGCTTTACGTATTTACTCGGATAATTCAGAAACAGTGATAATCCAAACTGTATACTTCACGGAGCTATGAACAAACAAACTAATTCATTTCTTATGTGCATAATACGTACATAGCTTAGGCTTATTGTTTACGTAAACATTCCTTCATTCTTTTCGCATTGAGAATTTTTTCGAGCACTCAGCCCTAAACCTCGTTTTTCCCACCTTCTTCTGTAGTCACGTCACGGATAATCCGCAAAGAGGATAATCTGAAGTACACCGTACTGCCATCCGTAACATTAGGAAGCTCTGTTTTGTGTCCACATTAAAGTGTGATATGTTCAAATGTTCTGAAAATAAACAGCGATTTTTTTTCTAATGAAGCAATAGCTTTTTAATACTTGTAATACAGAAGAAATTTTGTCACTTTCGGGAGGGAAGTGGGACGTGTTTTGGTAAGAACCTCTTTGCTTGCCTGCCACCCTTTGCTGTAGAGTTAAAGGTGAATTTGACCCTGTGTACATCATGAAGGTACATAGAAGAATATTGATTTAGCTTTTGTCATTTTCCACCTTGTTGCTGGATGGGAGTGACTAGGTCTGTCCGTACTGATCGCCGCCTGTTCTACCTGTTAACTGGCCCTACAATTCAGTGGCCAAATGTTAGAAGCTACAACGGTAAAAATTTACCCCACCCTAGAACACGCCATGATTGCCCAGAAGGGCAGTAGATATATAAATCTACTCTTTCTTTAACCTCGGCCATAGACGGGGTGGGTGGTTAACGCCACGCCCCTGTCGTTTACCCCCGGGAAAGACCCGGTACCCATTGTATAGGGGGCTGGATGGTCCCCAGGGCCGGTTTGGACGGGTGCGAAAACTCTCGTTACCAGTGGGGTTCGATCCCAAGACCGTCCAGCCCGTAGCAAGTCGCTATACCGACTGAGCTATCCCGGCCCACAGTGTCCTAATATTTCAAACACAAAGTACGTTACTATGTAGCTAAGCTTTACCTTGCGAACAGCACAACAACCATCAGGCTGTCTGAATAGTGAGATCATTACGATGTGGTCGATGAGCGTGACGTAATGCCGGGGGCAACTGCCCCTCAATTATGACGTTGATATCACTGGTAATGTGCTATGAATCCGTCACGATCATTCCTCTCTGGCTAGTTACACACACACGAAAACAATGCTGATGAGAGTTTCAATTTGGTGTTTCTGTTGTAGCTTGTATGTAGACGTGTGCAGGCGAGCGAGATTCATATTAGCTATTGGCATTGTAAGAACTGGTTTAGCTTGGCCTCATTTGGGAATATGGAAATTAAGGGGCAAAGAAGTGACGCAGAAGAAGGAAATGGAGAAACTTTGTACAGCTGCAATGTGATCATAGGATTAAAAAAAATTAGGTAAATTTTTACAGAAGATAAAAGATAAGTGGAAAAAAATGAAGTGACAGAAACGGCGCGAGGTATAGATGAAGAGAGGGGAAGAATTGCAAATAGTTATATATATTATATACATATATATAAACTTAGACGAGATTAATAATAGGTAAAGATCACAATTAGTTTAGATAAATTTTAGCCATTACTATTAAAAACAGTGGATCTTTACTGGCAAAATTCTGGTGTTAACAATTACAGCCAAAGGTATAAATGAAATTCAAATAATAGAATTTATATTGAATTAAAAATATTATAGCAACCGCATGTTCAGCCTCTTTTGTACTAGCGAAGTGTGAAGTACATCTACAAGCGGTTACGGCGCTAGGCCTACACATATGAACCGAATTTTTATATATCATTTACATGGACTCCAGTCTTTGAAGGACTAACACGATTGCGTCACACACCACTAGTCTATTCAAGCAACAGGCCAGACACATTCGACTTTTAAATTCTGGAAATGCCCGGTTCGAAATTTGGCCATGGTGGTTTCATTGTTTTCTTCTGTCTTTCCAGGTGAATTAGACCACAAACACTTCCCCCACACCCTTTCCAATTCATAGGCATATATGTACTAACGGGCTAATTTATAATTTACATCAGGGAGTATGTCTTACACCGACCGCCTCTGTGGTCTAGTGGTCAGAGTTTCTGGCTACAGATACAGAGGTCCCGGGTTCGATCCCCGGCGCTACCAGATTTTCTGAGTAGTAGTGGGTCTGGAACGGGGTCCACTCA
>Ga0123355_10009712_pt1 | contig 14668 bp, 15 predicted proteins | sample TergutEmb28metaG_3_FD_89872 | JGI IMG/M metagenome (GOLD analysis project Ga0123355, IMG submission 89872) | Embiratermes neotenicus P1 segment gut microbial communities from Petit-Saut dam, French Guiana - Emb289 P1 | ecosystem: Host-associated > Arthropoda: Insects > Digestive system > Gut ...
AGGAGTACACAAACATAAATTTTATTTGCACATAAAAGAATGTGAATTTAGATACAATTATAGAAAGAAAAAGATATACCTTTGCTTACTAAAAAATATAAGAAATAATCCGATAATATAGGAGAACCATAAATAAAAACAATTTCGATATGAAAACAACAGAAATTCAAAAAACATTCAATTTCAACCCTGCAAATCAGCAAATTAGAGTTGAAATTATTGACAATGAAGCGTGGTTTGTCGCAAAAGATGTGTGTGAGATTCTTGGACTGAGTAACAGCAGAAAGGCAGTTGCTCAACTTGACGAGGACGATGTAACTAAAAGTTACATCGTCGATAATTTAGGTAAAAAACAAGAAGCCAACATTATAAGCGAATCGGGTTTATATGCTTTAATCATTCGCAGTAACAAACCCCAAGCCCGCGCTTTCCGCAAATGGGTAACCAGCGAGGTATTGCCCCAAATTCGCAGAACAGGCAAATATGAGCCGTGGCAAAATGGCGCAATAATGTACTACAAGCCTGCAAGCAAATAGTAAAAATTGACAACGGTCGAGTATGAAAAAGATTGACAAATCTGATTGACTTCGTAACGACAAAAATTCAAAATTAGCAAAATGGACAAAATAATCATTCTCAAAGACAGCCGTGTGCGTAGGAATATCGAAAAGGCTTTCGGTGTAACGCCCGGCAATTTAACACAAAGCCTGCATTTTAAGCGCAATGGCGAAAAAAACCGCAAAATGCGTTTTACTGCTATGCAAAACGGCGGTGTGTTGCTTCGAGAAGTAAAAGATTGGAATAATAACGATTTATAAATAAACGCTTTATGAAAAAACTAAAAAAAATTCTATTAATGCTTTGGTGCGCATTATTATGGTTGCCGTGCTTAATGGCAATGAGTTTATAGAAGATGGAACAAGTACATTATTTACACACAATAATGCAAACAACAGCGGTTGTTCTTTCCATAATAGTCCTATTAGCACAGCACATATGGGCAGAAATGTCGAAAGTAATGCTACTACGTGGGCATTATTTGGTACAGATGTTGTAGAACTTACTATCGGAAACAGCGTAACAGGTATCAGAGCTTGGGCATTTCGAGACTCTCCTCTCACTTCCGTAACCATTCCGAGCAGTGTTAGTCTTGCATTTGCAGGTTGTACAGAATTACGTTCTGTTACAAGCTTACGCCCTGCTCCGCCTGCCGTGGAAGCAAATACATTTCAAGGCGTAAATTTTGAGCTTTGTACTTTGTATGTAGTTCCCGATGGTTTGCTTCGTTATCAAATTCACCCTGTTTGGCAACAGTTTTGGGTTATTCGCGCTTTTGAGCCAACAAATGTTGACATTGTAAATTCTGTCGAAGCAATTCAAATTTTCCCAAATCCAGTTGTTGGCGAATTACGAATTATCAATCACGATTGGCAAACAAATGATGTTGTAGAATTGTTTGATATGAACGGCAGATTGGTGTTTTCAAAGCGTGTGAATTCACACATTGGCGAATTTATAATTGATATGTCGGCGTTCCAATCGGGTAATTACATTCTGCGCATTGGCAATCGTGTGGCGAAGGTTGTGAAAAAATAAAACCCTTAGCAGCAAAAGCAATATAAAACAACACCCTTATTCCCTTATTTTTAGAAAATTAATAAACGAATAAGGGTTTCTTGTGGGTGTGATTTTTGGATACTAAGGGAATTTTTTGAGATTGAGCGTAGGGGCGAAAAATTTTTCGCCCTTACATTATTTTTTATACCTTTGCGGAGTGAAATTTTAAAAAAGGAGGAATTATGCTACTCGAAATTAAAGAAATTACACAAGATAATATTGCGAGTTTACTTAACAGCAGACAGAAAAAATCTCGTCAAACTCTCGGTGATATTTACGGCAAGATGAAACGTGGTATCGACGGTTTGGAGTATCAAAAAATGATGCGCAATGATGAATTGATATTTTGATAGATACCAACATCGCCATTTACGCAATGGAAGCACAATTGTAGAAAATAAATCCTTAGTAGCATTTTATACATTCCGTAAAAATCCCTTCATAACAATAAACAATGAACTTATTAGAACAATTAAAAACCTACACAAACGTAGTAGCCGACACAGGCGATTTCAATTCGATGTTGGCTTACAAACCTGTTGATGCGACGACAAATCCATCGTTGATTTATGCAGCGTCAAAAGACCCGAAATATCAGCCGTTAATCGATGAAGCGATTGAATATGCCAAAGGAAAATCGGCAGACCGAACCGTTCAGTTGGAGTGCGCAATGGATAAAATTGCCGTGAATTTCGGACTGAAAATTCTCGAAATCGTTCCCGGACGAGTTTCTACCGAAGTAGATGCGCGTTTGTCGTTCGATACGGAAAAAACAATTGAAAAAGCACGCGAATTAATCGCTTTGTACGAAAATGCCGGCATCGACCGCAAGCGAATTTTGATAAAAATTGCCGCCACTTGGGAAGGAATTCGCGCTGCCGAAGTCTTGGAAAAAGAGAGAATCCATTGTAATTTGACTTTGTTATTCTCTATTGCTCAGGCGGTTTGCTGTGCCGAAGCAGGCGTGAAGTTGATTTCACCTTTTGTTGGACGCATTCTCGATTGGTACAAAAAAGACCTCGGCGTTTCGGAAATTCTGCCGACAGACGACCCGGGCGTAAAATCGGTGAGTGATATTTTCAATTACTACAAAAAATTCGGACACGAAACGCAAGTTATGGGCGCAAGTTTCCGAAATATTGGTGAAATTACCGAATTGGCAGGTTGCGATTATTTGACAATTTCGCCATTGTTGTTGAAAGAATTGGAAAACACAACCGGAAAAGTCGAGAAAAAATTAGATGCCGAAACTGCAAAAAATATGCAAATCGTGCCCATCAAAACCGACGAAAAATCATTCCGCTGGTTGATGAACGAAGATGCAATGGCGACCGAAAAACTCGCCGAAGGAATTCGCAACTTCACAAAAGATTTATTGAAATTGGAAGAAATGATTGCAAAAATGTTGTGAAAAATTAGAACGCAAAAGACGCAAAAAAGCGCAAATTCTCGCAAATAATTTGATTGTAAAAAATAATATTTTGCGAGAATTTGCGCTTTTTTGCGTTCTAATCACTCGTCTGTTCCGCCAACAACTCCTGTCGGCTTCAACGGATTGGCGTTGATTTCTTTTTCACGCTTGCGTTTTGTATAAATATCGTAAGCCATATACAAAGCTTGACGAAACGAATTTTCTGACGCTTCGTTTTTTCCTGCCAATTCGTAAGCCGTTCCGTGGTCGGGTGAAGTGCGAATAATCGAAAGTCCGGAGGTTACATTCACGCCGCTTTTCATCGCAAGTGCTTTGAACGGAATCAATCCTTGGTCGTGATACATTGCCAAAACGGCATCAAATTTCCCGAAACTATCCGAGCCGAAAAATCCGTCTGCCGGATAAGGACCGACACAAACAATGCCTTGCTCGCCTGCTTTTTTCATCGCAGGAATAATAATTTCGGCTTCCTCTTTGCCGATTATTCCTTTGTCGCCTGCATGCGGATTTAGTCCGAGAACGGCGATGCGCGGTTTTCTGATACCGAAATCTTGTTTCAAGGCTTCGTTCAATGTCGTGAGTTTGTTCACAAGCAGATTTTCGGTCAGCGCAGAAGCAACATCTTTCAATGGAATGTGTCCTGTGGCAACAGCAACGCGCATTTTGTCGCTTGTCAGCATCATAATTGCTTCTTTTCCTGCTCCGAATTTTTGCTGCAAATATTCGGTGTGTCCGGGAAAATTAAATTTTTCGGACTGGATGTTGTTTTTGTTAATCGGCGCGGTAACAAGTGCGTGCAAATGTCCGGCTTGCAAATCTGCCGAAGCACGTTCCAATGCCATAAAAGCGGCTCGTCCTGCTTCCTCAGTTGCGCGACCGAACTCTACTTTCAACTCGTCGTCGGTACAGTTTACAATATTAATTCGCTTCGAGTTGGCTTCTTTTATTGTGCTTATAATGCTGATATTCAGACTTTGAATGTCAAAATGTTTGCGATAATAAGCCGCCACTTTGGACGAGCCGTAAATTACAGGCGTAAACGATTCGTACACCCGATTGTCGGCTAAGGTTTTCAAAATCACTTCGTAACCAATTCCATTTATATCTCCGTGAGTTATTCCAATAATCATACTATTTAAATTAAAAATTTTGAATTCTGAATTCTGAATTGGGTTTTGAAAATTGAATTCAAAACTCAAAATTCAGAATTCAAAATTTCATCATTTGTTGGTTTTGTTGCAACTAGGCTCACTTCGCCAATTCTATTTATATCTTGCGGCAACTGTATCGAATGCACCACTGCTTCGAGCGTGCGGATAGCGTTTCTTTTTCTTACCGACGGCGCAAAAAGAAAACCTTCAATCGTTACAACTCGTTGATTTACTTCGTCTAAACGCGTGAGACTGTAAAATGGTCCGCCCATTGCTCCGCCGTTCATCGTTCGCCACAAACCGAATATTTCTACTGCGTATTCGCCGTTGTGTGCAATTTCGCGCATAATAGGAGTTGCAAATTGCCGTTCAGTTCCCATAAACGAGCCCGCGACTTGTCCCGGAATATTTCTTTTCATAATTGTATCGCGTTTCGCAATCAAAAATTCGTAAGTAAACGTATTCGGATCGGTGTACGGATAGGTGTAAATCACGATATTCATAAGCGTTTCGTGATGGTCGTTGGTTATCCAGAAAAAATTCTCTCTGCTTGTCGAGCGCCTCATATCCGGCGGAATGTGCACTTGAACTCCCAAATGTTCTAAAATTTCTTGCGAGGCACTTCTGTTCATTCTTTGAGCGTGAAGTTGCATAATACGCTCGCGCTCGGAAACGACAAAATAATTCAAAATATTTTCGCCGTGCGCTTCGATTGCCTCCAAAAGCGATTCGTTATCAGGCGCAGTGATGCGAACAAAGCATTGTGGACGCGAAAATCGGTCTTTTCCGTAATTAATTCGCACTTGGGTAAATCGTTCGGACGAAACTTCAACCACAAGAATATTGCGCGACGGTTTCAAGAAATTAATAAAATCGGCGTGGCGCACTTGAGTAATGTTAAACATCGGCTCGGGTTGCGGAAGTCCGAGCATATCTTGATTGAAAAGATTGAAAATGGCACGACCGGCAGGTGATTGCCAATCGGCGTGATTCATAACGATTAGAATTTCAAATCGCGCTCCTGTTGCCGCAGGAAGAACACGACCGCCACCTCCTCCGCCTCCACACGAAACCAAAACGAGCGAAAGGAATAATAACGATATTCCGAAATGGATTAATTTTTTTGTTTTCATATTTTTTGTTTTCTGTCCGCAGGCTGAAATCTGCGGTTATTAAATTTTGGCTTTTAAAAATGTTTTATTTCAGTTCAAATTCCAAAACACCGCACTCTACTCCATTAACAATGAGTGCAATTGCGTGAATACCGGAATAATGTTTTCGGGTACTTACATCGGCAAAAGAATGTTTTTTCGTGTAAGGCTTTTTCTGATTTTCTTTCAAAGAAATTTCCGAAATTTGAAAAATTTTTCTGTTTCGTTTTCCGTTCGATTTTACATAATCAATACCGTATTCCAATCGTACCTTGGTGGCTTTGGCAGTCGAAATTTCGAACGAAAAACTGATGTCCTCGCCAATCGAAATGGAATTTACGTCCAAACCGAAATCGGCAACATTAACAGAATCAAGGTCGTCATATCCGAAAATTGCCATTGCATCGCGGTTGCCTTTTTTGAGCAAGGTTCGGCAAGCGTGCTTTACAATCCAGTCGGTGCGTTCGTTTTTGCCGTACCAATCTTTGGCGATTTTTGCCACCAAATCGGGATGCGTTTTTGAAATATCGTTCAAATTATTGGCAACGCTTTTTCGCACATAAAGCGACTCGTCGGTTTTGAGTTGTTCCAAAATGGACAAAACCGGCGCGGGATTTTTCTTAAATTCGGGCAGTGCTTGCGCCCAAGGCAAAGCAGGACGACAACCTTCACTCGCCAATCGGCGAACGTGTTCGTTTTCGTGTTTCGACCAAGCGTACATTTGCTCCATCATACGTTTTTCGTGATTTATGATAAATGGTCTTACGGCAAATTCCGAACTGCCGAAACAGGTAAATCTCCCCAAAGCGGCTATGGATATGTCCAAATTTGCCTCGTCTTGCCCGAAAACTTCAACAAAATCCGAAAAAATTATGCCGAAAAATCCGTCTATCCAAGTCTTTCCGCTCAAAAGAACTTTATCGATAATTTCAATTGCCTCTTTATAATCTGCGGGCAAAAATTTTCCCAACGTTAGGCTGATTTTTCGACCTCTCGCCTTTAATTCCAAATCATCCCAAGTCTCGTCCATTGTCGATTTCAGAAATTCATCGACCGGAAATTGACCGAAAACCGATTGAATTTCCAAAGCGAATTTACTCAGCGATTCGTGATTGTACATATTTTTTAGTTGTTCCGGCATAATTTGTGTTTTTACGTTACTACGTCATTGTGGGCTTGACCTGCCGCTCGAACTTGTTCGCTTGGTTTACCAAGAATCTCCTTTTGTCTGAACTGTGATTTTTGTGATTTGGTATGATTTTGTTTTGCAAATGTACATATTTTATTTTTTCCCGACAAAATCTACTTGAAAAACATTGGTAAAACTTTTCCCCAACACACACAAAAAAACAAAACCAGCGACACAGATTTTCATTGTATCGCTGATTTTTTGTAGTTTGCATTAGGGAGTAATGGTGCGAACACAGCGAACAGCGTTAGAAAGCCACTGGAAACAATCTTGATTGCCATTGCGAAAATCGACCCAATAATATGTCTCATGGAGATTCGGCATAACGCCAGACCACGTACCGTCCCACCATGTGCCACAAAAAGTAGAACTCCAATAGCGTAGTGTTGTCTGAAATCCTCCAATTTCATTCCTCAAAGCGTATATTGATGTCAATTCCCCTACAGTGGGCAATCGCCAATTAGAATGACCGCCAACTCTGGATTCACGACACAAAATATCTGCAGAGTTCCAATCTGTACCGAGAGAAACATCTGTCCACTGAACAGCCAACGAACCAGTCGTGTAATAAGGAGTTCGAGTAGTAAAACGGATTATTTCTCCGTAGGCTGTACCAAAGTGATTGGTTGCAAATGCTTGTACATAATAGGTTGTTCCCAAAGTTAAATTTGATATGTTTGTGGTGGTGTTTGCCGAGACGAAGTTTCTCATATCAGCGGGTATAGGCAAAGATATTCTTGTTCCTCCCGTTGTCGGATTAGAATTTGTGCCAAAATAAACCCAGACAGCGGTTGGAACTTCATCGCCAAACTGACTTCCATCAGAAGTAAAAACTCTGCCTGATATTGTTGCAGAAGTTTGTGTGATATTACTTACAGTTCCTGTCGTAATTCTAATGTGTGTTTCTAACCTATATGCCGTCAGTGTTATTTCCGAGCGTCCGTTGTTAGACATTATAACCAAGACAGTTGTATTTACTCCTGCGCTAAGCCTACTACGGTCAATAGTTACTTGTACCGATTGTGTTATTCCGTGTTCAAGTGTTCCGCTATTGGGAGTTATGTTGCTTATCCAAGGTCTGTCTGTTGTGATACTCCACGCCAAATCCTCTCTACTGCTATTTACCAAACTAAAAGACAGTTGAGTAACGCTTGCTTCAGAGCCAAAATCCAATGTTTCCCTATCAACCGTTACAATAGCTGGTATGCGCTCCAAGGCAATATCTCGTCTGACAGAATTTTGTGAAATAATTATTCCATCTACCGTTGCTGTTCTATATCCATCTCTTGATACAGACAAGGTATAAATTCCATCTGCGAGATTTTCGAATTGAAAAAATCCGTTGCTACCTGTAAGCAAACTATTTTCTCCCGGAAGTAATCGAACATTAGCGATAGGAATAGCATCCCCGGTTGTTTTATCTATTATGTTTCCGTGAATACTGCCTCTGGTATTGTCTTTTGTTTCACAAGTTGTAAATACTGCAATTGTCAATAAAAGTACAATGGTTGTGTAAATTAGTTTTTTCATTTTTAGTTTCTTGTTAATGTGATATTTACAGGAACACTTATATTCGCTACTGCCATAACGACTTTACGTTCATCGTCATAACCTGCTTTTTGCGCAAGAATTTCATATCGCCGTACATCTAATTCTCTAAATTCAAAATATCCATTCAGGTCGGTTGTTTCTGTTTTTCCACCCGGCATAAGAGTTATAAGTACCATTGACAAAGGCTCTCCTGTTTCTCTATCACTTACTGTTCCGTGAATAGCAGCAAATTCAGTTGCTCTTTGACAACTATTATTTACTGTCAGTAAAAATACAATACCGAATAAAAATATCAATCTGTTCATATTTGTATTTTTCTACAATTAAAATCTCAATGACAATGCAACTCCTGATTCATTTAGAGTAGCATAAGGCATAAATGTTATTTTGTTATCTCTGTTTGTATTTCCATCAATAATATTCCAAACGTAAAATCCAATTGCCAGCGCAGGTACGCCAATTCCTAAACCACGACAAATATTTTTGTTTCTTCTAAATATTCTTTCGTCTCGCATTCCTATATTTTTGTTTTCTAACTCTCTATAATGAAAAAATCCTATCCAACTTGCGGTAGTAGCCGTAACAAGAGCGACTTGCGACCAAAGAAACAAATGCGCTTTGCCGTTTTCACCTCTTTCAAATTGCACCCAACCCGGAACAAGAGATTTGGGGTTGAAGCCGGTTGTAGCAGGTTGTTCAGGCATTAATTCATACAGCACAGTAACAATAAAATGAGTCAATTCTTCCATTTGCTTACTCATTCTTTCTTCTACTAAATTTGGTATAACTGTTATTATTTCTTGTATTATTTCTTCTGTTTGATTAGTAGTAAGTTTTGTAAATTCTGAAAGTTCTTCTCTAATAATTTCTGCAACAACTTCGCGTACCAAAGCAGTGTCAGTGTCAATGTAATAATGGTTTGTTATCATTCGCTCTATTATTTTTCCTGCTGTAACTCTACCGTTAAAATTAGAAATATTTTGTGCGATTCCACAGATAGATACTGACAAAAAGAGAAATAGCAAAGGTGTTTTTTTGAATTTTGTAGTCATCGTGAGTTATAATTGTGTTATCTTATTCTTCTATTACAATGTGGACATCTTACATTGTTGTGATTTTCTTCTTTTACTCCTATTATTGTTTCTGCTTTTATATCTCCACCATAATTTATAATATGACCTCCTGCATCTTGTTGTGTACTTTGAGTAAAATTTTGTATTATCGTTTTATTTTGTTCGTAAATTGTTGTAATCTCACTGCGTAAATTACCTATCGTCATGCTTTGGTCTTGAATGTCACTTTTGAGTGGAGCAATCTGAAAAATTAAAGTTAGAAAATAGACTAAAAGTCCTGAAACTACTCCTGTAATTGTTGGGGCAATGTAATATTTATGCCATTTTTCTTTCTTTGTTTCTGTTGTCATATTTATTATACATTTATCTTATTTTAACCTCGCAAATATATAAAAATAATGACAATCGACCAAATTATTTTTTCAAACTCCCTTAGTAGTCAAAATCGTACACACAAAAAACCTTATTCCCTTATTATCAAAAAATAAAGAAATAAGGGTTTTCGACGAAAAACACAAACGCTACTAAGGGAATTTTTGAAAAAAATCTGCAGTCTGCAAACTTCACTCTCTACCCAAAAACTCCAACACCGCTTTCATCAACTCATTTCTCACTGTTTCGTCTTTGATTGTTTCAAACGGAAATCCGAAACTTGCAACTCGAAAATTTCCTGCATCGAAAGCAACGCCTGCGCTCAAATTATTTTCGGTGTAGCGCAAAATGCTGTGTCCTCGCTCGCTCGTCGGCTCAATAGCATCGGGCGAAACAACGTGATACGAAATCGGATTTGGCTGATAAAAATAAGTGAAAATATCGCTTCTACGGAACTCTCTCACAGGCGATTGCACAATGCGTACATTTCCGCGCACACTTCCGTGCGGATTGCGAAGCCTAATACCGAGAACGTTATTCACAAAAGCAATATCATCGGCATTTTCGAGGCGATACATATCCGAAGCAACATTCGAGCCGCTAATGAAAAGATTTCCGCCGTTGCGCGTAAAATCTCTGATTTTCAACTGCAAAGCCTGCGGAAAAGTTTTAAACTCGGGCGGTAATTGGCGATTGCCGATATAGGTTTCTTTTTGTTTTCCCAAAATCAGATTTACAATCGAAAAATCGTTCAGGTTGATAAATCCGTTTTCAACCGCCATTCTGCTTGTTGAAACAAAGGAATATCCTGCATTTTTTATCGCTCGTCCGTGAAGTTTCGGAAAGTTGAATGTGTTTCCGGCAATAACTGCGACTTCATTTGTGGCGTGGCTTGCACCAAATCCCGGGTCGTCGTCGTCTGCCCAAGGAATCGCGCGCCGAAATTCGTATTGCTCGCCGATGTACGCAATATTTTTCATATACGGAACGCCGGCATCGACCGCGCTCACAAATCCTGCGTAAGTAGTGTCGACTACAAAACTTGCAGACGCGCTCAAACGGTTAAATCCATTGATAATCAACACTTCGCCTTTGCAATCAGACAAACGAGCAACCGAAAGCGTTTCGGACGGAAAACTTCGTCCGCCTTCGTTCACAGCAACGATTTGGAAACTGTAAATTCTATCTTTTTCTATCTCGAAACGCGCGTGATTTTCATTTACCAAAATTCCGTTGTCGAATGCGCCGTTGTCAATTTTTGTGCGAACAATAAATTGCTTCGCTTCTGCACTTGGTTCGAGTTGGTCGGAAACCGCATTCCAATTCAACTCTACTTCTTGCTCACCTGTGAAACGAATACTAAATTGTTCAACAGGAAGCGGTTGCACAACAAATGGTTTTCCGTAAAGCGCTTCAAAATACCGCAAAATTCCTTTGTAAATCGCCCGGCTTGCCGTAAACTGAAAACGCGGGTCGAGTCCGTAACGCATATCGGCAAAATTCTGGTGCGAAAGCAATTCTAACAACAAAGTCGGCACTTCCGGCACGCGCGCTTCGCTGTACGACCTGTCCCAAAGTCCGCGCCGTGTCCATTCCGGCGCGTGAAGTGCACGAATATCCGACACGATTTGCGTTTGAATAATATCGCTTAAATCGCGCGCTGCAAGTCGCGAAACACCGCTTTTGTAAACAAGCCTTCCCTCTGTGTTTCTTGTCATACAGATTGCTAATGTGCCTATTATCGAGTCGTTTAGCGTTGTTCCTGCGTCGGTGTGAAAAGCAATTGCCAAGTCAATCGGCACGTTCAGACCGCCGGCTCTCGGTGCAACCGCCGAACCTCCACTGATATAATTTACCCAAAATCCGCGCGACTGAAAATCGTCTGTTCCGTCATTCGCACCTCGCGAACGGCTGTAAACGCTATCGGGAACGCCCGCCCATTGCAACCAGTAGCGCGAGGCTTCGGCAAAACGCGGACGTCCGCTGACTTCGGGCGTAAAATCGGGACAAGGAGTTGCCACCGGCAAATCGCGAAACGGAATTCGGTTGCGATGATTGACACTGCTTCCGCGAGGTGCGCGAAACGACGGGTCGGAAATCATCGGCTGACGCGCGATATTTCCCATTCCACCGCCGAATTTCACGCCGTCGGCAGTTACAATTTTATTGGTTTCGTGGCTGTAATTACTCAAAACCACTTTTCCGGTTTCGGAAACTCCTTCGTCAAAATAAAAATGTCCGAGATAAAGCCACGTTCCACCGTACATTGTTTGATTGACGGCAAATTCGGTTGTTCCGCCCAAGTGGTGAACGGTGTAAATGGCTCGTTCTGTGCTGTTTGGTAAAGTTCGATACGAAACGTAAACGGCGTATCGTCCGCGTTCGGGAATGTCGGGAATCCACTTTGCGGTGCTTATTTCGTCTTTATTTCTCGTTGTTTGTACTTGACGGAAAGTTCCCATTGCGAACGGATTTTCGCCGAAAACATAATACGCTTGCGGATGCGCAAATCCGTGTCCGCGACCTGTTTCCCAAGCAAAAACGGCATCTGTTTCAATGTATTTTGAAGTTGAATTTTCCGTATCGTTATCCACAATTACTTCGTGAATTTGCGTATCGCGCTCGCGCGGAATAAGCACGTTTGCACCTGCATTTTCGAGCATTGGCGTGAGAAATTGCAAAACGTAAACCTGTGTGTATAAATCTTCTACGGTTTGAAAAAGTCTTGCGCGTTGCCATTCCCAACGAGCAAGCCGTTGGTTGTAGTGCCAACCGTGACTTTGCCAAAGTGCAATGTGCCGATTTTGCAATCCGCGCGTAATTTCATTCGGTTTAGAAAGGTTTTGGAGCAATGGCGGTCCCGATTTTTTAAGTTTGAATTTTCGCCGTTGGTCAATTCGCTCGTTCCGAAAATAATTCGGAATTAAATCCTCGATATTATTTTGTCCCGCTCGGACAATAATTCTGTACGAACGCTGTCCGCTTGGCAAAAACGAACGAATTGCGCTGTGAATTTCGTCCACATTTTCGGGACGAAAAGGCACGGAAATCAAATGGTCGCTCGCGGTAACGGTAACCGTTCGCGCTCGGTCGTTTACCTGCAAGTTTCTGACCGTAACATTTCCAACCCAAACATCACGATTGGCAATCACGCGCAAAGTGTCGGTTATTTGCCTTTGCAAAACTGCCTGCGCAAAAACGGTTTGCGAACAAAATAAACCGAATAGTAAAATGAAAAAAGTTTGTTTCATTTTGAATTTCAAATTTGAGATTTTGTGTAGGAGCGAAAAAAATCGCTCTTACAAGACTGCAAAGTTACGCAAAAAAAGAAAAACGAAACAACAAGATTTTTGTTGTTTTGTTTTCAATCTGATTTTTTCGTATCTTTGCAAAAAATAAAACAAAAAAATGCTTATGCAAAATTAACGTGCTGAAAAAGCACATTTTAAAATATAAAATCAACGTTGCTGATTCTTGCATCTGAAATTACCACATTTAAGCAAGTACATAGACGAATAAATAAGCGTTCGCAGAAATGCGGGCTAATTTATTTCTATGTACAGGTTGTGGTAAACCTCAGATGCGGATAATGCAAGTCCGCTTTTTTTATTTTCAAAAACTTCAAACTATTTTACATAAAAGGCAAGACCTGCGAAGCCGTAAGAACAGGAAAAAATCTTATTAAATATGTTACAAAAAAACAAATCGAAAGTCAAAATCGCAGTTTTTATTGGAGCTGCGATATTGCTAGCTTGTTGTGCAGGCACGCAATTTACCGCGCCTGTTAGTGCCAATTCAGAGCCGATTCGTCGCTCTGCACCTCCTGCGCCTGCTCCGCTCGAAGGTATTAACGTTCCGGGAAATAATTTAACGGAAAAATTTGCTTGGCTGGAACGAAGTGCCGACAGCCACAATGTTTACATTCTCGAAGTGAACTCCGACCAAAACATCGCTCCTCGCACACTTCAATACGCAGGTGCTATCAACGTTACGATAGTTATCAGAGGCGATAATCAAAATCGAACCGTTCGCCTTGCAAGTAATGGCACAATGTTTACCGTCAATCCCAATGTTACTTTGATATTAGACAATAATATTACTTTGCACGGACACAGCCAAAACACCCACAGTTTGGTTACTGTAAACGGCGGAACATTCATAATGAACGATGAAGCGACCATCACCGGCAATGATAATAGTAGCAGAGATGGCGGCGGAGTGTTGGTTTCTAACGGAACTTTTGAAATGCGAGGCGGTACAATTTCTCACAATGTAGCAAGAAGTGGCGGCGGAGTTAGAGTACTACCTTCATCATTCTCATCAAATACAAACTTTACAATGAGTGGTGGCAGTATTACCGAAAACAGAGTAATAAATAACGGTGGCGGAGTATCGGGATTTTTTACAATGACCGATGGTGTTATTTACGGTAATACAGCAAATAATGGTGGCGGTGTATACTCCGATGTTGGTTTTACACTAAGAGGCAGAATGATTTCCGATAATACAGCAATAAATAATGGCGGTGGTGTGTGTATCGAGAGGGGTACATTCAATATGCACGGAGGTACTATTACCGCTAATACTGCCCATAATTTTGGTGGCGGAGTTTTTGTATTCAACACTCCCGGAGGAAATAATTTTAATAAAAGTGGCGGTATTATTACAGGCTATAACAGCGACCCAACCAACGGCAATGTGGTAACAGACGAAGAAGGTAATGCACTTGCTCATAGAGGACACGCAGTTTTTTTGAATAGAATGCAAGGTTGGGGACAACCTAATCGCAAAGAAACTACTTCTGGGCAGAGGAATAATTTGAATTCACAGAACAACAGCGGTTGGTGTCAATAGAAAATATTATGCGAACATTAGGTAATATCTTATGGCATTTTCCGTTTTTCGGTTTTTTGTCTGCGTTGGCGGTGTTTTTATTGGGTTGCTTGCTTGTAATTACGGTAATTGGTGCGCCCATTGGCTTAGGACTTATTCAGTTATCCAAATTTTTGCTAAGTCCTTTTTCCTCTGCAATGGTTTGTAAAACAGAGTTGAACGAAAATCAAAACAAACTTTGGTTAACTTTTGGTCTTGTTGTCAGAATTATTTATTTTCCATTCGGATTATTTCTTGCG
>Ga0123355_10009713_pt1 | contig 14668 bp, 14 predicted proteins | sample TergutEmb28metaG_3_FD_89872 | JGI IMG/M metagenome (GOLD analysis project Ga0123355, IMG submission 89872) | Embiratermes neotenicus P1 segment gut microbial communities from Petit-Saut dam, French Guiana - Emb289 P1 | ecosystem: Host-associated > Arthropoda: Insects > Digestive system > Gut ...
AATGATGTGGCGGAGATGCTGCTTTCTGCTGTAGCCTTGGGTGTGGCGGCAGTGCCCGAAACTTTGCCTATCATTGTCACCATGATACTGTCCTATGGCGTGTATAACATGGTAACAAAAAAGACCATTATCAGGAAAATACCTGCGGTTGAGACTATTGGTAATACATCTGTCATATGTTCCGACAAGACCGGAACACTGACGCAAAATAAAATGAAAATCCAGCAAGTATGGCATGTTGACCACGATCCAATATCAGTAGAGGGAGATTTTAATCCGAATCAGAAAAAGCTGGTAGGGCTTTTGGCATCTTGCAGTAATGCGACTATTGAAGCCCATGATGAATATCATGAGGGTATGAGTTACGAAAGCGAAACCGTCATAGGCGATCCGACTGAAATTGCTATTATCCGGTTGCTTCATGATCTGGGTATTAACCGTGTGCAGGCAGAAAGGGATTATCCAAGAATACATGAGCTGCCTTTTGATTCGGGCCGCAAGCGCATGACGACAGTGCATCGTACCGAGGAAGGATACATAGCGGTAACCAAAGGTGCGTTTGACCGTATCCCTGTGGATTGGGATGCATATCCGGATTTATTAAAAAGAGCGACCCAAGTGCATGACTCTTTTGCAGAAAAGGCATTGCGTGTCATCGCCATTTCAGTAAAAAAATATGCTGAAAAACCCACAGATTTGAGTGTGGAAGCACTGGAAAGCAATCAGGAATTTCGAGGTATGGTCGGTATGATTGACCCGCCAAGAGCAGAAAGTGCCGCTGCAGTGGCTCAGGCCCGTGAAGCAGGGATCAAAACAGTAATGATAACTGGCGATCATAAAGTGACGGCGGCGGCTATCGCAAAAGAAATCGGCATAATGGAAGCAGGAGATAGAGCCATCACTGGGGCAGAACTGACAGTGATGAGTGATGAGGAACTTCACGAGCAGGTGAAGGGGATTTCTGTCTATGCCCGTGTAAGCCCGGAAGATAAGATACGGATTGTTAAGGCCTGGACAGCGCATGATGCCGTGGTTGCCATGACAGGTGACGGCGTAAATGATGCACCAGCCTTGAAAGCGGCGGACGTTGGCGTGGCCATGGGCATTACCGGTACGGAGGTATCAAAAAATGCGGCCGATATGGTTATCACTGATGATAACTTTGCTACGATCGTTGACGCCATTTCTGAGGGTCGGGTATCTTTTGATAACATTCGTAAGACGATTTGTTTCCTGTTAAGTGTTAACTTTGCCGAAATTATTATTTTATTGTTTGGTATGGTGCTGTCCTTTGCTCTGCTAGGCGCAGGATATGGCTTGCCGCCCATTACGGCAGTGCAGATTCTGCTTATAAATGTGGTTTCTGATGGTATACCGGGCTTTTTCCTTGCTTTCGAAAAAGCGGAAAACGGCGTTATGAAGCGTGATCCTTTAGGCAAAAATGCAGGTATTTTTGGTGGTGGTTTAGGCAAAAGGATTGCCCACCGTACCGTGTCCTTTACCATTTTGACACTGGCGGCCTATACTATCGGTGCCCGTGTGCAGCTTGCGCCATTTATTGATTCAGGTCATGCAGTGGGTGTAACGATGGCTTTTGCTGTTTTATCTTGGGCATCGGTTATCAATATTTTTAATATCCGCAGCCCGGAGTCCGTATTTAAAACAGGTCTTACGTATAACAGAGGCGTTTTTTATGCGGCTTTAGGTACGATCACTTTTACTGCGGTTATATTGCTGGTGCCGCCGTTGGCCCGCACCTTTGATGCAGTTTATGGCCTGAGTATGGTGCATTGGCTGGTTATGATCGGTTTGGCACTTATGCAGGTGATTATCGCTGAAATTCAAAAATTAGCGACAAAGAAATAAAAATCAATAGGTGAAAATCCATAGAATAAAGCGGTAGTGCAGGCTTTGTTTTGATAGAGGTGCTGAATAATTATACAAAATGATAATTCGGCATCTCTTTATTTTTTAGATTTTCCCTTGACAAACAGGAACGTGATATGCATAATTATGCAATGAATATGCAACAAAGAGGGCTGGCGATATTATGTGGGAATCTTTAGCAAGGACTTTAGGGGCTGGCAGAGCAGAAATGCTGTTGGGCGGTATGCTTGCCACCATTCAAATTTCATTAGGGGCAGTATTTTTAGGGCTGATTATCGGAAGTGTCATTGTTACCTTTAATCTTTCGGATGCCGGATTTAAGATAGGCCAGCGGAAATTCAGGCCACTGCGATGGATCGCTTTTGTGTATTTAGGCGTAATCAGGGGCACCCCGGCGGTTACCCAGCTGCTGATTGTTAATGCGACAATATTTGCTACTGCCAGAGGGGCAGGGATATGGGTGGGTATCGTCGCACTGGGTATCAACAGTGGTGCTTATGTGGCTGAGATTATCCGGGCTGGCATACAGTCTATAGATAAAGGGCAAATGGAAGCAGGTCTTTCGCTTGGGTTAAATAAACGACAAGTGATGACACATATCATCATGCCTCAGGCAGTTAAAAATATTTTGCCGACCTTTGTAAATGAATTTATTGTACTGATAAAGGAGACAGCCATTGTCGGTTTTGTGGCTGTGCAGGATATCAACAGAGTAGGGCAGCTGATCATGAGCCGTACTTTGGATGTTACACCGCTGTTTGTTACGGCGATCATGTACCTGGCATTGATATCTATTTTGACGATGTTGCTTAGTTTATTGGAGCGCAAGCTGCGCAGCTCCGAAAGAAAGTAGGAGGCGTACATATATGATAAGTGTCAAGGATTTGCATGTGCGCTTCGGTAAGCTGGAGGTGCTCAAAGGCATTAATCAGGAGATAACCAGAGGCGAAAAGGTCGTCATCATCGGGCCGTCAGGTTCCGGAAAGAGCACGTTTTTGCGCTCCCTGAATATGCTGGATGTTCCCTATAAAGGGAAGATTGTGGTTAACGGCCACAATGTCATGGATAAGAAGACCAATATCAATCAGGTGCGGCAAAAGATGGGGATGGTGTTTCAGCAATTTCACTTGTTTCCACATCTGACGGTGCTTGAGAATATCACCATTGCGCCTAAAAAAATTAAAGGCATGCCTGTGGATGAGGCAAATAAATTGGCCAACGACCTGCTTGCAAAAGTGGGCTTATTGGATAAAGTAACAGAATACCCAAACAAGTTATCTGGCGGGCAAAAGCAGCGTGTGGCGATTGCCAGAGCTTTAGCTATGGCGCCGGATGTCATGCTTTTTGACGAGCCAACCTCTGCCCTTGACCCGGAAATGGTGGGCGAGGTGCTGGCCGTCATGAAGGATTTGGCAAAAGACGGCATGACCATGGTGGTGGTTACACACGAAATGGGCTTTGCCCGAGAAGTGGCTTCCAGGGTATTGTTTATGGATGAGGGCATTATCGTTGAGGAGGGGTTGCCTGAGGAAATATTTGAACAGGCGAAGCATGAGCGGACAAAGGCGTTTTTGCAAAAAATACTTCAGTAAGGGTAATCGGTTTTGATCTTTTGGTCAAAACCAGAAAAGTAACACTATTTAATGGAATGCTGAGAGGAGAATATGAAATGAAAAAGATTTTTGCAGTATTGGCATTGGTACTTATTGCTGCGGTGGCAGCAGCTTGTGGTAATGGCAACGATGATTCCGGATGGGATACGATTGTTATGGGTACATCAGCGGACTTTCCGCCATTTGAATTTATTGCCGATGACGGCCAGGGCAGACACGGCCAGTATGATGGCATTGACGTAGCCATTGCCGTGCGCATTGCCGAGCATTTGGGTGCAGAGCTGGTTATCCACGATGCAGATTTTGGCGGCTTGATTATGGATTTGAATGCAGGCCGTATTGACTTTATTGCAGCGGCGATGACCATTACTGAAGAACGTGCCGAGCAAGTGAGCTTCTCAGACAGTTATTTTACTGCGTTACAGTATATGGCGGTGCCTATTGATGATGACAGGATTCAATCTACTGCCGATCTGGAAGGCATGATGGTTGGGGTGCAGATTGGTACTACCGGTGATATGTTTGTGTCTTACGAGGTTGACGGTGTGGAGCCGCAGCGTTATAATCGTGCAAATGAAGCTTTTATGGCTTTACGTGCCGGACAGCTGGATGCGATCGTGATTGATTCTCCAGTGGCCTCCATGTTTGTAGATGCCTATCCGGACGAGTTGCGTATTGTAAGAGACAATGCTGCCTTTGGTGGAGAAAACTACGGTATAGCTGTACGCCAGGAAGACACAGAACTGCTTGCGGCTATCAACGAAGTGATTGCACAAATGCGTGCTGCAGGAGAAATTGATGAACTTTTCGCCTATTTTACCCAGAGATAATTATAAGCGTAGAAGAAGAGGTGCCGGCTATGATAATGGCTGGCACCTTTTTTTGGGTTTACCGATGTCGTTTGTACTGTTGGTGTTGGCATCGCTGGCATTAACGGCGGGGCTGCTGGTGGTTATCCAGCCCAACAGCCTGACGCAGACAGCTATCGTGGCTTTGATTTTGGAATCGAATGGCTTGACTTTTCTGTATAATTGGCTGCCGGTGCTGTTGGTGATGTTGATTTTATTTTTTGCCACAGGACGACTAGTGCTGACTTGCGGGCTGGCCGGATTTTTGTTTGTGATCCCCGGAGTTATGAATCGATTTATGATTGAGATGCGTCATGCGCCGCTGCGGCCTTTGGATTTATGGCTGGGGATGGAGTTTTTTGGGGTTGCCCATAGTATACAGCCGGTTATTTTTATTGGGTTGGGCTTGGGGCTGCTGGGGTGTATTGTGGTATTGGTGGTGTCAATAAAGTTTATCAAAAATGCACGTCCTGCTTTACTCCTGCGGGTTGGGGGGAGTACGGTTAGTATAGGATTTTTTGTGTTGTTGTTTGTTTTTGTGATTGGGGATGTGGAACGGTATCATGCGCTGCCTATGACGGGCAGCTATTTTAATACAACGCAGCAGTACCAGAGCAAGGGATTTGTGTATAGCTTTCTTCATGCGATACATCATAGCCGGATGGAGCGGCCAGTGTATTTTGAGGAGTTTAGGGCGCAGATTGAGGCTTTGGAGGCGGAAAATAGCGCATTTGCTGCACCTACACAAGAACAGCTGCCGCATGTTGTGATGGTGCTGAGCGAGGCTTTTTCTGAGCTGGCGATGAGCCCTCATATTAACTTTGATGGGCTGCCTGACCCGATGCAGCATTATCGGGAGATTATTGCAGAGCCTGGGACTATCAGCGGGCATATTGTGGTACCGCACATTGGCGGCGGCACGGCAGATACGGAGTTTGATATCCTGACGGGGATTAATGCACGACGGTTTCGTGGGGTGCCTTATGCGTTTACGATGGTGACACGGCCGTTCCCCGGGGTGGTGAGTGTATTTAATGATGCGGGGTATCGCGCGCTGGCCATGCATCCGGGCATGGGCTGGTTTTATAATCGGCAAAATGTGTATCCTTATTTGGGCTTTGAGGCTTTTTTGGATATTGCTGCCTTTGATGCCGAGGCCTTGAGAGGCGGATACATATCTGAGGAACATACGATTGACCAGGTTTTGGAGGCGTTTCGAGGGCATTTAGATAGTGGGGATAATACGCCGCTGTTTTTAAAGGCTATTACGATACAAAATCATGGGCCCTATGATGGCAAGTACGGCGATGTAGAAATGAATTTCAATATCGTTGAGGATATGACCAATAATCCGGCGATTGATTTAACGGATGCTGCGTCGGGTTCGCTGGCGCAATATTTTTATGGGATGTTTGACGTAGATGAGGGTTTGCGGCGGCTGGTGGCATATTTTAGGGCACTGGACGAGCCTGTGGTGCTGGTTTATTACAGCGATCATTTGCCAAGCTTTCCGCTGGCTATCTATGAAGCTTTGATACCGGAGCCGGATGATGCAGTCTATGGCGAGGTATTGATCCGCTATAATCGGGTGCCATTTTTGATATGGGCCAATGATGCTGCTATGCCTCTGTTGGATACGGAGCCTTTTATGGAGTCCTTCCCGGCAGACCAGACGATATCGGCCCATTATCTGGGAGCCGCTTTGGTTGAGATGCTGGGGCTGTCTGATCCATTTTTGGATTTTGTGAATAGTTTGCGTGGGGACTTTCCGGTAGTGCTGGAGCGGACGTTTTTTGCGCCGGATGGAGATATGCAGCTGTTTGATGCAGCGGTGCATTGGGAGTTAGGGTTGTATAATAGTTGGGGTTATTTTAGAATTACACGATAAGAGGAGGGAACACCATGCAATTAATCCAAGCTGAAAATTTAACCAAAGTCTATCGCCAAAAAATAAAACAGCCGGGGCTGAAGAATGCAGTCAAAAGCCTGTTCCACAGCGAGTGGACGGATAAACTGGCACTGGACAGCCTTTCATTTAGCATGGCAGAGGGAGAATCGCTTGCCTGTATCGGCGAAAATGGTGCCGGCAAGTCCACATTGATAAAAATGCTGGTGGGGATCTTGACGCCAACCTCCGGCAGTGTGCAAGTTTACGGCGATAATCCGATGCGGCATCATGAGGCTTATTTGCGTAAAATAGGCGTCATTTTTGGGCAAAAAACTAACCTGTGGGTGGATATCCCTGTGATTGAAAGCTACAAGGCCGTCCAGACCTTGTACAAACTGGATCCTAAAATTTATGAAAAAAATATGAGAATGGTCACGGAGTTATTGGATTTGGAGCCTATCCTGAACTTCCCGGCCAGGCGTTTGTCGCTGGGCCAGCGGATGAAGGCGGATATCGGCATGATTTTTCTCCACGGCCCTAAGATATTGTACTTGGACGAGCCGACGATTGGGCTGGATATCAATGTGAAATTTACGATTCGCAAATTCCTGCGCAAGATGAATCAGGAACATGGTGTTTCTATCTTGCTGACCAGCCACGACTTGGATGATATTGAGCAGATCAGTGATAATGCGCTGGTCATTTCTAAGGGAAAGAAGTTTTATCACGGGTCATTAGAGGGGCTTAAAAGCAATTATGCGACTACACGGCTGATTACGGTAAAGGGCGATGCAAGGGATGCTTCCGATATACCGGAGGATGTATTAGTTGAAAACGAGGGCATCACCACAAAGCTGACCTTTGACATCCGCAATCATACATCGGCAGAGATGCTGGAACGGGTTTCTCGTTCCTTTGACGTGCGGGATATTACGATAGAAGAGCCCGGCATCGACCATGTGGTTTCCCGGATATTTACGGAAGGGGCCCAGTCATGAGGCGCTTTGGTAAATTAGCGGGGCTGTGTTTGGAGGAAGTGCTGTATTACAAGGCGGCGTTTTTATTTAACCTGTTTACGCCATTTATTTTGCTGGGCGGCCAGTTTATGCTGTGGCACGCTTTGTTTAACATGAGTGAAACCGGCATGATTGGCGTGTATACCCGTCCGGAGATGTATACATTTATTATTGCGGCTTTTGCCATCGGCAACTTGCTGACATGGTCCAGCGAAAATAATCTTTCCCGGGACATACGCTCCGGTACGGTATCGGCACGGTTTATACGGCCTGTGCCATTTTTGATTCAGTCGCTGGCGGGGATGACAGGCTTTTTGATCCCGCAGGCCATCGTTAATTTTTCTATTGTGGGATTGATTTTTGTTTTGTTTGGCAGCCATCTGGTGATCCCTTCTGCGGGTACATTTGCGCTGGCTTTATTAAGCCTTTCCTTTGGATTGGTTTTGCGAATGGTACTGGTCAGCTGCATCAGTTTGATTTGCTTTTTTACCACCAGCCATTTGGGATTAACTTGGACACGGACGGCGATAACGGAGTTTTTTTCTGGTGCGTTGATTCCGGTCTCTCTTTTCCCCGGATGGTTGGCATCGGTCAGTTTTGCCACGCCATTTCCGCTGATGTTGCAGACGCCCATATCTATTTTTATCGGGGAGCCCACACATTTTCCATTACTGACGACATTTGCATTGCAGATTGGGTGGACGTTGGTATTTTTAGGATTGCATCAGCTGCTGTTTGCCAAGATTCGTAAAAATGTAACATTTGCGGGGGGTTGAGGTATGGCTAAAATGCTAAAGATATTTTTTCTGTTTAAAGCACAATATTTGAAGACCCAGATGGAATACACGGTTAATTTTTGGATGATGATTTTTTCCGGGATTATTATGCGTACCATGCTGATGGGCGTGGTGTTTGTCCTCTTTCAGAATATCCCTGATATAGCCGGATGGCAGGAGGGCGAGATATATCTAATACTCGGGTTTATCATTATCACCGAGGGGATGCACAATCTTTTTTTTGATGGGATATGGTATATCCCTACGTTGGTATTTAGGGGCGGTTTGGATGTGATGCTGTCCCGGCCAGTTTCTCCTTTGTATCAGGTGCTGACTCATGAACTGGGGCTGCATGGCATTGGAAATGTAACCATGGGGATTATCAGTTTGGGTATTGGTTTGGTATCCATGGGCTGGCTTACGCCTGCGGCAGTTTTGATGTGCGTGTTTTTTGTGCTGACCGGTACGGTGATCCGTATGTCTTATAATTTGATAACATTATCTCATGCCTTTTGGATACATGGCGGCCTGATGAATGTAGGCTTTTTGGTGCATAGCATTGGTGAGTTTGCGAGGTTTCCCGTGACGATATATCCTTGGCCTATGCGGTTTATTTTGTTTTTTATAATCCCGGCCGGGTTTATAGGATTTGTGCCTGCACTGATTATACGTGGGGATGAGGTTTTGTTTTATAGTGCGGCGTTGGTGATGGTGACGGTCTTGTATTTTTTACTGGCCAGGGCTATTTTTTATCGTGGGGTTGGGCGGTATGAGAGTATGGGGATGTAGAGATATGATTAATTGTTTGCATACGCAACTATTTTTGAGTAAAATGAAATTAGGAGGCGATTTGTATGACAAAAACAGCTAATGTCAATGTGCGCTTGTATCCGGACTTAAAAGAAGAAGCTGAAAGAGTTTTTAGCTATCATGGCTTATCATTGCCTGAAGCGATTACTGTTTTTATCACGCATGCATGCCATGCAGGAGGATTTCCATTAATGGACTAAAGCCAGATTTAGATATTGAGCTCATCAGCTTATCTCAGCTGGACATAGACTTCCCTGATATAAAGGAAAACGGTAAAGACCCGCTGGAAAATGCCCGTATTAAAGCTATGGCTTATTATGATATCTTGAAACAGCCGGTATTTTCAGCAGATTCCGGGTTGTATTTTGATGGCTTGCCAGATCATTTGCAGCCGGGGCTTTTTGTCAGGAGAGTAAATGGCAAGCGTTTGACCGATGATGAGATGATTGTGTATTATTCGCAGTTAGCAAAAGATTATGGTGGGAAGATTACTGCCAGATATATCAATGGCATCTGCCTGATATTAGGGGAAGGCCAGATATTTGAACATATGGGGGATGATATCGCTACCGAGCGGTTTTATATTGGATCGGTACCTCATAGCAAACAACGTGTAGAGGGATTTCCGATTGACTCACTTTCCATACATATCAAGAGTGGTATGTATTATTATGATATGCAAGGAGATGGAGATGAAAAAGAAGATAAAGAAGATTATTATTTTAAAATTGGCAATGGTTTTAGGTGCTTTTTTGGTGCGGCGTTGTCTTGAGATGATTGAGCGGAGGTTAAGTAATGTCTAAACCACACATTGACATCAACCGGGTAGAATTTGTCATCACCCGCTCCTGCACCGGAAAATGCAAGCATTGTTCAGTCGCTTTAGACAGCGGCCCCGGCAAAGGCATTGACGCCAATGCCGCTGCTGCTGCGCTATCTCAGCTGGCGGAAAGATATACGATCGAATCCATACTCACCTTCGGTGGCGAGCCGCTATTATATGGCGCTGCCGTATGTGCAATCCATTCCACCGCCCGGGATGCGGGAATATCCGAGCGAGGCCTCATTACTAACGGATTTTTTACTCGGGATAATCATAAAATTGAAGCTATGGCCGCCGCTTTGGTTGACGCTGGCGTAAATGATATTGCACTGTCAGTAGATGCTTTTCATCAGGAAGATATACCGGTGGAGCCTGTGCTATGCTTTGCAAAGGCACTGTATGCGTTATCTGAAAAGGGAGGGCTGAAGTTGCGGACCCACCCTGCGTGGCTGGTTAACAAAGATCACGCCAACCCATATAACGATGAAACCAAGCGATTGCTCAAAATCTTCCGTGATGCGGGCATAAAGGAATCCCGTGGCAACAACATCTTCCCGGCGGGCAATGCCAATACATATCTGCGGGATTATTTCTCGGACAATGATGTGCTGGACTTGACTGTCCCATGCGGCTCTGCGCCTTATACCAGCAGGCCTGACCAGGTGGGATGCGTTTCGATAAGCCCCAATGGGGATTTGGAGATATGCTTTCCTGTCGGCAATATTTATGAGCAGAATGCATTGGATATTTTGGATAGATACGACCCATACAGCAATCCTGCCATGCGGGTTTTGCTGGAAGATGGTGTGGAAAAATTGCTGGAATATGCGCAAAATGCAGGACATGGTGTGGATGTAAGCCATTGTTATACAGCCTGTGATGTATGCAGAAAGGTGATGAAGGTGGCTTTATGATGGGGAAAGAAAACCTTATAAAAGGTATAATCCTGACCGTAATAGGCGTGAGTCTTGCGTGGGAATCTATCGGCTATCTTATCGGGATCAGGGTTTCGGATATTGCAATCGTTGCGGTGCCTTTTTTGGCGGGCGGGGTGGTTTTGGCTGGCCTTGGAGGCAAAATTCTGATTGAGGATTTGTGGGCGAGATGGTGCTTTAAAAATCCTATTTTCGTTGATTTGCCTCCACTCAGTGAAGTTGAAGATATACTCAGGCGGGCAAAAGCAGGGGATGCAGAGGCTCAATATATGATGAGTACACTGCATAGTGCGGGCCATGGTGTCGTTAAAGATGCGCAGGAGGCTTTTAGATGGACGCAGCTTGCCGCAAATGGTGGAGACAAAATGGCTCAATTTCTCATGGGCAATGCGTATCGTGAATTAGGAAACGGCCTGCCCATCGATTTGAATCAGGCACTTGAATGGTATCACAAGGCCGCCGATCAAGGCTATGCGCTGGCATGTCTTTCGCTGTCCGGCATGTACGAGCAGGAATGTGTCCCAAAGGATTTAGCTAAGGCAAAAGCATGGTATGACAAGGGCGTAGCAATCGTCAAAAAGGATGCAGAGGCTGGGGACAGGGATGGGCAAAATCTGTATGGGCTGCTATATAAACTGGGGATGTTTGGACATCCTCAGGATTATGAAAAGGCAAAGGAATGGTACAGTAAAGCCGCCAATCAGGGCGATGCGATGGCTATGCTTAATTTGGGATATATGTATCGACTGGGAGAAGGGGTTCCCAAGGATGAAAAGCAGGCGATTGAATGGTTTAGCAAGGCTGTAAAGGTTGAGGGGAAGCAGTTTTTTAGTCAATTTGATTTTTGGACGCATCTTAAAATCAGGTTTCCACAATTGGTCAGGGGTTGACGTTTGCAAAATTATCATGTTATCCTGATAACGTGATAGCATGGATAAGAAATGAATAAGGAGCGGTGCCAATTCGGCACATTTGATATTGCATAATCGGTAATATAAATGTGTGCGGAGCTGATAGATAAAACAAAATTGAACATGAAAATTTGGGTCGATTATATCGGCTGTTTTTCGTGTGTAAATTGCGTTTTATTTTATCATTCCGCAGTAGTAAGCTAGCCTTTTAAAGCTGTGGGATGATGCCCACAGCTTTTTTGTTGGGCAAAAAGTAGTGCACCCAACTGGTCGATATTTTCGACCAGTTGACCCCGTTGTCCATGTTATCGTAAATAAAAATTGGAGGATGATTTTATGTTGTTAGATTTACTAAAAAACAGGTATAGCTGCAGGAATTTTTCAAACAAAAAAATTTCTGATAATGTTATCAGCTATATATTGGAATGCGGCCGCCTTTCCGCATCAGGCGGCAACGACCAGCCGTGGCAGCTTGGTGTCATCACTAATGCGAATATGATAAAAAAGCTATCCAAGGCAGCCAGCGTAAATTACGATCAAAGCTGGATTGCAAATGCACCATTAGTCATTGTTTTATGTACGGAATTAAAGGAGTGCAAAGATAAATTAAATTGTATGAATCGTTTCCCGAGTATGAAGGAAAAAATCCTTAAGATGGATAATAAGTTGTACGCTGCTGTCAACATGGAGGAGCATCAGACCAAGATACCTGGTGAACATATGGTTTTAGCGGCTCTTGAGTATGGGATATATTCAACTTGGATTTCTAGTATGGATTGCGAAATGGCAGGAGAGATAATCGGGATCAAAGGATATCTGGTGACTAATTTGATTATCTTTGGCTATCCAGCGCAGTATGAGGAAGCGACGCCTAAAAAGGATATGAAAGATATTACGTTTGCTAACTATTTCGTTAATGAGGAGGACACTTTATGTTTAATCAACTGAAGGCTATTATGCACAAGCCGGCACTTTATGAAAGCGGTACAGTCCAATTGTGGACGGACGAACATATTTCAAAGGGTATGCTGGAAGCCCATTTACATCCAGACTGGGATGCAGCGACAAAAAAACATGCAATTGTACAGAAAAATGTAGAATGGATTAGCTCGGTAGCACCAGCAAAACAATATCGTGATATATTGGATTTGGGATGCGGTCCTGGTATTTACGCAGAGGCATTTGATAAAATGGGGTATCAGGTATCGGGCATAGATTTTTCGAAGCGTTCAATAAATTATGCCAGAAATGTGGCAAAAGAAAAAAATTTGCCCATAACGTATTATCAACAGGATTACCTTACACTGGATTTTACGGCAAAATATGATCTCATCACGTTGATTTTTTATGATTTTGGCACATTTTCTGCAAATGATCGTGAAAGCCTGTTGAATAAAATCTATGCAGCGTTGAGGCCTGGCGGGCTTTTTATCGTTGAAGTGTTTACCCCGCAACATTTTGCTGATAAACAAGAATACCACAAATGGGAGTATGAAGAAGTGGGTGGTTACTTTAGCGCAGAGCCGTACTTATGTCTTCATTCATTTTACAGATATGATGAACAAAATACATTCTGCGACAGGTATATCGTTATTACAGAGCAAAACATTAGCCACATAAATGTGTGGGAGCATGCTTTTACAAAAGCGGAATTTTGTAGAGGTTTGGAAACGGCCGGATTTAGTGTCAAAGCCATCTATGGAAATATGATGGGTGATGATTACTGCGATGCAGGAAAGGAAATGTGTTTTGTTGTGCAGAAAGGGGGAGCTATGAAAGAATAATTATAATTGTTTTTTATCTGGAATGAGGGCAGCCGTTTTGTTATGATTTTATCTAACAAAGAAAGGCGGTGAAATAATGGGAATTAATAAAGGGATAGTACTCGGCCAACTCCGTGCAAAGTCTGAAAAATGTTCAGCGCACTTTGCATGGAGTATAAGCAGCATCTAGCGCTGTTTTCTTCGGACTTTGCACCTTAAACCAACACATGTTTAAGGAGCGAGGCCGATATGAAAGAAAATATTTATGCATATGTTACGTTTCTGATGCGTGGTGACGGGTACCTGCCGGGGGCATTGGTACTTGCGTACGCTTTAAAAATGCAAACCAAATACGATTGCATTTGTCTTATAACCGAAGATGTCTCACACAAAGTACGCTATGCGCTAAACCTGATATATGACAAAGTGATTTTAGTCAATGAATTACGTATAAAAAGCAGTGTCAGCACCGGAAGAAGTGACCGCAATGTGTTACTGACAAAATTTGAGGCATTACAATTGGGGACGGGTGGAAATCTGGGCCAGCAATATGACAAAATCATTTTACTGGATGCAGATATTCTACCGCTTGGCGGATATGACGACTTGTTTTTACTGCCAACCCCTGCGGGCATTGTGATGGAGAAAAAGAAGGAGTGCTATAGCGGTGCAATAGCTATGTCAAATAAGTGGAGCTGGCATAGCCAATACGAAAATATTTGCCGCCATGGAGAACGCATTCCAAAAGAGATAACTGACCGTGTCGGTTATGATCTATCCAACATGGGGATAAACGCCGGATTATGGGTTTTGACCCCTTCTCAATTGGAGTATCGCAACATTGTTACCATGCTCGACACGCCAGAAATAAGTGCCTTAACAAAACAATTTCCCTGGCCTGAGATGCAACTGGCTACGCTATTATGGTCGGGCAATTGGACAAATATTGATATCAGATACTGCTCGATTGGTGGATATCCACGCCTAGATGTGCTGTATGGTATTCATTTTGCAGGGCTAAAGCCCTGGCAAATTAAAAATCGCTCTGCAAAGCATTACGCAAAATATCCGGACTTTATACTGTGGCAGCAATTTTACATGACATTATATTGGAGCCTGCCTGATTTACATGGGTATCCTGCGCTTAAAAGATTGTGTGAGTTTTTTCTTAGTACCAGATAGTATGAGGCTGCTTTGCTTTTGCAGGGCAGCCTTTTTGTCGGATATATTGACAATGGTATATACTGTAATATATATTTACATTGAGGTGATAGGTATGGAAACAGCAAAATTATTTCAAAATGGTCAAAGTCAGGCCGTTCGGCTTCCAAAGGAGTATCGCTTTGCAGGAAATGAAGTTGGTGTTACACGTATGGGTGAGTTGGTAGTGCTTTATCC
>Ga0123355_10009714_pt1 | contig 14668 bp, 14 predicted proteins | sample TergutEmb28metaG_3_FD_89872 | JGI IMG/M metagenome (GOLD analysis project Ga0123355, IMG submission 89872) | Embiratermes neotenicus P1 segment gut microbial communities from Petit-Saut dam, French Guiana - Emb289 P1 | ecosystem: Host-associated > Arthropoda: Insects > Digestive system > Gut ...
CCCAAAATATAGTTTTTTTCTTGTTTGTAGCTTTGGCAAGCCAACCACCGTCCTTATAATGCCGCCATTCAAGCGAAATGTCGAAATCCAGAAGTTTGTTATTAAATGCTTGCCAAAGTGTAAAACAGTCACCCAAAGCCATAGCCAAAAATTCATCGGTTAATTCTGTATTTGGGTCTCGCAATAATTGCTCTATCGTCATTTTCTCTATCCCTCCAAATATAAATTTTCATAACACTAACGTATACTCAAAACCAATGCTTGATTACCGATTATTACCAACCGCCTGCCGCACCATATTCAACGCGTGCAACGCCGTGCGCTCGCGGATTGCTTCCCGTTCGCCCGCAAGGCGCAGCTCTGTACACTCGGTTTTTCCATCAACGCCGCAAATGCCGATGTATACCAGTCCGACCGGTTTTTCTTTCGTTCCGCCGCCGGGACCGGCGATTCCTGTGATTCCAATTCCGATATCCGATTTCGTCAGTTTGCGAACTCCGGTCGCCATTGCGATTGCAACCTGGCGCGATACTGCGCCGTGGGATTCAAGCATTTCCGGCGGAACATTCAACAATTTTTCCTTTTGCTGATTAGAATATGTGACAACGCCGCCGTCGAACACCTCCGCCGCGCCTGCGATTGCCGTCAACTTTGCGGCGGCAAGCCCGCCGGTGCAGGATTCGGCAAAGCTTACTTTTAAATTGCGTTGTTTAAGTAAATCCACAACCGCCGCTGCCAAACTGTAATTTTCACCCTCGCCGTAAACCATGTTGCCTAAAATTGCACAAACTTTAGCGCGGAGCGGCTCGAGCGCGGCGTCCGCTTGCTCCGCGTTCGCGGCGCGGGTTGTAAGCCGCAGCATAACCTCGCCCGGCTTGGCGTACATCGCGATTGTAGGATTTTTCGATTTCATGATATTGCCTAACTTTTCTTCCAAATCTGACTCGCCGATTCCGAAAATCTTCAGCATTTTGGAATATATCACTTCGCCCGTTCGTTGCGCCAAGTAGCTGTGAACGTGTTCGTTAAACATTGATTTCATCTCGAACGGCGGCCCGGGCAGCATAATGTAGACTCTCTCGCCGTCCTTTGAACGCGGCTTTGCAGCCTCAACAATTGCTCCCGGCGCAGTTCCGTGATTATTTTGCAAAATGATGCACCCGCGTGGCATTTCAGCTTGCTTGACATTGTTTTGCGCCATACAAAGCTTGCCCATTTTCGTGAATCGTTCTTCGATTCTGCGCAAGCTTTCCGCATCTAACACGCAGTCGAGGTCGCAAAATTCGGCGATGATTTCTTTTGTCAAATCGTCGGAGGTTGGTCCAAGTCCGCCGGTTGTGATAATTACGTCGGCGCGTTTGGACGCGATTTCGAGCGCGGATTTTAGGCGGTCGGGATTGTCGCCCACAATCGTTTGGAAGTAGCAGCTTGCGCCGACTTCGCTCAGTTTTTGCGCGAGAAATTGTGCGTTTGTGTTTGCGATTTGCCCGAGCAAAAGCTCGGTTCCGACCGCTATGATTTCGGTTGTCATAAGTTAGTCCCCTCCGTTGCTGAATACAGGTTCTTAAATCTCAAAATCGTTTTATCAACAAAGCGGTTTTGTCTGCTCCGTAATCTCCATCGCCGTACAGCGCGAGATATTCATCCGTCAAATAATCACTTGCTGACATATTGGATTCTTCGAACCCTGATTTTTTATACGATTTGATTGCACTTGTATTTTTAATTGACGGGCGAATAATAAGCTCGCAAATCCCCAATTCTTGATTAAGATAATTCCCAAGAGAGATAAGCGCGTCGGTGCCAAATCCTTTTCCGCAGTTCTCTTCACGGTTTATCCAAACGTCAAGCTCCGCCTTGCGCGGCTTTAGGTGATAAGAACAATAGCTGATAAATCCGACCGCATTTTCGTTGCAAGTTATAATAAATCCTCTTCCTTTTTCAAGATTCGAACCGGTGAAGAAATAATCCATATAGTCGTCACAAAATTCTTCAAATGTCGGAGCGGGCGTATCCGGATAGTTCGGCGGTCCGAAATGATATTTTGTTGTTTCGGAATGGAAACACCATTCGTACACCTTTTGCCTGTCGTCCAAAACGGCAGGGATTAGTTTGATTATATTTCCGATTATCATAAATTTCACTCTCCAATCTTAACAATCTCCACACCCTCGATTGCTTTCGCGACCAAATTATCCATATCAGCCAATCCGCTTTCAGCTTCAAGTAATTGTTCTAACTTCGGCTTGGTTTTCGGGCGCTTGGGTACGAAAACGGTGCAGCAATCCTCGTAAGGCAAGATGGAAGTTTCATATGTACCTATTTTTTTCGCCACCTGCACGATTTCCTCTTTATCCATGCCAATAACCGGACGGAAAACCGGAAGCTCTACAGCATTATCTGTTACAACAAGGCTTTCCATTGTTTGACTTGCGACCTGTCCGATGCTCTCGCCTGTAATAAGCGCGTGCGAATACGTGCTGTGCGCGATTTTTTCAGCAATTTGCATCATAATCCGCCGCATAACGAGGGTTAAAAGCTCCGACGGGCAGTTTCGGTTAAGCTCAAGCTGAATATCGGTAAAGGGTACAACGTAAAGGTTAATTCGTCCGCAATATTTGCTCATCAATTTGGCGAGCGAGATAACCTTATCCTTTGCCCGCTCGCTTGTATATGGATAGCTGTAGAAATGCACAGCGTTTACCACAACTCCGCGCTTGGCAATCATGTACCCTGCGACCGGACTGTCAATTCCGCCGGACAGAAGCAACGTAGCTTTACCGTTTGTCCCTGTCGGCATACCGCCTGCACCGGGTTGTCTGTCGGTGTAAACGTAAATTTCACGGCGGATTTCAACATTAACCGTGATGTCGGGATTGTGCACATCAACTTTTAGCTGTGGGATTTTATCCAAAATATATCCGCCGATTTCGGCGCTGATTTGCGGCGATTTAAGCGGAAAATGCTTGTCCTCGCGCTTGGTTTCAACCTTGAATGTTTTGTGAGAGAGCATCATTTTGCGCACGCACTCAACGGCCGTTTTCCCGATTGCCTCGAGAGTGTTTTCTGCATTTTCAGGCTTGTCTACTTTTACCGCAACGCAAACTGCGCTAAGCCCGAAGACTTTGCGAATTCGCTCGAAAGCCTCGTCAATATCGAACTCGCTTGATTTAGGCTCAACATAAACCGTTGATTGCATAGAACTTAGGTTATATTCACCAAGCCCTCGCAAACGGCCGCGTATATTCGACAGCAATTTTTCTTCAAATTGCCGTTTGTTTTGACCTTTTAATACTATCTCTCCGTATTTGCCTAATATAATTTTATCCATGGGTAACAACTCCTGTTCTTTGCTTTTAATTCCCCTCCGTGGAGGGGTGGCGGCGTAGCCGACGGGGTGGTCTGCTTTTAATTCCCCATTATGCAGGGGCGGACGACACTGTTCGCCCGTTGCACCCGATTCACTTGCGGTCGATTAATAATCGCCCCTACAAGGCTTGCGAGATGTAAGAAATTTCCGATTCACTTGCGGGACGCCCGGGTGTGCGCCCCCTACTTAATACTTCGCAATTTTTCAACAATTTCCTGTAACTTGTTTAGCGTGTAATCAATTTCGTTTTCGGTCAAAAATTCAGATAGGCTGAACCGAATGCTTCCGTCAATCAGTTCTTCCGAAATTTCCATAGAAAGCAAGACGTAGCTGCGTTGATTTTTCTTGTGACTTGAACACGCGCTGCCGCTTGATACGAAAATTCCCTCCTGCTCTAAAGAGTGCAGCAAAACTTCGGATTTTATTTTTTCGAATGACACGTTAAGAATATGCGGAGCTGCCATATTTTGTTGAATGGGTGTATTAATACGGACATTCGGAATTTTTGCCAAAATCCCATCGCACAACTTATTGCGTAAAGCTGTCATTTTTACCGAATTTTTTGCCATATTCAAATGTGCCATATGCGCCGCTAACCCGAATCCGGCGATTCCGGGAACATTCTCGGTTCCGGGGCGAATGTTTTTCTGCTGTCCGCCGCCAAAAATTGTCGGCGCGATTTTCGAGCCTTGCTTGACATACAATGCGCCAACGCCCATAGGACCGTGTATTTTGTGCGAACTTAAGCTCACCATATCAGCGTGAATATTTTTTGGCACAATAGGGATTTTACAATATGATTGAATGGCGTCAATATGAAATATCGTTTTTGGATTTTTCGTTTTGATGATTCGCCCGATTTTTTCCAAATCTTGAACACTGCCAACCTCATTATTAACGTGCATTATGCTGACAAGCACCGTTTCATCACTTATGGAATTCTCAAGCTGCGCTAAATCCATACTCCCTGCCTCGTCAACCTCAAGCAACTCAATGGAATACCATTCACTTTCGATGTTGTCGGCGGCTTGCAGCGTTGCGGGATGCTCAATGGCCGACGTTATTATATGGCTTCCGCGATTGGCTTTTGCCGCGCCGAACAAAGCGAGATTGTTCGCCTCGGTTCCGCCCGATGTAAAATATATCTCATCAGAGGTACATTTTAATGTGCCGGCAATCCTTGCCGCGGCGGTTTCCATAACCCGCGAAGCTTCAATTCCCATCATATGCAGCGACGACGGGTTGCCGTATGTTTTTGTCATTACATCATAAACCTCTTGCGCAACTTCGGGATACGGCATTGTTGTTGCGCTGTTATCCAAATAGATTTCCAAAACTTCCCCTCCTGAAATATTAGTTTACTACAACTATGTAGATTTTGCAATACTTTACTTTATAATATGAAATTACGACTTGAAATGTTAGTAAAAATATGGTATTATCTACAAATGAGGTGTAATTATGAATGATAAGTCTTTACGAGTTCTTGAATTCCATAAAATTATAGAAATGCTTGCGGCGTTTGCGGTTAACGACATTGCCCGAGCGCGAATTCTCGAAATCATGCCGGCGGTTGATTTTGATGAAGTTTCCGCAATGCAATTCGAAACTGACGAGGCGTTGGTTTGCGTACTTAAATTTGGCGCGCCGGCAATTGAGCGAATCGGTGAAATTGCCGTGTCGCTTGCGCGGATTGACGCGGGCGGAGCATTATCGCCCGCCGAACTTCTGAATGTTGCCAAAATCCTCAAATGCGCGCGAGGGTTGAAGAAATACGCGGCGAGCGCTTTGGGCGGTAAATCGGATGGTGATGGTAAAATTGTAGGGGACGATGCCCACATCGTCCCGGATTCAGAACAGAAAATGGCAACGGGACGATGTGGGCATCGTCCCCTACACGCCTACTTCAACTTGCTCGTGCCCGACAAAACGGTTGAGGAAGCTATAACGTCAGCAATCCTGTCGGAAGAGGAAATCGCGGACAACGCAAGTGCCGAGCTTTCCCAAATTCGTCGAAAAATTAAAAGCGCGGAGGCGAAAGTTCGCGGCAGCTTAGAAAATCTTACTCGTTCGGCGAAATATCAAAAGTTTCTGCAAGACGCAATTGTTACAATGCGGAACAATCGTTATGTCGTGCCTGTCAAAGCGGAATATCGCAATGAAATTGTAGGAATCGTCCACGATGTATCAAGTAGTGGCAACACCCTGTTTGTTGAGCCGCAGCAGGTTGTTAACGCCAACAACGAGTTGCACGAACTTTCTATAAAGGAGCAATTTGAAATTGAGCGAATTTTGTTCGAGCTATCCTCATTTGTTGGTGAAATTTCCGATTTAGTATCTGCAAATTTTGAGAATATTATCAATATTGATTTTATTTTCGCGAAGGCGAAGCTTGCTCGAGCAATGGACGCCGTTCGCCCGCAACTGAATCGAGACGGACGAGTAGACATCAAACAAGGGCGGCATCCGTTGTTAGATAAAGTGAAAGTCGTTCCGATTGATGTGCATTTGGGCGGCGAATTTGATACGCTTGTGGTTACGGGACCGAACACCGGCGGAAAAACGGTGGTTCTTAAAACCGTTGGGCTGTTTTGCCTTATGACGCAAGCAGGATTGCATATTCCGGCACACGACAGTAGCGTTATGCCGGTTTTCGACAATATTTTCGCCGACATAGGTGATGAGCAGAGCATTGAGCAGAGCTTGTCTACATTTTCATCACACATGAAAAACATCGTTGATATTGTTGAGAACGTCACGCCGAATTCGCTTGTGCTGTTTGACGAGCTTGGAGCGGGAACCGACCCGACCGAGGGAGCCGCGCTTGCCACGGCAATACTTGATTACATCAAAAAATTCGGCGCGAAAACGGTTGCGACAACTCATTACAGCGAGCTTAAAATGTTCGCGATTACAACGCCGCGGGTTGAGAACGCATCATGCGAATTTAACGTTGAAACGCTGTCCCCGACATATCGATTGCTTATCGGCGTTCCGGGAAAAAGTAACGCGTTCAGCATTTCGCAAAAGCTGGGATTGTCCGACCATATTATTGTAAATGCTAAGGAATTGCTGTCCGCCGAAGATGTGAAATTTGAAGATGTGTTGCAAAACATTGAGCGGAACCGCCAAACTTCCGAACAGGAACGGGTGGAGGCGGAGGCGTTGCGCTCTGAAATCGAGCGGCTGAAACAATCGCACCAACGTGAGGTTGATAAACTTGATCAGGAGCGGGAGCGGGTGCTATCCCGCGCGAAAGCCGAAGCGGCGCAGATTGTCGCAAACGCTACCGAAGAAACCGACGAATTGATTAAACAACTGCGCGATGCTCAGGCAGCGAAAGATAAGGCGGAAATCGCGAGGGCGATGAAAGAAGTTAAGCGTGAGTTGAACCTTAAGCATAAAAATATTTCAGCAAGTAATGCCGCCGCGCCAAAAAGCAGGCAGAGATCCAACATCAATATTGAAACGCTTAAAACAGGAACTTCGGTGTTGATTATGGATATCGAGCAAAAAGGGAATGTTCTTTCAATCAACAAGCGGGAGAAAACAGCCGTTATACAAGTTGGAATTATGAAAGTTACCGCAAAAGTTGACAATCTTATGGAAATTGAGGAAAATATTGAAAATTCCCATATTCCTGTTGCGCGGCGGTCAGGCATTCGGCTGGATACTCCGTCTAACCGCGGCAGATCACCTAGCGAACTTGATTTGCGCGGATATTCGTTAGAAGAGGCATTGCTGGAATGTGATAGATTTTTGGACGGCTGTGTTATGTCGGGCTTGACACAGGTGAGTATTATTCACGGCAAGGGTACCGGAGTTTTGCGCGCCGGGATTCATGATATGCTGAAATCACACAGGCAGGTGAAATCATATCGGCTCGGCAATTTCGGCGAGGGTGAGGCCGGCGTTACCATTGCGGAGATGAAGTAATGTTGCTGTGGATTAGCGACATGAAAAAACACTGAAACCGTATTGGGTTCAGTGTTTTTATAATTTGTGCGCATTCGGTTTAGACTTGCAAAAATTCGGCACTTGCTTTCCTTAGAGCGAACACAACGCTTGGAATAAAAACAAGCTGAATTATGATTCCGGGCCATGCGGTGAATAGGGCGGTGCCCAGCCAAAACTGTATTGAAAAAGTTACATTCGGCGAAAACCAGCCAAGCTCAAACCATATAGCGTTAAGCAAGCCCATTATAAGCCGGCCGACAAGCATTGCGCCGATTAGCGATAAATAAATATTCGCGTGCATATCTTTTGTGCGGATAAGTTTTATCAGCAGCCCCGCAATCATACCATAGGCTGCTAATTCAAACACCATAGTTTGCAACATCGGCATTGGCGCGATTGGCGGCATTCCGGTTAAAAAATGCGACAAAATCGGAGTTATAATGCCGACTGCCAGACCGTATTTCCATCCCAAAACTAAGCCGCTCATTAGCACGGGGATGTGCATTGGCAAAAATATCGGGCCGGCGCCTTGGATTGTGTGAAATGCCATAGGCAAAACGATTCCGAGTGCGATAAACAACCCCGCGACAACCAAGCTTTTTACATTTTTTTGCATAATACCTCTCCTCCAAAATAAAAATAAAGCCAACAGGCATTCTGTTTCATACAGAACAAAAAGCCTTCATAGCTTCAATGTTAGAGTAGCAAATATAATGCAAATAATTGAAATGTAATATGTAACAACGCTCAAGCCCGCCTTCGTGGCAGACATTAAATATATTTTACCACGTACTACATCGAAAAGTCAAGAAAAATTTGTTTTTTTAGCAAAAAATCATGTTTAGAAAATGAATTTAAACTTTTACGAATAAAAGACTTGAAATGTGAAAAATGTTATGATATAATATAATTGAAGTAGCTTGGCAGTTAATTTTGAAATATTGATCAAACTACAGCAGATTAGTAATATTTCAAACAAAAATAGGGATTGCAAAACTATTCGATTCCTTATACATCGGGGCGTGGCGCAGTTTGGTAGTTCATTAGATACTTGGTGGTAGACTATGAAACCTACACTATGTTCCAAGTGGTATAAAAACATACAAAAAGGGTGCAAGCCCTTATATATCGGGGCGTGGCGCAGTTTGGTAGCGTACTTGACTGGGGGTCAAGTGGCCGCAGGTTCAAATCCTGTCGCTCCGACCAAAAACCCTTTAATCATTGTGATTAAAGGGTTTTTACATCATTATTAATTGTTCTTGTATTTTTTAATAAGTTCTTCAAGTGTTGAGGGTAGATATATCCATAATTCATTTGCTCCATTAAAGAAACCGTCATTATAGGCATTATCCCAATATAAACGCGCTTCTTCATAGTATGGCAGTTGCACTCTGCGAAAAAACTCTAAAAAATCTCTTATATTTTTTATTTGTAATTTATATTCTTCCCTATGAAATGGTCCGACATCAATCAAAGAAAGCAAATTCACTACACCTTTATCGCCTAAAAAATCAACTATGCTCAACGAAAGTTTGTAACTTGAGTCAATATCACACCCATCTCGTCTACCTTGGTGAATTATTCTATACTCAAAATGGTTTTTATCATCACCCACACATTTCCACACAACATAAGCTTTTTTAGGACTTTCAATAATTTTTCCACACACATCACAAACCCATTGTTTTAAAGGTTCCATAATAACACTCCTCGTCCGTATAAGTATTTATTATAAGTATAACATAAACAAGATATAATTTCAATAAAATATTCAACTGAATATTACCTTTTAGACAAAGGTAATATTGCGTAAAATCCTACAAACATTATAACCTCAACACTTGCAAGCGTTTCACAATAAAATTTCATAAAAAACCACAAAATGAATGTTACTTTATAGCTTGAAAAAGGCTATAAAGTAACATTTTTTTACATTTCGATTACAAACATAGGAAATCTGTGTACAGATGTAGCGATTTTTGATATATTCAAGAATTATACCTACACGAAAGGAGCGAAAAACGCCTAATGAAGATTCCAAAATATATTGAACACGCATTGATACAACGCAGAAAATCGGCAATAAGATTCACAAAGTTGGATAGTATCATTAGCAATTATTGCGATAAGCATAAAATTGAAGCTGAATCTATATATTGTCATTCGGAATCTTTACTTAACCCATACGAAGCCGAACAAGAAGTAAAAGAAGCCATTTTAGCAAAGGAGTGTTGATTAATAATGTTTAATAATCCACGTTATCTAACAATCGGCATAAAAAACAAAATACAATTAGCCGTGCAATTTATTTTGTGGGAAATGATTGAAGAAATGCAAGTTGAAAAGAAAGATTATTTGCAAGTTTTTAAGTTAGTGCCTGTCGAGGTTGACGGCGATATGGTTCAACGAATAACGCATACACAGGAACAACCGCCGTATGAGAAGATAATAACCTTAAATAAGCTGACACCGCCTGTCAACGCTAAAATTTTCGTTATTGATGATGTTACACATTCGACTATGTTATTAGCTGATGAATATTAAATTGAGGGGAGTTTTACAGATGACATTTTGCTATAAAAAAGGTGATAGAGTAGAAGCTTTTAACGCTGACGGTAAATTCATAGACCGTGGAAGCGTGATACACGCAGATGATGTCGGACAAGAAGTAGTTAGAATTGATTATGACCGCACAGCCGTTTATATCGAGGACGGTTATACAATCAAACCTTTATACAGAAAGGAAATTTGCGATGATACTCAATAAAGAAGTTGAACCAATCCGAAATATTAAGGACATCAACAAAATCAAGCAATATTTATTCGGTAAATCGTGCAAGCGTGATTATGCTATTTTTGTAGTTGGTATTAATGTCGGACTTCGGGCAGGGGATTTATTAAATCTACATATCTATGACATTACGGACGGACAGAGAATATTTGATGAAGTTACTATCAAGGAACAAAAAACAGGCAAAACGAAAACATTTACATTAAATCAAAGTGCAAAAGAAGCAATCGAAATATATTTGAACTCATTGCCTAATATGGATTTGAATGGATATTTATTCGGTAGTCGCAAGGGTGGCAATCTTGGAGTTCGTCCATTACATCACATCATTAAGCGAACATTTGCGGAATTAGGAATTAAGGGGAACTATGGTACACATTCATTGAGGAAAACAATGGCTTTCCATAGATACAATAATGGTGTGCCGTTAGAAACGCTTCAAAAGATGTTGAATCATTCGTCAAGTGCGATTACATTAAGGTACATAGGGATTACAAAAGAAGTGATTACAGATTGCTATAATGCAGTCAATCTATAAAGAAGATGTCGGTTACATTTCGATAAAACTGATATTATGTATCAGTTTTTTTGTTCTTTGGCTTAAACTTTTTGTTTCTTGACTTAAAAGAAGGACTATCAATATTATCCAAAGCGTACTCGGCACATTGACAGATTAAGCTGTTCAGCGAAACATCTTCTTTTTGTGCAGTTTTAGATAATTTGTCAAACAAAGATAATGGTATTCTGAATGTCCGTGTAGTCGTTTCTTCAACTTTTTGCACTTTAAACATACAATCGCTCCTTTCGCTTAATTATACAGGCAAAGAGCAGATTTGAATAGACAGCGTTTAAGTTCTCTTTTATAGTATGCAATTTGTGATTATTTTCTATTTACAAATGAAAATGTTTATGTTAGAATTATAAAGATTGTCGAATTAAAAATTAAGAAAATATGTAGAATGGTTGTGAATTTATGGAAAAAACAATGAAGTGCCCTACTTGCGGAAAAGAATATACATCGGATTATAATAAATGTGCTGATTGTAGTTTGATTAATTTAGTGCCTATTGAAGAGAAAATAATAAATGAAGTTGCTTATACACAATGTCCTCATTGCAAGAAAAACATTAGAGCGATACACGATATTTGCCCTTGGTGCGAGAAAGAGAATGTTGAGTCTAATTCAGTAAAAAATGAACGAAAGTGTAAGAAATGCGGAAGTGTATTGGACGAAAACAAAATGATTTGTGATGAATGTATGTGCTATCAAGGAATAGAAAACGAAGTTTCTAAAAAATCCAAGCGGGAAAAAAAGATAAGTATAGCTAACGAGGTACATATTGAGGAAAACACCGAAACACAGCAACAAGAGAAAAAAAGCCAAAAGAAAATACTAATGATTATTATTTTTAGTTTTGTTAGCACTCTTTTAAGCGGTTTAGGACTTTATGAGTATGGACATCTTTATAATAACGGAGTGTTACTTGGTTTATTCATTCTTTTGGTATTGGTATCTCCTTGTGTGCTTTTGGTTTCATCAATCATACATATTGTTAGGAAAGAAAAGAAAAAACCTTTTGTTATAAAACTTGCTGCTTGCGTTATTTTAGGAATTGTATTTTTTGTGTCATATAGCAATTATCAAGGTAATATAAGACCTGCAAGACACTCTTTGCAATCTATTCAAAGAGAATATGAACGAGGCAATTATTCTAATGCGTTAAGTAATATTGAAGATTTCAATAGTAGATACGCTGGCAGAAACAGAAGAATAACGGCTAATGTAAATCAAATAACTACAAGCATAGAAGATAGAATGTACAGGCGGGTGCAAAGGCATAATAATACTATGGAAGATTTAGAGAGGTATACTGATGAATACTTGCGATATTTTCCAAATGGTAGATTCGCAAGCCAAGCAACTGCTTATCGTTCACAGGCTTCTAACTGGTTAGCGTTGGACAGATTAGCCGAAGCAAGAGAATATATAAGACAAAGAGAATGGGATAGGGCAAGAAGTCGGTTAAGGCAAGTAATAAACAGCGATGTTGATGAACGCCATCAAACCGAAGCAAGAACATTGCAAAGCCAAATTGACAATACCTTTGCCACTGATTTTGAAGTAATAGGTGGTTCATCTAATGTCACTGTTCTTATGCAAAGGAATTATAGCGTAACTTGTCCTCATTGTGGGTTTAGGAGCGGAGCAATGGGAACAACGGATATTTGGAGCAGAATTCATAACAGACGACACAGAGTAGGAATAGAAACGCTTTACGGTTACACATTTATGTGTGCAAGTGCATTTCAAGGCGGATGTCGTCAAATATCTTTTTATGATTTAAGAGTAAGATTTTTTTAATCAAAATAGTTAAAGGAGACAAGTAAAATGAAAAAATTATTGTCAATGTTAATAATAATGATTTTGTTAGTAGGTTTGGTAGGTTGCATAGGTGGAGAAGAAAATATTGTTGTTGAAATACATAATATTGATTATTCAATGTTTATAGGTAATTGGATAGGTACTGATGTTACTCAACAAATGGGAACTCATATAGAGTTAAACATTACAAGTATTGAGAATAATGAAATTAGTTTTGATATTTGGAGTAGAAGAACTTGGTTTGAGAAAAATAACGTACCTATTATTGATAATAGAGCCACCATAGATTATTTTGTAGTTCGCGGTGAATGGTATCAAGATTTTGAAATATTTTTTGAAGATGATGAAAATGAGTTTATAGAAACACTTGAAATAATATTTGATGAAAATGAGATTGTAATAAATTGGCTTGGTACAACTTTTAGAATGGTTAGAGATTTTTCAAGATTTATAGGAATGTGGCGTGATGACGGTAGCGGTAATGGCGGTTGGCTTAATTTCTATATCGCTGACATTACAGAAAACTCAATCACTTTTGATATTAACGCCCATCCCACGGTAGATGTATTTGCAACATCAAGTATTGTAAATAATCAATTTGAGTATTTTTATAATGAAAATCATTATTTAGGCAGACTTTATGATAATGTTATTTATTTGGAAATTACTCGCCCTGATGGTTGGGTTACTATATCAAGATTAATTCGTTTTGGTGATGAAGCTAATAATGTTCCTCTTTTTGATTATTCAAGTTTTATAGGGACTTGGGGTTATGATTTGGATTCGCATTGGAATTGGAGTGTTTTAACTATTGAGTCTGTAAACGGAAATAATATTTCATTTAGCCGACAATGGGAGGGTGATGCACCTCAAAGAACAAGCGGTGTAATCATTGATAATCAAGTTAGATGGACTGAATTTGAATCGTCTTATGTTATGACATTTCACGATTATTCGATTTCTATAATGTGGGAGCAAGGTAGTCAAACTCGATGGTATACTAACCACGACATTACCCCTTGAAGAATTGTAGCAGATTAAATTTAAAAAATATGAAATCCAATATAAAGGAGACAAATCAATGAAAAGATTAATAACCCTTGCATTATCAATTATTATGCTATTTTCACTAACAGTACAGGCGAATGAACTTCCACAAAGATTTTTTGATGTACCAAGAGACCATTGGGCTTTTACTTACATTGCTGAATTGGTAGAAAGAAATGTAATTAGTGGTTTTCCTGATGGAAGTTATCAACCTAACGAAACAGTATTAAGAGGACAATGGGCGAGAATGATGACTACTGTTGCGGATTTAACTCCGAATGACACTAATGTTTATTTTGAAGATACAAGAGACCATTGGGCATTAGGTTATATCAATGCAACAAGACATTTTATGACTTCTTTTGGTAATGATTTTAGACCAAATATAGCAAGCACAAGAGAAGATGTAACTATGGCTATGGTTAGGGAAAGAGGTTTTAGTGTTGAAAACGTAGATTTTTCTTATATTATGCACTTTACAGACCTTGAAAGTATATCACCAAATTTAAGAAGATATGTAGCTGTCGCTGTTGAAAGAGGATTAATAACAGGATTTCCCGATAACACATTTAGAGGACAAGGAACATTGACAAGAGCCGAGGCGGCCACCTTGTTGTGGAGAGCATTTCAAATGGGTAGAGGGGATTTAGTTGTTGATGGCGGTAATGTTGCACTTCCTCAACCACCACAACCACCTACAAATGACACAAATAATCAAGCTAATAATAACAATAATAATCAAAATCAAGTTCCTCCAAATGATGATTTAGACGGTTATACACATTTTGTAGATACTATTTCAACTGCAAATGTAAGTATGACTACACAAAACGGCGATAATATTTATTTTGTTGATAGCAGTAGTAATAGCGTTAGAAGAATAAATACTGCTACAATGGAAGTAAGTAATATTATTAATATTGATGATATTGAGACTACAATTAACGGAAACACTTGGAAATTAAATCAACCAAGTCAATTGATTTTTGATGATAGCAGAAATTCATTAGTAGTTTATGGTGATTTTAGAAGATTAGACGCTTTCGGAAATATGATGAATCGAGGAGACGGACAAAGCCGTAATTTTATGGTTACTATACCTAATAATCAATATAGGGAA
>Ga0123355_10009715_pt1 | contig 14667 bp, 7 predicted proteins | sample TergutEmb28metaG_3_FD_89872 | JGI IMG/M metagenome (GOLD analysis project Ga0123355, IMG submission 89872) | Embiratermes neotenicus P1 segment gut microbial communities from Petit-Saut dam, French Guiana - Emb289 P1 | ecosystem: Host-associated > Arthropoda: Insects > Digestive system > Gut ...
GAAACAAGAACACACAACCAATGTAGTGATACAATAGAAAAGTCGCAAGCTCCTGATGATGGATGTATTAATGTCCGAAACATGTTGAGCATAGAAGAAGTACAATAAACCTTAATAAATTGTTACATCAAGTTGGTCTCTTATTCTTCAATCTTAGTGACATTTCAATACACCATAAAGTAAAAATTTCAGAAGGGAAAAGTACAGCAATGTCTGTGATTGGCAGGAAAATGGTTTGGGTAAAAAATGTTGATAAATGGGCAAACAACAGAACAGGTCAAAGACATCAAGCATACAGGATAGGGAATACCTGTACGGGAAAATAACAATGGTTGGGCAGAAAATTTAGCAAAATGTAATCACTTAAACGGTATAAAAACAGCATTCTGGCAAAACAATGAATGAAGAAATTCAGCTACAATTGCATGAAGTACTGTACAGTATGAAAACTGGTCATGTTGTGTGAAGGGAGTGCTGGATCTGAAGCCAACGCGACAAAAACAGACCAGATCCAGCGCACATACGCTGTCTCAGAAACACACGGGGCTTCTACAGAAAGGATTATGTTAAGGATATATGGAAACGTCTGGGAACAGCAAATACAGCGGAAGAACTACAGAGTTACCAGATGGACTGAACAGCGCAAGTGGACCGAATGGAGAACTGCAGGTCTCCGAAGAAATTGTTGGACTAAGAACCTACCTACCTAGCTCTTCCCAACTTCCATTGGGAAGGTCTAGGGAAAGATAAAGCAGTTTTGTGGAGCCTCGGAGAGTGTCCATAGGCCCACAGAGTTGCAAAGAAGAGGAGGGGGAATAAGAAGAAGATGAAAAAGAAAACATAATCAATTTAGAGAACAACTGTGTACACTTGCGTTAGACCACCTGGTACACAGCACTGAGACTGCAACATGGTCTGCTTGGTCTGTGAAACTATGATAACACAGGGCGTATGCACGGGTCTTGTTATACAGGAACCACGGGAAGACCAAATTTATCAAGACACAGCAATTTTTGCTTGAATTCGAGAGTTTAGGTTACCATCACAGCAAATTCCTTATCGCCTCATGTGCCATTTTCAGTCTTGCAAAGTTCCAAATTTCGAAACATCCCTTTCGACTGCGCCTTACGTGTTCCTTCACTTATGTGTCGTTAAAGACCGGACTTCAACTCAATACATCATCGATGCCAGGGCCGCTGTAAGACATTTCTGGGCCAAATGCAAAGATAAATTTGGAGATCGTACCCACGCGGAGTCCCAAAGTGACAGTGCGGAAACATGCATGTTACAATTTACGTACAAAATATGATTCGACATAAAAACTGAAACACAACCCGTCCCGTTGGCGTTCCCAGGACGGTGGTGCCCCATCAAGCCGCATTGATAGCTACAGCCTTGAACTGCCAGTGATCAGTGCACTGCATTACCATAGCGGACCTGAATCTCAGCGTCACAATAAAACTGTCTGAATACCACGACAGGGAATTACTTGCTTCGCTCTAGAAACCAATTAGTGCAACGGATTTTGTACAAAGGGCAGACGAATACACCCCGCTGACACTTCGAGTAAGCAGTAGATATCCTGACATGATCAGTGCGCGGTTTTGTATTATGTGAGTCCATTAACAGTGATTACACACAGTCGAGCTACGTATTCAGTCCTGAGGTGACGGTATAAAGCATTAAAGCTACCCTGTAATGGCCACATGTACTCCGTACACTTCACTGGATACAGAATTGTTAAGCCATTGTCTCATGTGGTTTGCTACTGGAAAGGGAACTTCAACTGTACAGGTAACGATAGGCATCCACTTGATACTCACAGTTGAGAGCGTTCTTCGTTTCATTATGTACAACTACTTCATTTGAAATAAGTAAATAAACTTAAAAGCCACGTTTACATGAAGTACTTATATAGGCCTACATCTCATAAATCATTTCCATGGTAATCGATATGAAATTTAATATCGACATCGGAGGTGGTAATATCAAATCGATTAATGAAACACTTTATTGTTCCAGTATCTAACTTCGAACTTAAATGCCGTACTTTGTCATTGTATTACAAATCGTTGTACATAAATCTTCATGTTTGTACCGTGCATCAGTGACGATTAAAACACTTTATTATCTAACAGATGCACAAATATATAATTCGCAGATACAATTAGAATTATTATAAAATATTTGAAATATTTAAAATTGCTCCAACATGTTTCGGATCACAAGGGATCCATCATCAGGAAGCTTTATACTGTGCTTGGCTAAAATTACAGTAATGGTTCTATCGTGTCCGTTGACATAGACGTAGTCGGTGTTATGGCAGGATATTTGCCCGTGATGCGTGTGTGTACTGCAGTCCAGAGAGGTCTCTCTAGACTGTGCAATACACACACAGTGCCTCGCTAGACTGTGCAGTACACACACGCACTACGGGCAAATATTCTGCCATAACACCGAGTACGTCCATGGCAACGGACGTGATAGAATCATTATTGTAATTTTAGCCAAGCACTGTGAAAAGCTCCCTGATGATGGATCCCTTGTGATCCGAAACAGGTTGGAGCAATTTTAAATATTTTTAAATATTTTATAATAATTCTAATTGTATCTACGAATTATATGTTTGTGCATCTGTTGGATAATAAAGTGTTGTACATAAACTCATACTGCAGCGTCAAAGTTCATTAATGATTAAAATATTCTGTTTAGATAGTAGTGATAGCATAAGCACACGTCACAAACCGCCGCCTGTGTCTTTACTTTCCCACTGCCGAAACGCAAACAAATATATATGGTTCTCATATATCTAGGTCTACAATTGTTTTCTCTAAAAATATGACACCAACGAATTATGCAGCATATCGGTACGTCAGATTTATAACGATAACATTTTATATCATATCGTATCGATATCAATCACATTTCTAATGTACCCTTTAAAACACTGGGAGTAATGTACGTACCGCCAAATTGGATTCAGCGTTCTGCCAACAGAGCGTGTCGATGTCTTCCGTACGATTCTCACAACCAGCCCCGATTTTTCCCCATACAGTATTAATCGAATGAATTTTATAATGGACGTAAATTGTGTTCTCTGTGAAGCAAAACTGAATATTTATATACTCGTCTAATTTAGTTTCATTTTAGCAGCGGAAGGCCGGGTTCAATTCCAGGTAAGTCCATGTCAGACCTACGGTGGACAAAGGGAGGGTTTTCTCCTAGTCTTTCGGTTTTCCCTTGTCGGTATCGATCCACCAGTGCTGCATACTCATATTCCAATAATCTACATGTTGCTCTTGTCAGAAGGACAAACTGGCGAAGCCTGCGAACCTCCCAAAAACCAATGCTCTTTCAGAAATCGGAAAGAATTTGAAACAAAAGTACTTATATTTTTATTTTAGTCTCCAAAGGGTTAAACCTCATGTGATGAAGACACTCGAGTGACAAATAACTGTAATGGCGCCCGACAAATCACAAGGTCCGGTTTAGACCCTTCCATATATTCTATAAAATAAACCAAACACTTACAAGTGTTCATGACAAAGCAACCATTCCGCGACACTTTGTGTGCTATCACTGTAAACTGGCTTCCAGAAAGAATAAAGGAAACTAAACAGACTCTCTTGTTAACAAGCTCTCAGTTCTCCATTCAGAAAGAACACTTGCGACGGGATTACTTTGATACACACAATAAAACAGGACAATCTGACACATTGCAAGTTAGTGACAACTGTAGTTAGTATAAGCCGTAGTAGTCCCCAGGTTGTGGGCTGAAACGACAAGATCGGGGTCCGATTCTTGCTCAGTACGTCCATAAGAACTCTGAAGACAACCAGTCTCCCATCCACACGGTACCGGGGACTTCCTTTAGTGGTAACAAGGCGAAGAGTTAGCAGGCCAATCAAGCCTTTCAATCGGTGAGACTGCAGAGTTATGCAAAATAATCTTAGTAACCGAGCAACTTAATGCACAAATTCTTGTTTTATAGTAAGTTTATTATATTCCTCTACATGTTTCGAGCACTGTTGTGCTCATCATGAGGAGGACAAATTGTACTGTACAGCATCTGGTATCGTCACACCCTGTACGTGGCCGTCCGGTGTATAATACAATTCGACCTCCTGGCGATGGGCACAATAGTGTTCGAAACATGTAGAAGAATATAATAAACATATAAAACAATCTGTGCATTAAGTTGGTCGGTTACTAAGCGTATACTGAGATGCACGGTCAGCAAAACATCAAGAGTTATGCAGAGTCGACAGGTGGCATTTGTGAATGAGAAATTACAAGAAACGTAGATGAAAACTTTCATGGAAAAAGTGCCTCGGAAACAAGAAAACAAAACATTTTCGGGTTGAGATTCGAATCCAAAGACCTTCTGAATAGAAAACAGGGGAAACATTCGATCAGTGTCTAGTTAGAAGGTCCAGAATACGTGGAACGGTAACTACAAAGCCACCATGCTCCACTGCAGCAGGGTGCGCAGCCTAAGGAAATATTTGTTACATATATTCCTTTGTCCAAAACAGAAAGTTAGAAGGTGAAGAGCAAAACTCGACCCATACAGATCTACTTAGCAAAGTCGTCAATTTAGATCTGGCATCACGGGTTGCAGCGGTTACAGGAAGAAATAACTTCGTATGGCCTCATATAGTTAATAAACCTGCCCTGTGGCCAAACGACTTAAAACAACTAGCATTTTTCGCTTGCAACACGAATTTTGTAAAAAGCATTAATACGAGGGAGAGTCAAATTAAAACCTTAAAAATGCGATAAAAATTCGAAACACAGCTCGATTGTCTTGTAAGGTGACAACAATGATACTCATGGTTTGAAGAGGGGCCGATAGGTTGCAGTACGATGCAGGAATGCTACACGACGGCGCAGTAGTAGTGTAAAGATGGTGGCCCCGCTTGCAACATGCACCAAAGAAGAACAGCGTTCTGTCACCTGTTTTTTAAGTAGTGAATGGGTGAAACCTACCGAAATTCATCGACGAATGGAAGTTCAGTATGGTGATGCATGTCTGTAACTACAGCAAGTGTACGAGTGGACTAGGAAGTTCATTAACGGCATTAGTTCTGTAACAGACTCTCCTCGACCTGGTCAGGCACACGGAGTAGTGGCATCAGAGGCCATTGTAGCGGTTGAAGGCATCGTGAAGGAAAATCGCCGCGTAACATTGAATGAAATAGCCGCACATCTGGATATGAGTCATGGATCAGCACACCATACCGTCCATGATGTTCTGCAGATAAAAAATATTTAAGATTTTCATTTGACTCGCCCTCGTACTAATTTACGGCGTAAAGGAGAGCGTGAGGAAACTGCAAAACAATATTACACACGCCGAACCCAAAGAGAAAACGCTCAAGAGCACATTCGAAGGACTGCAGCCGTATACAACACACCTGTCAACAAACGCGCAGAAACGGTCGATGAATGTACAGATGACGCGGAATAAAATCCTTCACAAAACCGGAAAATATACAGTTTTCAAGAAAGAACTTGGTTGTCAGTCATAAAAATAGCTGGTAATAGCGTGATAAATTGCTGGAAACCACGCTTCAGAACCGCTGGGTTAAACGGACACACGTATTCTTCGGTAATGATAATAAACTTGGTTTATTTTTTATTTAGCATATCCATCGTCAAATATGGGTTACATATTTCATGCCCCAAAACATATTTTGATTGTTTTACAGATATTTTTGTAAGGATCTTCTAAACTAATATTTCTACAGCATCGGATGAAGGTATTTCCAGTCGTTGTTTCAACAAGCTAAATTTCAATTCAAATTCTATCAACAGTCTATACACTAAACTTCACTGCTAGAAAATCACTTCATCCTGCTTCTTATTTCAGTCTCCCCCGTTCTCTTCGTATAATTATCGTGTCTTCTTGTACCTTCTTTTTGGCCATTATTTCTCCAGTTCTTGTGATCAAACTTCACTTTCTTACCTATTACATTGTTTGATTTTTCCAGTTTTACGTTTATTCACCATTATTTATATCACCGCCACATTAAAATAATTTTGCCTCAACCCTTTCTTGTTTCTCTGTCATGGTTGTATTTGCATATTCTCTTACACAGTCGTTGCTCGCGTTTCTTGCAATTAAATGGTCATCAATTTCTGTCCGTTCTACGCACTACCCCTTGCATTCGTCTTTATGAACATCCCATATTCTGCAGTGTCTGGAGTTACGTATTGTTTCTACTCAGTACTTCTTCCGATTAATTACCCTATTTGTAGTTCCTGTATTCACCTACCAACCTGGTGCTAAGCGTCACGATAATACAGCTGCACCCAAAGTTATGGATTAAACTAGCGAAGGCCGCCAGTTTGGTGACGTCAACAAGTAAAATTTTTTTTTTTTATATATGACTATATCACCACGTGCCATGGCAGCGTACTTTCCAGTACCTTATTATGTCGACGGCTGGGAAACATTTCCATCAATAAACTGTGTTCCGCGACCCCCAGCGATTCCTGGTTCCTAATTACGATCGATACAACACAATTAAAATTATCAACACGGACACGCACCCAGTTTCCGTTGCAAGCATCAAGAAGGGTAGCCACTTAGAAACACCTTTACATACAGATGGTGCAACAACCTCAAATGCCGAGATCTGCGCTCTTGAGGGCTAATACGCAACGTGTAGTGGGACCGACGGGTTGTCCCGAAACGTCTGTCGGGAATTACCACTACACGTTACGTGAGAGACCAAAAGAGCACAGTTCTCATCTACTTCGCGGCGAAAGCCTGAAACCTCAGCTGTCAGCTGCGGAATCACTTTTGGGTTCCAGGCGGCAGTCTGCTGTTTGACAGGATATAACTGTTCCTATCAGTACAAAATAAGAAGTTAATTTTCGATGTATGGGCACGGGTACATCGGTGAAAAGAGGTTGCATCGTCACGTATAAATTCAGTTGCGTGCAAAATCATTTTAACGTATGTGCTTTGTTTTGGTTTTAGCCTCCCTTAATATTTTACCGGTTTTGGGAACGCCGCGACAGGACGCCGACACACATTCGGTCACGTCACTTCCGCCGGGTGGCTGTGTTCTAAACAAATGATGCACAAACTTCACGGTGACTTCAGACACAACTTAGATGATGACTATTTGAATCAATTCTTCACAATCGCTGACAGAAGACAAATATTGACGTCACTTCCGTTATTTGAGCATGATGCACAGAGCCGTCTCGAGATCAATGCGCACAATAATATCTTGCTGCCACTAATCTGTTTAAAAATAAATCACCACTTTCGGGGAAGTTTCCACTGAGCAAAACACGAATCAACTTGCTCCAATAATTCGGTTATACTCTGATCCACAGTTTTGTTCCAGGGCTCCGCCAGCCACCAAGCCACCAAGTCTGGTTCAAGGATCTGCAAAGAAAACAAAGACGCTTCAGATAATCTCACCAGACATTCAGCAAAAGACTACTCTAAAGCTTGAATGAATAACTGCAATGCAAATTTTTCAAGTTAAATCTGGGTGTCAATATGGCATTTGGTGACTACATCTCCAGTTACAGTTCTACAATTACGACGTGGTGCTGTTTCTGGAAGACTATACGGCAGTGACGAAACAGAGAAACTTTCCGACGCTGCACACAATCTCCTCGTCTTCTCCATCGTACGGACCCTTAAAAATCAGGTGCCGAAAAAAGATGAAACAAGCAGAAAAGCTTCCGACTAGTATTCAAGAGGAGGCAGGTTCGCATCTCGGCGGGACACCGGCTATCAGGGGTTCATGAATTATCATACTACTTACAGGCAAATGCCGAGACATTGACTCATATCAGGCCACAGCCGCTTGCTTCCAAATCCTTCCCAAATTTACATTCACTACATATCCCACCATTCGACGCTATAGGCTTTCGCGGACCTACGAACGTAGTCATTAAATAAATCAGAAATAAGCAAAACGCTGCAAGGGGCAATAGATGAAGGCAGGGAGCATACAGTCCCCCCCCCAAAAAAAAAAATTCTAATTTATTAAGATCTGGTCACAGTGCCACACACACTCAGAACAATGGGCAGCAATATATAGATTACCTACAACACCCATGTCTCGCAAAAATCAGCGATACGCAAACTCTATTTTGGGAATCAAAGGCACTGCAATAGCATCACAATACCCGTATCATATTAATGTAAAAAAAAAAAGCCTTTCCTTTCTTCACGTAATACTGCATCACTTGAGCGCCAGTGAAGTTAACAGAAATAAATAAATAAATTAATTAATTTAATTGGATTGATTTCCGGTCCCATTGGCCGCGCGGTCTAAGGCGTAGGTCTACGGCCGCTCGCCTGCTGAGATTGTGGGTTCGAATCCCACCGGGGGCATGGATGTCTGTCTGTTGTGAGTGTTGTCAGGTAGAGGTCTCTGCGACACACTGATCACGTGTCCAGAGGAGTCCTACCGACTGTGATGCGTCGCTGTGTGTGATCTAGAAACCTCAAGAATGAGGGGGCCCTGGCCCGCGTTGGGCCGCAGCGCCACGGTGGGGTGGGGGGATAATTAAATACCTCGTATATATGTGATGGGCCGGGATAGCGTAGTCGGTACAGCGACTCGCTACGGGCTGAACGGTCCGGACATTGAATCTCAATGGGGCGGGGGGGAAGAGATTTTCCGCACCCGTCCAGCCAGATTCTGGGGCCCACCCAGCCCACTACAGAACGGGTACCGAATCATTCCCGGGGGTAAAGCGGCCAGGGCGTGACGTTAACCACCCACCTCCATCTAGTGCCGAGGTTAAAGAAAGAGCAGAGCTATACCTCTACTCCCCCTCTGTACCTTAATGGAAGGTCACAGGGTGAACTTCACCTCTACCTCTCCTCGTATACCTGACAAATCGAGTCTCGCATTCCACGGTAAACGATTACCTACCTGCACTGCCGATCGTCATTTAACTAATGACTTTCCTTCTTTACACCTACGGTCCATTCTCGTCAGTCTTCAAAAAACCCGCATTCGGACCCAACCCTCTATTCATTCAACCGAGATTCAATGCCTAACTATTTTCTACGAAATGTCGCTGATCCCACGCCTATCACGTGTCCCGCCTTTCTTAAGCATGTGCACAATACAAAATATGTGGCGGCTCACCACGAGTTCTATTAGTCCTCTGCTATCTCAAAGGACCTTGTTACTAACCCTCGCAATCTGCAGTCGCATCTTAGGAAGGTAACACATTCATAACCAACTTCCCAGCCACGAGAGGTATTAGACAGTTCTCGTAATCATACTAATCATAATGATAATTCAGTTAATTAATGTATTTATCTTAACTCTTTCCATCAGCAAATACAACACTCGGTCCCTGTTACAAGGTTTTGTTCTTTTTCTGCTGCAGCTCTACAGTCCAACTCTAACCTAGGCCGGTCCGCTTTTAGAAGTTTCTACATCACACACAATTAGACACAAACACACCCCACACACACACACACTCGGTAGGACTCCTCTGAACAAGTGATCAGCTCGTCGCAGAGGCCGCTACCTACACAGCACACAACAAACGCAAAGGACGAATATCCGTGCCCTCAGAGGGATTCAAACCCGCGATCCCAGCAATCAAGCGGTTTCAGACCTACGCCTTAGACCGCACGGCCACAGGGATCGGAATATTGAGGTACACGAACCAAAAGCAAAAAAGTTATAATAATAGTAATAATACAGATAACAGAAATACAGCGCATGTGGAATGTAAAAACAAAGGTGATACCAGTAATAATTGGGGCGGCTGGAACTATTTCAAATCATTCAGAAAATATGTGAGCAACATATCAGGAAAACATGAAGTCAAGGAACTCCAGAAAACAGCCCTATTGGGCACTGCACACATATGTCGGAAAGTACTAATGTAAAAGTACAATAGATTCAACACTGAAACTAACGATATAAGCACCATGAATATTAACAACAGAACAGCTGCAACACTGTATTCCCTAGGGACATAGTTTGTCTCAGGAACGTAAGTATAAAGGAGATGATTATGATGATAATGATGATGATGATAACAATAATAATAATAATATCCAACAAGGCGAAAAGTTTCCAGGAGGCGAACCGGCTGGAGAGGGAATCTATCACTTATTCCCAACCAGTGTTGAGAAATTAATACGCGGAACTTGTCAGCACTCCTTCACACGGTGGCACGGCGTGCTGCTATACACTGGGCCACGTTTACTTTCAGCCTAATACAAACATGATAACGCAGTCAGAGATTAGCGTAAGAACGGCAGAAGGCAGGCATTTCTTTTCACATCTCACTATTACCACACTGACTCTGGGATGAACCAGAATCTGATTTCAGACGATAAAAAGGGCAGAACGTGAAGCGGAACACACCCCCGTTCAGACAGTGCGGTACATTCAACACTGCTGACTCCAGCCGAGCTGCGGACAGTGTTCACATGCTGATGCCCAGCCTGAATCTCGGACAGGTTTACCCGATTCACTGACTACACGTTTGTCATGTACGTCTTAATTTTCGTTAGGCTAACGCCAGACATCACCTCGATATATCCCACAAGTCGTCCATCCAAATCATTTCCCACCTTTTTATTTCATTCGACGCCACACATAACCACTTTCTGTGAAATTCATTTTAATAACTTTCAGGTCAGTTGTTATATCTATAATTCATTTTAATATTATACTCCTACGTCTTCCTTTCGACCTCTACAACTATATTTTCGTATGCATTTTGAACATAATAATAAAAATAATAATAACAGCAAATCAATTCTTTATTATTGATGTATTGGCACAAAAGCCGTAAGGTAAAGGAAAATTAAAAACACGCACAAATAACAAACAATCGACAAGACACAGATGAGACATGAGAACTCACATCTAAAACAGCATTAATAATACAAGTGTTAAAGAAAGAAATGTACAGAGACATCAGCTGTTCCTCAATATACCGAACATACAGTTCCAATCAATTCAATTTATTCAAATGCGGGCGGCTCAGCGACGCAGGCCCAGTTGCGTAATTAAGAGTCGACTGCAACAATACACACATCCACAGATAACTGCACAATTATTTGCCAAAGGAAGAGAAACAGAATGAAGGTACAAAATACAATCAAATTAACTACAAATGCCCCTTTTTTTTTTTTTCAAGTGAGGCATTGCCGTTACGTTTTATATAATCAATACATATGGTATAAAATTATAAAATTATATAGTCATACACAACCATCAATTTATTAGAAGTACACATATTAGTTATACAGGTGGCCCGGGTAGCTCGGTCGGTATAGCGACTAGCTACGGGCTGGACGGTCCGGGGATCGAATCCCGGTGCGGGCGAGATTTTCCGCACCTGTCCAGATCGGCCCTGGGGCCCACCCAGCCTCCTGTACAATGGGTACCGGGTCTTTCCCCGGGGGTTAAGAGCGGCCGGGGCGTGACGCTAACCCTCACCCCATTCTAGTGCCACGGTCAAGAAAGAGTAGAGCTATACCTCTACTACCCCTATGGGCCGTACGGCCTGTACAAAGGTGCACTTTACCTTTTTTACCTTATTAGTTATATAAAAATACAACTAGTACTTCTAATAAACTGTGAGTTGTGTATGACTATGTAATTGTATAATTTTACACTACATACTGTGTATACTGACACCCTAACTAAACTCAGACCGAAATTCGCATGAAGCGACAGCGATCGAACTGGAGCGCAAAACCCGTTAACAGCTTTTATTTACCTGGCAAAACTACCCACATCTTACAGCAACAATAATAATTATTACTGTTATAATTGCAATTCATCCCATTAAGAATGTTACTGCGAGCGGTAAGAAGCACTGAAGAACTGAACCGAGGGATGACGGCGTATTTCAATTGTCATTATGTGAACCAAGACGAGGCCCATCGATTACCTATAAACCAACGTAGGGCATAATAACACCCACACTTGCCACTTGGGCTTTGAAGGCAACGTGTCAGCTTTTATTTATTTCTGGCGGTGCTAATGTTTCGATGTCTGAACGATGGGCAGGAACTATTTATCCAACTGAATCGGACATTCGCAAAATATTATCAGACCTTTTGTGTTCGCTGAAACGTGGCACAGGTGACTAAACTTAAGAACAACAAACAACATTTTAAGCCTCGAGGATGTAAACAGCAGGGTGCGGTTCGTGGTTTGATTTAACGTACCAACCGCGTGTTCTGTCCGAGTAGCAGTGCACCTTACTACGGCTAAGCAGAGACCGCCGGTATGAATTCAGGCGGCAGATGGCTGTCGTGAGGTATTATATGAATTTATTACTTACTCAAAAATAATCATTTCTTTCCTCACTGCTATCCATTCCTCATTCCCAACACTCCATCAAGTCTCATTCATTCCAAGTAACAGAACCTCGACAACGGATACACCGCGGGTTGGGATAGCACAGTCGATATAGCGACTCGCTACGGGCTGGACGGTCCGGGGATCGAATCCCAGTGGGGACGAGATCTTCCGCACCCATCCAGACCGGTCCTGGGGCCCACCCAGCCTCCTATACAACGGGTAACGGGTCTTTCCTGGGGTTAAAGCGGCCGGGGCGCGGCGTTGACCACCTACCCCCATCTAGCGCCGAGGTTAAAGAAACAGTTGAGCTATACCTCTACTTCACTTCTGGGCCTTCGTGGCATGCTATAAGGTGACCTTTACCGTTACCTGTAACTGACACACCGCTGCACAACTGAACAATGATTTACTCCCACACCGCCCACCCCAGTCGAGCAGGCTACAACAGTGATAACGCATCTGTCTGATATTCGCAAGGGAACCAGTTCGAATCTCGACTGAATCACCGGTTTTCCGGGCTTACGTCCACTGTGTCTCTTTCGAAGTCACATAAAATCTAAATCTAAGTACGTCATGCTAGGAGCCTCGCCAGTCATAGTTATCATGCACACGAACGTAGTCAACTGCAAATACGGAGCAGTTGGTATAGCAATATTAAGGTAAAAAACGAAAAGTATACTTCAAAAGTCTCTTTTAATCAGAAATGTTTGAAAAACTTGGACACTAGTTCGATATTCGAAATAATATGTACGTTCACAAACTGCACCTCGGACTGCTCGACGCATTTCCACGACATGTGATATTGCTAATCTCCATTAAAACATGTCGAATGAATTTCATTTTCATCTGCATCGGTCTGAACGGGTCCTTTACTGAATACAAGGGATTAATCAAACTTCTGTCTACAACATATCTTGGAAAAATTTGTGCACAATATACAATGGAGACCCCACAAAGATCTATATTTGTTTGAACTACTTCCTCTTCAGTACAGTGAATGCAACAAAATACACGAAAATAATTTATGACCTCCAGCAGCATGATTAACTTAACAATGGACCTGCATGTGCCATAATAAATTTGTATCTGCAATAAACAAAAATACATGACGAGATATGAAAACTCACAACAGTAATTCCTTTCTGCTTGTATCTTGATACAAAAAAAATAAATGCCAAATGATAAGAGAAAAATAATATGGGGGAAGGGACAGGAAATACTGGGTTGCTGATAAGTCCTTAGCCCGACCAGGAAGGAAACAAGCTCGGAAGCATGTCAAGGACGCGCGATTTCAACAACATGGAGGCGCGAGCTGTCATTAAAGTTTTTTTTTTCCCCTGCAAGGCAAGGTGCCGAAGGAAATTCAAGCCATTCTCACAGAAACATTAGCTCGTGTCCTTCCTGGTCGGGCTAAGGACTTATCAGCACCCCTGTACCAAGACGATGTACTGGTAAGGAACTTCACAGCAAGGCAGTTAACCTGGACCTGAACAATTCCCACTAGCCTGAGTGTTCAAAAATAAAATAACGTCCGTTAACACTGGGTCGCAGGTTCTGTGAACCTATGTAGGTGAGAAAGAACCTATTAAAAAAACTTACAAATCAGTCTCAAGCGAGGCTCTATCAGCAATTGCGGGGATAATGCCCATAGAACAAGCCATGCAATTATACAAAGACAGAAGAGCAATCTCTAGGGGAATCCCCACAAATGCAGTCATAGCCGCCCTAAAGAAAATAGAAACCCCCACCAAAACCAGAGGGATCCACCCAAAAGACAACCACATAGGTATAGACCTCTCAGGTAAGGAAGGAAACGCAATCACGAAAATCTACACAGATGGATCGAAAACAAAAAACCACGTAGGGGCAAGTACGGTTGCTGAAAAAGACTCCAAGGAAATATACATCTCCGTTCAGCGACTGATCAAGACATGTACAGTATTCCAAGCCGAGCTATACGGAATAAGTATGGCCATCCATTGGATCCAAAGCCACGGAAAGAAAACCTCCTCCTACGCGATAAATGTAGACTCCAAAGCCGCACTACTAGCCATTGCAAACAGGCACACAACTCACCCCCTAGCCGCTGTCATCAGGGAGAAAGCAATTAAACTAAGAAACTCCACCTCGATAACCTTCCACTGGGTCAAAGGTCGTGCAGGCCTGAGGGGAAACGAGAGGGCAGACTATCTGGCCAAAACAGCAGCAAGTTATATCACCACCATCGCCTGCGATGAAATCCCCATCAATCGAGGCAAGCAAATTCTGGAAGACCACTACATAAAAATTTGGAACGAAATATATGTAAAATCTGAAAATGCCTCCCACACAAAAC
>Ga0123355_10009716_pt1 | contig 14665 bp, 9 predicted proteins | sample TergutEmb28metaG_3_FD_89872 | JGI IMG/M metagenome (GOLD analysis project Ga0123355, IMG submission 89872) | Embiratermes neotenicus P1 segment gut microbial communities from Petit-Saut dam, French Guiana - Emb289 P1 | ecosystem: Host-associated > Arthropoda: Insects > Digestive system > Gut ...
TCCTTCACTATATTACATCTAGGCTGGTACCCCTTCTTAAAGTAATTGATGCCCCTATACAAGTCCCTAATGTTTTGGATCTTACTGTTAGTTTCAAGTTCCTCAATTTTATCTCTCAAATGTATTCAGCCTACATATACATAAAATACCCATTTTATCCTATAAACATTATTTTTACCCTTACTTTACTGTCAATCCTTCATGTACAATAATTCCTTAACTTTTTTTTCACAAACATTTATAATTATACTGTTCCATTATAAAGGTTTGCGAGCTCACACCTGCTTGCATTTTTAATTTTTCTTTTAATATTGTAGTTACAGGCCTATACTACCTTCTACTGTGAGCTGTGTATGACTACTTGGAAAAGACATACATCTGTAACTTTGTAATATGATCCATTTAGAGTTCAAAAGGAATTCATGTTTCCTCTTTAGAAACCAAAAGCAAGATCTCATGCCCATCTGCCTCTCCATTAAAGTCAGACCTCTTTAACATACACATTAATTACCCTGTTTCCTTGGAACTCAATCTGAAGAGCATGCTGGTTGAGAACAACCTAACACAATACTTTTTAACTCCCTGTCAACATGGATGGCTTGTGTAACCTTGGGGTGGGACTAACGCTAGTATCAATTCAAGGCCTGTCTTAAGCAGAATTGCTTTGTACCATTCAGTCATTCCTTTATTTACATTCCATGGACCTTACAGGGTTACACAACCATATGGATTTAGAAATAGTCAAAAGACAGACCAATGAAGTCACATACATCTTCTTCTTATCCTTCAATCTTTTGATTGGTTGGCAACTTTCCATCTGGAATTATTGCAAGCCATTCTTTTCATTGCTGTATAAATGTCAGCTCCTGCATGTTATCCTCCAACAGGCACCTCCCCAGGTGGCAGATTGAGGAGGAATGCCCTCTAGATAGAGTGGGTAATGGGGAAATAAAATACCCAGGGCGGACCTGAAAACTGACCTATGATGGGCTACCCAGAGGTAATCAGGACCTAGGCCAAAGTGGTAACTAAAAGTGGGAAGCAGCTCTTGCAAAACTGACTAAAGGTGGAGAAGAAGTTAATCGGTACAGCTATAGATCAGAAACCGATGGGAGAAGATGAGAGCCACTGTTTCACCTGTCACACTGCAATGTGGAAGGAAAAGAGAAACCACCACATAATGATCTCAAAGCAGCAACCAAAGTATTATGATGAATCCATTTGGTACTAAATTTTCTGGAGATAAAATAGTCCCCCAGTCAGATCTCTGGGCAGGGACAGTGTCAGATAGAATAATCAACGAAGAATATGTGAATTAAAATAAAAGGGTAATAACAAAGACAGAAGTTAATAGAACTGCAACATGGAATGCTAGATCATTAGGAGTATGTGGCAAACTCGTAAACATAAAGATAGAAATGAAACGAATGGAATTGGAATGAGTGAAATTAAATGGAAAGACAAAGGAGACTTTTGGAGTGACAATTACAGAGTTATCTACTAAGGAGACAAAAACAGTAATAAAGGAGTCATATACATATACATAAATAATCAATAATAATCAGTAACAAATACTTGCTGACAATCAGCAACTGTCATAATTATATTTATAAATATAACTATCTGTCAACATTACTGAGTGTTTAACAATTCATGATTACCAACTTTACTATGATATGTGACACAGAAGTCCAGAAATTTTTTGTTTTTGACATATCAAGGAATGCTTGGACTTTGGAAGATTCTGTCTGCAGTACAGTGTTAGAAAATACAAAAGAAATGTAGAAGCTTCTGAAGATATAAGAACTCCAAATAACCAAATACACACAAGTCTTCAATTACACAGCCCTTTTCCTTACATAGTCAACATCGCAATTTACATATGACAGCAATAAGAATGTTTTAGTTACTGTTATATAAAATTAATTGGCACTCAATTACATTCATTTCTCTTCATAAATTTTTGGACAATGCCTTTCTACTATCTCCATACTTAACTTTCTTATTACATGTCTTCAGAAAATCTGAATATCCTTTAGGTACATAAATGAAATATGCTGATAGCACCTGCTTCTGACACTTGTTCACGGTTTTATGGACGGTCTAGATTTTAAACTTTGCTTAGTGGGAACCCATTATATCATTATTCTCATACCTGTTTGTCCACATCAGCTCCCAAAAACAAATATGATGGTACTGGGGCCATATATTCTGTGACTTCCATGACTTTATGTACCAATTTATTGAATCATCAATGTTACCTTTCATAAATTCTAAGCGTCCTTTAAAAAAAAGGAACCACACGCCTTGAGGATATAACTGAAAAAATAGGAAGGAAATAATTAATTTTATTACCTGTTAACTAATTATCTGAATAGACAAATCAGATAGCCATCACAAAAACAGGCACCATGTAATGTTGATCCAACCAACCCCAATCCACTTGAATGAGAAAACTGTGCATAAAACCAAGGATGACATAATATGTGCTCTGCTCATTTTGAAGATACCAATGAAACGATCATCTATTGTCTGTATACATCAGAATATTCTAGCCAATCAAATTACATGTGGTCTGTTTCCAATAGTTTGCACTACCATTTTGTATCACACACATACAATTACCAACTTGTACAAAAAAATAAAATAATGTATGAACATGTTGAGATCTAAATGGTTTTCAGTGGTCTGTTCAGAATCATTGACAAATGTGTATTAATATGAATATAGAACACTGATGAAATGATGTGTGACAGGAAAAGGTGAAGTACTCTGAAGAGAAAATTTACCAACTCTACACAGTCCACTACAAATTCCACACAGTTTTTCCTGGGACAGAACGTGCGCCTCTAGAGTAAAAATTCAGAAAATAAAAGCAATGAAATATGCATAACTTCGTTATGCCTCATTCTGTTATTGATCTCCCAACGTATTTATCTTCTAATTGCATCTTTTTGGTTCTCTCTCTCTCTCTCTCTCTCTCATTTTGTCCTTTATACTTCTTAAATCCTTATCTCAGCTGTTGTTACATCTATTACACCCTCTGTTTATCCATGGAAATGTACCTGTTTTGTACATTATGGAGCATTTCTCATTTATTGGCTGACTAACTGGAAAAATACTCTGCCATTTCTGTTACTCATTTCAACAAAATCCCAGTACAATGTATCCCAAAAATTCAGAAATAATGTTAACAACACATTTCTCTGAAGTTATCATTGACACAAATGCATCACTTTTCTACAACACACCTGAGCAGTGGTATGGACATTGTCCATTGCTATGTGTTTCTCTGTACCACAATGCTTCAAAATCTGGGGAGCATAAATAGTGGTACGCAAAAACCCAAGACAACAAACAATGTCAAAAGCATTAGTCAATTTTATTAAATATACTATCACCAGAACAATTGAAGGTCAACACCGTCTATTAATTTTTTAAAGCATAAAACTGGTCATAAAAGTGACTTGGCAAAAATCAATTTATGTGCTGAATGGAAATATATTAGTAAGTGTCTGTATACAATGATGAAAAATGTACTAAAAATAGAACATTCTGTTACTTTTATATGTTTTAAACAACAATTTGCTGCAATAATGTTAGTTCACACTGCTGTAAAACAGATTCAATTACAAACCTGAAGCTGATTTCTCAGTATCTCATCACAAATCTGTAAGTCACCATCAGAATGACTAACAGCATACACAACCATAAGGTGATAACCAAGCAATGACATCACACACAATATCTGACGTATGCTGTGGTGGAGGCGATACCCTGTTTCCAATTCCCGTAAACCAACTTCCTAAAACAGTCAAACAAGGCACGAAAGCATGTCACACAAAACTCAGTCACAAATCTCATACATATACAAAAATGGTAACTGCTTATTTAATGCACCATAAGCATGGGAAGGAATAATGCAATGACCTGCAGACATATATACTGTATAGACAGGACATGGTACTAAACCAGACTCACACAAAGCAAAGATGTAACTCATAATATTTTGACTGGATTTTTCAATCTCAATGGTAGAAAGACAGGCAAAAAGATCTGTGCTCTTCTGGGATATTATGCAGTATACCACATGTTATGTAATATCCCAGAGGAGTGCAGATCTTATCTACTTCATGGCAGAGGCCTGAAATCATGCCAGACATGCAATGTACGTAAAACAGAACACTGAGGTGCGTTCACATAATCATTCTTGCCATGGAAAAGCAATAAGTATTACATACTCTGAGTGTGCGTTTGTAGCCTCAGTTATCCAGCATGCAAAGTGCATGTGCCATATTGTATGGTCATTTGTGGCCTATCCAGCTCTACCATATTTTTTCACATTATTTCATTAACAGCAAGATTTTCAGAAAAAGTTATTGAATATAAAATGTCTGGTTTGATTTACTCTACAAATTTTGTGTGAACTATTTCTCATTCTAAGAAGAATTCAGTGAGATATAATGACTGTACATGTCTTCATATAAGGCACCCATTATTCTTGTCAGATTTTATTGAAACTTGAATTTTCTCAAAAAGATTTAAAAAAATACTCAAATACAAAATTCCATAAACATCCATCCAATGAGAGCTGAAATGTTCCATGCTGACAGACAGACATACTGAAGCTAATAGTTACTTTTTGCAATTTTATGAGTGTGCCTAAAAATACTGGTAAGAGTTACATCGAACAGCATGCTTCTGTTTCATACTTCCAGTAAATGCACAAAAATGGAATGCAAAAATGTTGCCTACTCTTCTACTCAAAAGTACACCTGGGTATGTTATATGGCAGCAACAACTGTGCAAAAAAATCCTGTTCATGAAATATGTTTACTAACATACAGAACTCACTTTGCTTCCTGAGAACCCAATAAATTCCAACAGTTTTATAATACGGGTTGGCAGCAATGAGATCATCTGCAACAAAAGACACACTTGCAATGATGATGACAGTAGAGTTAAGTCTACCATAATACCTTTGACTGAAATGTCTGTGATCCAGTTGCCATGTATCTTATTTACTCTGATGTCATGAAATTTTTATTTTTCATATTTCCTCTTCTTTTGTTTCTTTGTGACATGCCAGCAGAAGCTAAGTTTGTTCTTTGTCATAATTCCTAGTCTTTCTGCAAGGCATTTCAGTACGTTCATTCAATGCAATTCATGTTCATTTTGTCTTTTTACATTGCATTCTCTTACATGTTGCATTATAAATGCCAATGTTACAAGATGCAAAATGTTACTGTCCCACACTCATCACATTCACAATTTGCATGCAACACTGTATATTATCAGAGTGCTACTGATGATGATTCAAGTCTCCTAAGACTGTGGCAAACTGTAACTAAGGTTTTTCTTAGGGCAAGGAACCCCCACTGTTATAATACACTAATACACTGTTTACTATTGTGTTATTTATTAGGTACTGATGTTTTGGAGAAGTCTGCTACCTACAGGAGGGAAAACTTCATCTTCATCATAATTTTGATTCATTACACCCACTGAAAGTGGGCCAGGTAGCTCAGTCGGTATATCGACTGCCTATGGGCTGGATGGTCTGGGATCCAATCCCGGTGGGGACAAGATTTTCCGCCCGTCCAGACTGGCCCTGGAGCCCACCCAGCCTCCTGTAAAATGGGTACCGGGTCATTCCCGGGGGTAAAGTGCGGCCAGGGCCCTTCTAGTGCCGCAGTCATGGAAGAGTAGAGCTATACCCACCCTCTGGGCCACATCGGGCATGTAACGGGAAAACTTTTTACACACATTGAAAGATATAATTTCATTAAGTTAAATATGTGGCCACAAGTTTCAGTTATAATGATGAAAAACAGTCTTCCAACAACTAATAACACAAAACAAGATATTTTCTTTTGAAGTAATCACATTAGAAGCTACAAAATTGTGAGCAAGTATAACATGCTTATAATGAAGTAACAGCTCTAGTATAACATGCTTACAATGAAGTAACAGCTCTAGAAATACACAACCACGTACAATTCACTCCACATATCTCAATGCTGTTTTGATAGTGAAGGTAGCACTCAGACGTACTTCCATTTTCTCATGGCAGTAATTTTTGCTGCTGCTCCATACATGTATTTCATTCATCTACCATCAATCCTATATAATCTCAGCAACTGACAGCATTATTCACAAAAAAACAAACACATACAATACAGAAAATACTCTCTACACATAAGTCGTACTCACAAGATTAAATGTTCCGATCCCCATTCTGACGCCACTCTCAAAATGCACTTTATGTCTTTCATCACCCCAGTTCCTTTGGTTTAAAATGTTCTTGCATTCTCTATAAAATGGATATTACAAATGTAGTTAAAAAAAGCTACTAGTCTTTCCAACAATGATTAAAATTCATGTTAACAGTGGCAAGTACTAAATAAGAGACCCTGTATATGAAGAAAAGTACTGAAAGATAAGAACCATAATACTTCAGTAATATGTGAGACCATGGAATGTTTGAATGGGGTTCAACAGCAGGACAGCATGATTTCAGGCTTCTGCTGCAAGGTAAATGAGATCTGCACTCTGCTGGGATATTACACAGCATATGGCAGTAATTCTTGAATTATCACCATACACTGCATATTCTAGAAGAGCACACATCTCTGCAGGGGCAGTGCTTTTTAAATTTTGCCCCATCCATATCAGCTCAAGCATCCATACTGCCTCTTACCAAATGGGTACCAGCAGCTCCTACCCCAGAAACACAAAAGCCACAACATACAGATGAACACTCACCACATTTTGTGCCAAGATTAAGCATGTATAGAACTTCACCTCATGCCATGTCATATAGACATGTTGTAGATCTTAACACGCATTTTGGGCAAATTGAAAATTTGAGATTTGAGGTTCTCATGGCAACAACTATGAAGAATACCATCTTGTGCTGTGATGCCACACAGTCTAGTAAAAATTTACTGATGTTTCAAATAAATCAGCTGACTCCATCTTCAGGGTATAAGAATGACTTTTCTACCCTGATGATGTAGATTGGAAGTTCCTTTTGAATGTCTCCAATTTCTACCAAGTTAAACAGCAACACTTACCAAAGAGAGCGTTTCTCAATTTAAAAATTACAGAAAAGGTGTTCAGTGATAGCCATGGAGAAAAGAAACTTCTGTTGGCAATCAAACCCCCCTTCAAGCACACAATAACTGCATCCAGGTGTCTTTATTGCCCTAAATTTCATAACAAAAACAGGATGAGGGCCCAATTCATGTGCATTGTATACTATAAATGTATTTATTAGAGCCAGAAAGTATTCCAATACTGAAACTGCATTCCATTACAATGACTCTTACACTTACTTATAGGAATTAAAACATGATCGAATCTTGATCCCAGCTTTAATGAAACTAAGGAGCGTTTCATCTTCCACAAATGTCAGCATAGATTTCAGCAGCAAAGCTTCTGCATAACATAACTCTGCATGAATTTCCTCTGCAAGGAATGATATTGTATGATTAAAACTCCATTCCAATTTGTCAACATCTTGCTCCTATTTTACAGCCAAGCACACACACAGGTCTGTCTCAGTTCCTTTCCTTTTAATTGAGAGAGAGAGAGAAACTTTATTTCGCTGTCGAGTTTCCGCCACACACAGTCTCTTGAAAAGCCACCACTTATCGACAATTTCACTTTACTTGCAGATCATATAATGATGCCACAACAAGCACAGCAGCTACAAAACTGATGATCATAGAATGAGAAAAATAGGTGGAATTATTTACAATTAAAATTAAATTGCTTGTCAATGCGCCCTTTCCCACCACAAATCTGAAATTAAACTTGGTTCTTGAAATCAACACTGATGCACACCATTTGTGTTAACCACAAGTCATCTCATCACTGACCCCTGACAAAGTCTCTTCTCAGTGTACACAGCTTTACACATTGAAACAACCTGCAGAGTACATACAGATGACCTCTAAGAATGTAACTTTGAAGTACTTGTAAGGTATTATCCCACATACCGCCAAGCAGTTTTAACTTTACCAACATGACTTAAAAATCACATTCATAAAAAACTTTTGATAATCATACAAATGTTGTGGACACACTGCCTCTTGGTTCACTTTATACAGCAAATGACTCTTTGGAGACGAACATATTAATAAAAATTATGGATAAATTTTGTTCTTCTGTAAGTGAAATTGTAAAACTTGCCTGGTGAATACAGATCATAGTTGGGTTTCTTCACCATCTTTCCCAACGACTCAGAAATTGTGTTTCTTCTCCGATATCTGTTGCATACTGTAATGCACTGTTTCAATGCCTCTGATGCAGCCTCAATGTGTTGCTGAAATAGTGTAAGTATTAATTAGGAGAGAAAAATAAAGCCCAGATTTCAACTAATATCATCTCATCTGTAAAGCAATTCAGATACACACATCAACACTTCAACAGAAACCAGGACTACCAGGTAAGCCCATCCTGGAAGTGTCCTGCCTTACAGAGCAGAGAGGATACAAAAATATCACACAAAACAAAGATGCCCCAGCAAGAGCAGTACCAATTCTATAGTTTGACTCACCTCCACCTTTCTTATGCCTCCCCTCCCCCCCTCTTTGTATACTTCTCATAACAACCCTCATCAATGTTCAACCCTACAGGGTACCAAAGCCACATCTCATGCCACTCAGGTTGCAGCAAGGAAATCACAGCATAACTGTTACAAAAGATGCTTTCCACCCACTCCTAGTGCACTAGTCCTACAGGCTTATATGATGCCCTTGCTCCCCTCTCCTGTGGATGAGCAACCACCTGTCTACAACATGACTGCATTATCACTCCTCTCATTTTGACCCTGAGGATGGTGGCAGAATGTTCCCCATAACAGCCAACTTTCACATGGTGCTGACACCTAAAAACAGGATAAACAGGATCAATAACAACAAAAAATGTCCGTGAAAGCTTTAAGTAAACTTGGTACATCATTCTTCAAACTACCATGTCACCAATTTTTTTCTTCTAACAAAACATTATTTTAAACACCAATGTACAACATTTCAAAACATTAAGATGAATGCAGCTTCATCCATCCCAACTTGGCATCTCTTATGGCACTCTTAATAACAAACAGGTGGCATTTCCCTGTCCCCAAACAGCATGTGATAAGTACATATATGAGGCTTGTATAAGTGAAACTCATTTGGGGATTGTTCACAGCATAGAGCACAGGCCATGAAAACAGTCTCCATGAGCCTTTTGGCAAGCATCCCACTAACACACCAGCTCTAGGAAAGAAATTCCTGGGATGCTGATAGAACCACTGTACCATTACATATTTCACATCTTCATCTGATCTGAATCTATGACCCCTGAGAAGTGGTACAACAACTCCCAGTATATGCAGCATCATGGATATTGCCTGGACAATACAAAATGTGTCTCGTTCATGCAACATGATGACATCTGCCACAAGAATGTTGGGATGTTGTTTTATAGCAATATGCAGGTCATGTGGGGTTCCACAATAGCCCTAAGCACTAGTGGTGAGGTTAAGGGTCCCAAATGACAGCTTGTTGGTCCTGACTAGATGGATTCTGCACCACAAATGCTGGCATTGAACCGTGTCACAGTATTCCTGCAAGCACTGACACACCCATTCTGTTGCTTGTATGTCAGGCACACAGCCATGTTATTGCCTTGCGATGGCTGTGTTTGGTACCATAACCACACACAAGTTTCATCTGAAGAGAACTCACAGGTAAAGTTCCTTAGCACAAGGCAGTATTCTGATCACACTTCAATGAAATTCACCTCTAAGAGTCACTTGTACTCTTTGGATTGAATGCCATGTAAACTTCCAAACATATCTGGTTATGGTAGCAATGAAAAACAAACACCCCTAGAAAAATAATGCTGTGCCATGCCTCACATGATTACTTGTATGTCTCTAACTGTACTGGGACTGGTTTTTCTCCCAAGAACTTCAATTTTCCCTGTCAATATCATTTCACTGGTGCTCCATACTCATGCTTCATTCATCTACCATTGATGTTATATAATCTCTGCAATTAACAGTGTTATTATATACAACACCCCCCACCCCCCACCCCCCCACCCCCACCCCAGCTCTCTCTCTCTAACAAAAACCTGAAACCTGTCAGTGTGAGCCCACAGCAAGCCACACTACAGACTGAGCTTTCCCAGCTCACATAACTATCAACAGGAAATGCCAAAGGAACGACAATGTAATGACCTCTTAACACCAAGGCATTCACTTTGAAGTTCATGAAAAATGCACCCTCATTTCACAGCATGTAAGATGACAGGGAGAGAAGTAAATGATGTACAAATACTATTCTTTCTCTGTTAAAAGCTACAAATGAACAGTTTTATGTTACTTACTTGTTCAAATGTGAGAACAGCTTCAAGAAATGCGAATACACCATTTCCCAAAGAATGATACATGCTGCTGTCAGCCCTGAATTACAGAATAGAACATCTTTACAGACATGAAAGAATCCCACATATTATGACCTGTATTTATCTGAGAAGAAACAAGTATCATATTTATCTAAACTGATGCTCACCAAGGTAGAAGCATCTCTTTTGCTTCAGTAAATTTATTGTTAAAGAAATAATGTACTGCTATCTTTGCCTCATCCACAGATGTCTGCAAATCCATGGATGATACCCTGCAAAATATAAAACTTGTTCAGCAAAATCTACCCAAATTAAAACCCACCACAAAACAGGAAAATTTACATTCTAATAGCTATAATTAAAGTGACTTTAGAAGCCATAAAGAAGTACTATTACAATTTCACAATTTTCATGAAAGTGTCTTTTTTTTTTTTTAAGAATTGTTTTGAAACATGAAAAGAAATGAGATAAGGAAAGATTATGTGTGTTAATGCTACAGAATATCTAATGAACCAGCTAGCTTAGGTAATTATATGGCTGACCAATTCACAATGAACTTATTATCACGTAGTTTACCAGAGAGCCACATCACATTAATTACCGCTTTACTCACCAGTCTGGAAGCAGAATGGACATCATTAATTACTAAATAACAAATTAATGGAACAATATAAAAGAAAAATAGAATCAGAATGCTTGAAGGGTAGTCATAGTCAGGGGCACTGAAACTTCAAGCCAGCCTATCCCAAAATTCTGTGTACATGATCAACATAAAGAAAATTCAGAAATAAGTGTGTAAAGAAAAACCAAATTGATGCACAACTTATTCTTAGTATATTTCGTCAACCTTTACATGGTTGGATTGGAGTTCCAATCCTACCAGGACAACAGACAGTCATCTAAAAAGAATAATAAGTACCAAGTGTTGTATACATATGCTTATAACTCCTGACGATGAGCCTAGATATTCCTGAAACACGCAGGGGTTAACGAAATATACTAAGAATAAGTTGTGCATCAAATTAGTTTTTCTTTACACGATTATATTGAGATGCACGGTCAACAAAACATTAAATTCAGAAATAAGCTCTTGTTTCTGTAAAAAGCGGGTTAAAAAGGACTGTACAAAACACATTAAATGGAAAAGTAAGATATTTGAATATGTTGCAACCAGTATGCCACACCATCAACACATCACCCACACAATGGATTCAAACTCACCATATTACTACATTAATCAGAACTCCATACACACCAAACAATTTTAACGTCCAAGATTTTAATCATTATCCATTTTTAGCCTTATTTATGTTACTTAAATAATTTTAACCACATTTATAATTCCAATAATCATGAAGTGAAGGGATACAACCACATTTACATTTCTTTATTCTTGCAATAAGAACATCACCCTGAAGATGGCCGGAATACTAGCTGAAACATATTGATGAGAATATTGTAAATAAAATATATCATAAACATTGAAGTACATTGTTGGTTATTTATATATTTTGGAAAAGTAAAGCTTCATAAGTACCACATAAGGTGAATAAAGTGATCCACGTAAACAGAAGTGATGATGATGATGATGATGATGATGATGATGACAGCGACAATGATGATGGCACAATATGTTTCCAAGCTGCTGATACTGTAAAAACTATAACTGGTACATTGACCACTTATCTGCTTAAATTAATGACTTCTGAATGTAACATGTGAAATTCAGGGTAGTGGCAAAGTAGAGACAACCACCACTGTTAGCTAGGTTTGATGTTCTCACAGCTGTCAAGACTTCTGGGATGTTACACCATGTTGAATGGTGCACAGTAACCAGTCAACACAGCACAACATGGCAGAAAACTTGGATCTTCATCAGCAACTGTTAACTATACTGTATGAGCTAAAACATGAGTAAGGGGGTACCCCATGTTACAACCAGTCATAAATCAAAAAATATATGCAGGAGGTAAGAAGATCAAGTACCACAAGTGTTTTGCAAATTACAAAGCAATGATTTAATGCCCAACACACCAATAAAGGATTGCACTAAGCCAGCTAAACAAACAAATCAACTACTGTATATTATCACAAAGATGTTTGTAAGCCAAAACAATCAGTTACACCACATACGTCACATGGCATGATTATAGGAGATGACACAATTATTTACCTTTTGTGTGATAAGTCAGAAGTGGCTGATAAGTACATGGAATATTTAAGAAAATAAGATCACAGGATTAGAGTATGTAGCAGAATGCCTAGCATACAACATGAAGCATGAGGGTATTCAATTTACTGCCCCATACTCTCTAGAACAAAATGGGTGGCTGAATGGACAAGGCCAGTGGTGAAAATCACAAACCACATGTTATGAGATGAGGGACACTACCAGCAAATGGGACAAATTACCAACCGAATCAACAAACATCACATGCAATCTGATTTTTATTGGACCAAGCATCATTGTGATAGTTGAAGAATAAAAAACCAACTAGATGTCACTTGTTATATTTACTTTTCTTCTTAGATACTCAACACGTTTCAGGCACTAATATGTCCATCCTCAGGAGTTTGCGACTATGTTGTTGAACTACCACAATGACTGTATTGTTCTTGGATTTCTGTGTGCTGGAGTAAAGTAAATATAACAAGTGACATCTAGTTGATTTTTTATTCTTCAACTATCATATGAAAATTTGAGCTACTCAGAATATAGGCAGCCCAACATACTTAATTATATCTCAACAGCTAGGGAGATACAGTTTAATTAAATCACAAAGGAAATATCTGTGGGGTATTAAGAGGGATCAAAAGCATACAACTTCCTTGATCTTGAAACCACGTGACGAACATGCAACCTGTGAATGACATCAGTAAACAAAAATGATTAATAAATGATACTTATATACTGTTAACAAACAGGAAGATGACTGACTAAAGCTTAAATATTTTGCTAGAAGCAATGTGACAAATTATTTATTAAAAACAATAATAAAAATTTGTATATAAATACTGTGTTTCATTATTACAAATAGCAGAATGGGATGACAAACATCAAAACTAAGATGATAAAACCAAGTCATATTTTCACCCAAATCAGCAGCTCTCACTCATAATTTATTGGTATACAAAAACACTGCTAGCACTGTACTGTTGTCAATATAAGATTAATATTAATAGTTCTTTACATATCTTTTACATTACAGATATACATCATAGTCAATTAAACCTACACAACAAACACGAGTTTTATATAAAATTCACTTAAAAGAATGCAAGCAGAGTACACAGATTCAACTTTGTGATGTAAAAGAATATTACTTGATATGGAACACTGAATTCCAGTATTTTTTAACAAAATGCCTAAAATAATAAATCCATAGCCTTTGAACCAAAACTGATATTAAAACCTACCAAAAATTTTAAATCAAATATGTGAGGACAGTCATTCTTGTAAGATATTTACTGGACGGCTTACTTAATGAAGGTGCCTGTAAAATATTTACACAAAATATACAGAGCATATATTACTGCTGTCTTGAGGACTGCACACCTCACAGGATGTCCTGGTGGATGGATGCTTTCTTTGCAATAAAGATACCATGCTCAGTCTTGTGATAACAGAAAGACCTTGTACTATACATATGTTGTAAATTCCAGTAAAGTACACACATTATCTATGTACAATAAGCTTGACCCAACAACAAATTTAATCCTAACTTAAACCTCAACACATTCAGACAAAATTTTACACAAATAGACTTCCAGTGGGTTGATATATGTAACAGACTAAATAAGGCATAGGTACTTACACTGGCTGTGACTCACATGCATCTTGGAACTGAAAAAGAGACACACACACATTACATATATTCAGGCCCTGTAACATATATATATATATATATATATATACACACACACACACACACACATATATTTTTTACCACCACCACCCCCCCACCCCCCACCTACACAAACACACAGAGTATTATTTTATATAAAAATTTTTTATAAGCAGTGAAAGTCTGCTCTAAACCAAAACATTATAAGTTCACACAAAGGATTATAAATTATACAAGAGTTACCACACAAATGCACATTAACCTTTTGACGCCTAATGACAACTATAGTGGTCGTACCGCACCGCTAACCTCTAAATGTTGCATTTTATATATTTATTCAACTAATATAGGTACTGAATATTTTAAACATGGTATATACTCTCCGTTTTTTCCTCTTCAAAATGCAGTTTGTTTCATAA
>Ga0123355_10009717_pt1 | contig 14665 bp, 10 predicted proteins | sample TergutEmb28metaG_3_FD_89872 | JGI IMG/M metagenome (GOLD analysis project Ga0123355, IMG submission 89872) | Embiratermes neotenicus P1 segment gut microbial communities from Petit-Saut dam, French Guiana - Emb289 P1 | ecosystem: Host-associated > Arthropoda: Insects > Digestive system > Gut ...
CTCTGGCCATTATCTCCGTAACCGTTCAACTTTGGATATAGGTGTTTTGGGTTATATCGGTATACTTTAACATAAGGAACACTCTCCCGAAGTCTGGCACATTCCTCCTGGGACACCCTATATGAAGCATATATTCACTTTCACTTTAATTTCTGAACTTACACCACTTGTATTCTGAATGTCCCATCTAAAAACAGGCCTGTCACACTCAAAGAGATTGCGGGTCGTATCTAAAAACCAATTTGACATATTGGGCCACAATATATATCACACTTCCTTGTCATTTGTCACTTGCAAATTTTTCAACATTGAAAAATAGACTGGTATAAAACACTTTTTGTAATCTTAATGTTATTCATGTCTGTGCATTATTAACAATTCACACAATAAAACCAAAACAGAAACTAATGTTAAAACAATATTTTTACACATAGTTTGTCATACTCTTGTATTTAATTTTTCTTGGGTGTATTGTGCAATAAAAATAATGGTCGTAAAACTTCATAAAAATCATAATGTAAGTGGGCCACATCATAAAAGTTTGTGGGTCACATGCAACCCATGGGCCACATGTTCGACAGGCCTTATCTAAAAAGTTATCCAGTAATTAAAATCATGCAGAGCTGTGAGGTACAGTTAGAACATGTGTATATGGTACAAAGCTACAGAACTTATATGATTTAAGAGAAAGAATCACATGTCATCCAGTCCAAGGCACAGGTATTTTTGGACATCAGGCAGGGACTACAAAGTAATGTTTGCAAAACAATTATGTTTATAAGTCCATCCAGTCCAAGGCACAGGTATTTGTGGACATCAGGCAGGGACTACAAAGTAATGTTTGCAAAACAATTATGTTTATAAGTCAGTTTTTGAATCGCTCTGTATAAGACCATGAATTAAATTTAATACTCTCACCTGGTACACAGCTTCTGTATTACAAATTGGAAGGAGTTTCTACAGGCCCCACACAATATCACTGACATCCATTATGTAAACCTATATAAATATTTTGATGGAATATTAGCAAGGATTCAATGTCACACAGAACAGCAAGTGAGACAGGTGTTGTAAATACAGTACACCAGGAATGTACAGTTGAAAAGAAAACTGACTAGTACAGTACATCAGCAGTGTACAATTTAACAAGATGAGTGATTCGTACAGTGCTTCAGCCATGTACATTTTGACAAAATGAGTGAATAGCGCAGGACATCAGCCATGTACAATCCAACAGTATGTGTGACTAGTACAGTACACCAGTAGTTTATGATCCACCAAGATGAGTGACTAGTACAGTACACCAGTAGTTTATGGTCCAACAAGATGAGTGACTAGTACAGTACACCAGTAGTATATGGTCCAACAAGATGAGTGACTAGTACAGTACATCAGCCATGTACAATCCAACAGTATGTGTGACTAGTACAGTACACCAGTAGTGTATGGTCCAACAAGATGAGTGACTAGTATAGTACATAAGCCATGTACAATTCAACAAGATGAGTGACTAGTACAGTACATAAGCCATGTACAATTCAACAAGATGAGTGACTAGTGCAGGACATCAACCACATATGATTCAACAAGAAGAGTGACTAGTGCAGTACACCAGCAGTGTATGGTCCAACAAAATGAGTGACTAGTACAGTACATCAGCTATGTACAATTCAACAAGATGAGTGACTAGTACATTACACCAGTAATGAATGGTGCAACAATAGTTCAACAAGATGAGTCACTAGTAGAGAACAGTAATGTCAAATTTGACATAATGAGCGATTAGTGAGAATGTAATAGTTTTTACAGCAATACAATTTTAAAGAAAAGTTTAACTTATAATGAAAGCAAGGTATGTTGCTTTAAGCCAAGGGAACATTTATCTTTCTTGTCAAGCAGAGTGCAGTGAAAAGACACTATTACATTCCCCAGAGTGTCTTGGATGCTTGAAAAGTGAGTTGCTCCTGATCTGTATGCTATATTTGGAACAAGAAATTATGGTGATCCCTGCAACCTGAATGCAAGAAGGTGACATAAAAAGTTTAAAAACTTGAAGAACATAGTGAGATGACTTCTGACCCATTTTACTCATGCCTACAAAACACATTTTTCGGTATATGGGCAGGTCTTACAAATCATGCCTATGCTACAACTATGATATCATATCAACTGTAGATCACAAACCTGAATTTATTTGCCAAGAGTTTCAACATTTCTCTTTGTAAAGAAAATGAAAATGATCTTGTTTTGACAATGATATGAAAGGGCAAGACACATAAATCTATTCTTTCTAAACTTGAATTAATAGTAAGTAAAATGGTTAATTGTGAAAGGAAACTTGTTCCATGGTTGAAAAGTGAACATGCTGGTTTTTAAACTTACCAGTTCCATTTTTTTTTTAATAACCACAGGTTTCTTACAATATGTTGAAAATTGTACCTTAAAATTTAGTTGTGATCTTCTGATACCTTAAGACCTACCCCACAGAACCAAACTGGTTGTTGAGTTACCCGGAGTTGGTTTCATTTAATTTCTCAAGAAGAATGCCACACCTGTCTGCACCCATTTGTCCTCATCTCCAGTGCATGGCACATCCAAACATACTACAACTTGCTCTCTGCTAGCAGTATAGTACAATGGTAAGCGAATTGTCTCTCCAGGATGGAATACTTGTGCACTTCCCTACACAACACATTACAGATACATCAGTATTTATGCATAAAGGACGAAAAAGTGATGATTCTGCTTTAAAAGTGAAGGAATTATCTAATAATATTTAAATGTTAACTAAACTTATGCACAGCAGTTCAAAGGAAACAAACTAACCACACTCATAACAAACAGAGCAACATGGCAAGGACACTTAATCAGTTAGTCTCGATTGATCAACACATCTTATTTGCAGTGTGACATACAGTAATAATGTGTAAAAGAATTTGTGCAATTGTTGTGGTACCTAAGTTTGACCCCCTCCACCTCTGCATTGCTCTCATAATTCCCAGCATTATGAAAGGAAGAACAGCCCAGGCAAATAAATAATACAGTAGTGAAACAGGATGTACAACTGTGAATTGTATGTGTTCCTAACAGGAAATTTAACAATGGTTGTGGCTAGAAGCTAGGGCATGATAGATCCCTAGCATCCCTAGGGCACCTTCTATATTGCCATGGTGACACACCCCCCATTTCAGTTCAGGGAAGAAAGTCCTTCTCAGGCATGGGGAAGTTCTTATAACATCTTGCACTCGATGAACCTGGAGGTATGCAACTGGGAACATAACAATGGAAGGTGCAAGTCTTCTAGCATATGAAACTGTCATTAGCCAAGTAGTTCCCAACACTTTGCAGAATCACTAGTGCCTTAAACTTTGGCAACAAGCAGTCCAAGAAGAAAATTTTTTGGACTGCTTGACCCTAAAGATGAATGCACTACTATCCTTCAAAATATCAGGAACAATTCGCCCAGTGACCCAGCATCATATTTCAGCAACACTGCTGTGAGATCCTCAGTTCTCACAATGTATACTTGTACATGTCCTGTTCATGTTGACTGCCATGTAGTATTACACTTCATGTACCTTTGGCATCCAGGCAATTGTACAAGGAGGTGCCAATGTTATACTAGGTGAATCAGCTCCATTTGGCAGCAAGCGTAAACCGTCAAATGTTGCTCCTTCCAGCTGTAAGCCTATCAGTGTGACAGGCAGATGAGCACCAGGCAGCCCACTCTTACTCCAACTGCATGCTAACTGAAGTTCATCCAAGGCCATTCCATAATCCCTACGTGCATACAGAAATATCAGTGATTGCATCTACAATACATGTGTCATGGTAATGGGAGATACTTGGTTCAAATCTTGACCAGACTGCTAGTTTTCCTGATAGAGATAATATTTTTCCTCAGCCTCACTAGGCATGGTTTAACTTTTCAGAAGACCACAAATATAGCCTAACAATTCTTTACTGTATGTATACATTCTTCACTTTAACTCATCACATACTAAAGTGGAATTAAATACAAACAATTTAAATGAAATTATTGTTGACTATATATACAAGTGGACACAACATTCACTAAGAATGAACAATACACACATTCTCAAGTTCGTGCATGAATACACTCCATCAGGCAGAAGACGTATAGATCATCCAACAAAAAAATGGAAAGACCAACACAAGCAGGAAGGCTTGTACCCTGCTGCTGATGAACTAATTAATGTGTGTTACAAATACTACAGTTCAGACAGCAGTGTAATATGCCCTGAAATTTAATACATAGCATAAAAAATTTATAAAGAGTATGAACAACTTCAGTCACATTCATAAAATTGTTCTGTTTTCTAATACTGTTTGATGATGAGACCTCAAAATGAACATATCAACATGAGGTCTACATTCTAGACAGGAAACAGTATGGAAGTGTCAAGCAATTGTAGAAGTGCATTGTATTATAAATGTTTCCTTACTGAAACTTTATGTAGTAAACAATACGAGTATTCAACTTGAGGGTTGTTTGACCGTGCATCTTCCTCATGAAATAACTTGAAATGCCAACTTGGTGCAACAAGGTAAGTTTATTAATGTATTCTTAGCTCGACATGTTTCAGGTACATACGCCCATCATCAGGAGCACTGGATGTTGAGTTGCAGCATACGGTTTTCTGCACCAAGTTCTTGGATGGGTGGTGGTCTTGAGAGCTGCTGCGTAGGTCGTGTGTACGGTGTAGATGGTTCCGCATGGCACCGTCCGCACCATACACACGACCTACGCAGCAGCTCTCAAGACCACCACCCATCCAAGAACTTGGTGCAGAAAACCGTATGCTGCAACTCAACATCCAATGCTCCTGATGATGGGCATATGTACCTGAAACATGTCGAGCTAAGAATACATTAATAAATTTACCTTGTTGCATCAAGTTGGCATTTCAAGTTATTTCAATATTCAACTTGCTTTCAGTCTGGGCCCACATAAAGGCACATACTTTGCCGTGTATCTGCAAACAAACACACATACACAAAACTTTGGCTACAATGATTTTCATGAAATTTGACTCTCAAGAAACTTACTGTTTATTTGTGTTATGATATTGTAATCTTGAAAGGCTGTATTTCTGTATTTTCATGAAGTGTGCTGTAAAACTGGGATTCACAAAGAATAATTATACCTTTACAGTTCATCTGTATATGCAGATTTCAAGTTTCTCTCCTACAAATAGTATTTTTGAAATCAAGCTTAAGTTGTGTCAGCAGAAACAAGAATTTTAGAAAGTCTGTACTCTCACCTTGCTGTTTGCTGCTTGAGAGCACTAAGGAATGTGTCTGGGTGAAAGAGCTCAGAAAGGTCAACAGGTTCCCTCAGCAGGGAGCCCTGATTCATTTGCTGATTCCAACGCTGGACAGCAAAAGCTCGGGCCATCAAGCTTCGAAGGTACAGCATTGGCTCACCGGGACCTTCCCATATTTTCTGCCACATGTCTGGGGTCTGTCACAGTCAGCCCAATCATACACATTACTGTTAATATCAAGATTCTGGATCTATTGAACTTTGTTTGCAAATTAGTTTTTCGTTCACTTGCTCATTAGACAGCTAGACTCTCTACTTGTTGATGCCAAGCCTTTCATGGACTACACAAAATTTTCCTTATTTTACAGTTTGGCCAAGTACTTTGTGCATTCAAAACAGCGCATGAATTCAAAAATGAATTATATTTTTGCATGTACACTAACTGACCAACTGACTGATGAACTAAACTACCTAATTAGCTAGCCAACTGCATGCAGCCAGAGTTCTTCTTGAAGGCCTAATAGTTTCTCAGCCAGTCAAGAAATTCTCTGCATTTTATGGAACCAGATGGTAAATTAACATGTTCAAAAGAGTCTGCAACTTGTCCCTATCCTGAGCCACATTAATCCAACCCATGCCTTCCCAACCTATTTATTTATGATCCATTTTTATGGACCAGTACTCTACCATAATACTTAAAGAGTGCTACAGTCTTCTCATAGTTGCACATACCTTCAAGCAAGCGGAACATTCTGGATCCAAATAGTGTACCACCCTCTGAATGGCTGTACTGTAATGACCCACATACTAAAAACTAATCAAAGTCAATCCCTCTGTAAACATGTATCAGTTTATATTGGTCTAGCTTGCACAACTGCTGAAAAGGTTCTAAAATAATGCAATGAAGTGTGGTCTACAGAAATTTTCAAAAAGATATCCATGTGGTGTACATGCCATGGGAATTCAAAATTACACCTAGACACAAGAAAACCAAAATATATAACGCCCTCTTTGTGGTACTAAAAGAATTAATACTTCTAAAAAAATATGAATCAGGAATTAGATGTGTGTTATGGTCGCACTAGGCATATTATGTACTTCAGAGAACACTGAAAGGTTTATACTGTTAATCATAGTACTTGAGATGATAATAATGATGACAAACCTGCTGACTGATGATTGTGTCAGCCAAGCGTATGATGTCACTGCTAGGAAGCACAGTACCACGTATCACCTTACTGAGGGTGGCTAAGGACTTGTGCACTTGTTGTACTAAACATACAGCATCATGATATTCCAGGGTCACAAATAACAGAACTGGGAGTGCTGCCTGATTTCCTCTTTCTCCCGATCCTTCTGTTACCTGTGGCACTTTCATTTGTATCAAACCTGAACCCTGGATATAAACATTAGCATTCATTAGTTAAAATAATGAAGGCAGATACAATATAATCATACACATATATCTATTTATTTATTTGAAATACATTCCATAGATCCTAAATGGACAAGGCCTTAGGATACAGAAAATGTCAACAGATGATGAAAGTAAATGTGTTACATAACACACACGTCAAATTAAAATATAACAAAATTCATAACTTAATATTACTAAATAAGTTCATAAATATTGTCATAATATGGCCTGTAATAATTGTAACAATATGAACTGTAAATACATATATGTTTGTCAATCTGATTAAGTGTAAGATACGCTCATATCACAATAATTAATATAATTTATAAAATTATACATTTGTTAATAAAAGTCATAATTAGTACTTTTTTTTTATTTTAGAATCACATTGTGGCGACACTTGTAATAAGTAACCAGATCGGTCCTTAAATTCTGTTCAAAGAATTCATTACAGGAGAAAAAAGATCCAGCTGCAAGAAACTTTTTCAAGGCCAATTTAAATTTGTAAGATATAATTCTACATGAAAGGAAACCACAGTAACATATCAACTTCCCCTATCCAAATGCAATACAAGTAAAAATAATAAATTTATTCTAAAAGACAAATGGTTTAGAAAACATCTGTTTCATTAGCATATCTGAACAAACAAAAAAGTAAACTGTTACTGCTGAACATTCAGATCAGTTCACTTGGTAAAGTTTTAACACAGGACAATAAAACGTTGTGCTACTGGCATTACACACCTGATTCAGTTTTTTCCACAGGTTTAGAACTGGTGTAAGCTGAACCTGCCATTCTTCTCTGTTAAATTTATTGACTCCCTCAACAGGTCGCATCAGAGCTGCAGCATAAGTACAAAAAGTTTCTACGAAACTCTCACATATAAAATGCCATAACATGTACACAGAATTAGCAATACAAATAAACTGTCTTGTACTCTGGTACCTTCCTTGTTGCCAAAACCATCTAACACACAATATTTATTTTAGCAATATGAAAACTTACATTATGAACAAAGTCTCCATATTAAGTCATAATGTTCTTTTAAACCTACTTTTAAGTTGGCTGATAACTTCATGGCTGGTTATCCTCTGCCAGGAGCGATCCACATTTGTTGGCAATCCAAAGTATGCTGGGCTGTCATTATCTGACAACTGCTGAATAGCATTGATATGTGCCTGCAACAAAAAATTTAGTTTGTTTGTTATGTTACTAGTCGGGTCCACTTAGCTAATGTAGTCAAAACTGAAAATTAGACAAATTGGGGTTAAGTTTCAGGAAATTTTCAGTTTTCTCTTCTTACATAACATGAGAAAGAGAGAATAGCATCAGTACTCATCCAAAATATCAACTTCAGTCCAGTGACTCAAACCTTATGCAAGGGTAGAATATAATACAGGAAAACAACACAACAATAATGTTTTAATATGACATGAATGACTTAGTTGGTCACCCTCAATGTCACTTCTCAGTTACTTGTACACGTTTTGACAAGATGCTATGTGTGCCATGGGAAGATGACTGAAGGATCATAAAAGGTGAATGTGTATATAATATATATATATATATATATATATATATATTCTTAACCTTTTGGCGCCGGAATTATTTTTTTTCATTTTAGCACACCCTGTATATAAAAAGTGAATAATACAGGAACCAAATATGTTAGATTTATGAAACAAACTGCATTTTGAAGAAGAAAAAACGGAGAGTATATACCATGTTTAAAATATTCAGTACCTGTATTTGTTGAATAAATATATAAAATGAAACATTTAGAGGTTAGCGGTGCGGTGGGACCACTATAGTCATCGTTAGGCGTCAAAGGGTTAATTCCAATTTAAAAATCCCAATGCCTGACTTTATCCACTGCTTAGTACATTACAATTCCACATATTTCAATACAACTGTAACTCATATTTTTGCAATGCAGCAGGAAATTGTGATTCAGAAACAATCCCTTGACAACAGGTGGACAGGAGAAGCAACCATAATCTCACTCATGGGCTACATGGTTGATGTAACTCTCACACATATACATTTGGAATGAAATGTTAAACCATGGATTCATTGCATAATTATCTTTATGTACTACTGTTATTCATTGCTGTCCTTTGCGTGTCATCGATTATATATGAGAATCAGATATGCAGAGTTAGGGCAATGGTGTCATGAGAAAGCAGCAGCAAACATGTAGATATTCAGTACAGTAAAGAAGATTATTCTTCTTTGTAATCCAGTATTACTGCTAATCACATATTCTTCTTTGTAATCCAGTATTACTGCTAATCATATCCATATTTTAATCCTGTGCAAGTTTCTAGGCTTTTGCAGCACAGCAGCTAAGTTCTCCGTTCTACTGGAATTTTGTACCACATCACAGAAGAATGGAGAACTCAGTTTCATTTCTGTTAGAACTGCAACAATTTCAGTCCCTGAAGTTAAGTAAACTCTCACAAAGGTGAAAAGTTAAAAACTGAAGTAACATTATTAAAAAGTGAACTCTACGCTAAACAATACTAGGAGATAATTATTACAATTATAATAAAATTATATTTTAAGCATACATATGCTTCCTGAGATCAGACATACTATGGAAGTTTCACATCACAGCCAACATACCTTATAGCTGGCCACAGTAGGAACATTAATTGCAGGCCCTAATGATTTTCTTCCATCCACCAGGACAGCTGTATTGAAAAACTCCTTGAGGTAAGAGGTAAGGACTCTCATATCATATATGTTGTCCACTCGGCCACCATAAATTGCATTCTCATATAAGCCATGTACAAACTCCCATTTGATGTTACCAGAACCTGATAATAAGATAATGCAGCTTTTAGAAAGAATCAAGTCAGAAACAACTAAGATGGTTTCCACCTTGATTGATAAACTTAGACACATGTTTTTAGGTATGATGTGTGACTGGATCAATCTGGCTCAGGATAGGGACAGGTGGTGGGCATTTATGAATGCGGCAATGAATGTTCAGGTTCGGTAAAATGTGAGGAATTTCTTGACTAGCTGAGAACCAGTTAGCTTCTCAAGAAGGACTCTGCTCCACGAAGTAAGTAAGAAAGTAAATATGTCTGACATGAAGGCTTGGTATAAATACAGGATGAATGTTTGAGTTACTTCAGTGCAGCCCTTGTGCTCCAAGCAAGTGAAGACATTCACATCATGTTTGTATGAGGCCATTGTGTCCATAACAAGTGACAAGGTCTGGAAATGGGGTGGATGTTGGAACACACATTTCCTGATATCCTTCCTTCCATATCACTACTGTCACATACGTTACGTTGATGTTTGAACATGACAAGCTCTGTCTTCCTCTTTCTAGAAAAAATGCCACACACACATATGTATGGGATATCATTTGCAACCGACTTGATAATTTTATGTGATACTTTCACATACAAAATCACTTATTTATCATATAAATGTCAACAAATCATTCACACCCACTTTGGCTGACCAGTCCTGATATTTCTAAATGTAATTTCATAGAGGATCCACAGTTTTAAATAATCAGAGCAGACTTTCATGATGCACTATATCAATGAATATTTTATCTGTAATTTTGTACACATGTAGACCTGGGTACCTGTCATTAAGAGTTTAAGTGATCTCCCTGAGGCTGGCTGTGTAGACCAAAACATATTAGAGGATAACAACGTACAGCTGCAACTAACAACCTCCCTGTACTTTGTTTGTTATATTGTCACACACACTGTTGATTTTTATCCAGTTGAAAATGCAATATTATAAAACTACACCTAATTAATACATGAGATTCAATGCAATAAATCTGAAGCTAATAAGCAAACAAGCAGGAAGTTTGTGAACTAAAAACTCAATAAACAGAAAAGTTTTTTAAATTTAGTTTTATAGAATTGTGTTACAGTAAATCTCAGTGCACACAACCCTATTATCTTCCCAGCAGATACCTGTCTCCCATTTGAACAGAATGTCCATAGAAGAAGTGTCAAGAAAGCAAAGTTGCAACTTTTGTTCACATAAACAAGCTGCTTCTGGTAGACAGAACAAGTTGCATCAGCCATCTTGAGAAGCGCACACTTACAGGAAGCCAGCATGGCCAACTCTAAGGCAATATATATGAGTTACTAGCTATCTGAGGCACTCTTGCTTTTTTTTTTGCACGCTAATAAGATGTTGCAGAGTCACAGTGCACAGTAGTGCCTATTACATACAAGGTGGATAACTGTCATGGCAGGTAAGACAGAAATGGATACATTTTCTTAACTGAGCCAAAAAATGGTGGCAATCATAATTCTTTGGGGTAAGGAATTAAAATGCAAGTAGCAGAAACTATTCAAGCCACAAAAGGGAAAAATGAAATGCCAAGGTAAAAGCATGTATAGGAATTGAAGACAGCCCAGTCACAGCTACACATTCAGCCCATTGCAGACTCTCAGATTTTACTATCCTGTCAATGCCGTGTAACTTGTATGAAACATTAATATTAAAGCCATAGGTGTAACTTGGCTAATAACAATGGGGTGGGTGGGTGGGGTGGGGGTGGGGGGGAATGACCATGAGTATTAAGAACTTTAGTTCACAAAGGAGTCAAGGTAGAAGGAGAGGGAAGATTGGTTTGAAACACTACTTAACATACATACATACACCCCTTTACCCCACTCTCACCAATTTTTTTTATCTACCCCTCTTCAACTCACTAGCCAAAAAAAACTATTCTTAGGTAGAAAAAATATTGGGGTGGCATTTGTCCCCCCCCCCCTCCAGGTTGCATCTATAATTAAAGTATCATCATCATGGTCAGCGTCATCAATGATGCTGCCGCCCCTGCTAACAACAACAACAATAACAAAATCAACAACAAACAACAACATTTTATCCAGTAGCATTAATAAACTAACCCTTCTTAAAAAGCTGCTGAAGGACTTCAGCTCCAGCTCGCAGATCAGCATCACTGAACTCGTAAAACTTTGCCCAACCTTGTGGGATAAATGTTCGTCTCTCTTGAACCACTGCATGGAACCAGGCCAGAGCAAATAATGCCTTGGCCCTGACCTCGCCTTGACCATTGCTGCTGATAAAATCTGGACCCCATGAGGCATAAGTGCGCTGCAGATTTTTTTTCACACCCTGAGGAGACTGAAACCACATCATCAACAACATAACTGCAAGTAATGTGATTTAATATCCACACATTTGCTGTTGCAAGACACAAAGACTTATGACAATACTTAAAACTGGGTGGAAGACAATATGGTCCTACTAGATTGCATATGGGTAACCTTTCTGTCACAGATTTGTAAAAGAGAAGTTGTTCCATGCTGTACACTACAAATAATCATTACAAGTCTATTTATTATCACTCCTAAATGTGTTAAATTACAGTATAAAAATGAATTCCTTCAAGAAAGAAGCGACAGAAGTGTTCTATTTAATCACACAGTCAATTCCTAACATCATACATCATTGGTTGTAGATGAACAAAATATGAGTATGGAGCAATGGTGAAATGGTACTGACAGAAGCAGATAAAGGACTTGGATAAAAAACTGTCCCAGTGCCACTATATCCACAAAAAATCCCACATGGGCTGGACTGGGATCGAAACTGGGCCTCCATGGTGAAAGATGAGTGACTACTGCCCTGAGCCATGGAATGGCCTGAGGTACTTTACATTGTATGAAAATCACATGTCATAATACCCCATAACAAACACTGACAAATAAAAATTATGTAAGAAGGCATATGAAGGAATCTCAGTTACAAATTTCCTGTCAGTACAGATGGAAAAAAGAAAATTCAACTGATTTACCTAAACATTGTTTACTCTTACCATTTGATTGTGTACAACCCATGACCTTGAAAACATAACAATTTCTCACCCTTAGTTTATTTCATGAAACTATCTGAATTCTGAAGTTCATACAGTAATGAAAGGAAGAATGATTATGAATTGCATATTGGATACAATGCAGAAGAAAGTGGCTGTGATCTAATTAGTTCGTATTCCAGCATTCACCTTCAGGAATGATGAAAACTATAAAAAGCAATGGAAACAATGCCATTAAATTTAGTGAAAAACCAAATGTATCTACTTCTTGGTATCTGGACCAAGAAAAAACCCAGGAAGTCTCAAGTACAAAACAGGATCACAATGTCCAGTAAGGAACTGGTCCAAAATATAAATCACAGATATGACACAGAAATTTTTTTATCTCAAACTACTCATATTTTGAGACTGTAATTATTTAACAACATGCAAGGAAAACTATGATTCTGCAATGTAATATATACAGTGCAATAAATTTTGAAAAAAACAAATTTGTATCTGTAATTCACCAGCAACAGGGCCAGTGGGCTATCTTTAATAGCAAAGAATGGATATGGCAGACATACACTGAGCATAGTACATCTAATGCTGTAATACCTTCCAACAGTCTTAATGGATGTCACACTGGACTGTTCGTCAGTGTTTTCACTACATATGTTATGTGTTTTTCATAACACACACACATACACAAGTTCAGTACAATACCTCGTAAGTTACTTTGAGACATGACTGGGCAAGGATAGCTGAAAACCTTGGATGAGCCTCAGCAGTGAACCATAAGCGGAAGTTTTCATGTAGGCAGAGGGACTTCAATTCTTTCTCAAGAGCAGGTAGCCAGTAGGTCATCAGGTGCAGGTTTTTAAGGCACAGCCAGTCTCCTTGTCGAGCAGCAGCATGCAGGTGATCCAATGCCACAGTAACCTGGCCCTGGCCCATTGCTATCTATACAGCAGCAAACAATCAGAGAGTAAAAAAATATTTTTTTTTTTTAAATGTCACAACTACAGAAAGTTTTGGGACAAAAGCACATACAGCAACACTGAGGCAGAAAGGTTGATATCTTCACACATCTCTCAACACATGCATGCCTATACACAGTTACTGGGAGTATTCAGTTGCTGTTATACTAATGGGCATGATCCAAGAGGAACATGCAATACATGGAAGGTTTCAAAGTGTGGAAATGCAGCACCTCAAGCAGGGGGCTAAAAAAAAAGTGAGTGTGAAGCCTGTCTGCCAGGCTCTGTTCTCTGCTTCCTGAGCAATAAATGTTAAGACAGGGAAGTGGGCTGCACAAGTGTAAGTGCAATGGATAGCTATATCACTCATCACAATATCCTCTGATGATGCAGATAGAGGCAGTTTTCAAAACACCAGATAGTCATTTCATTTTCACACAACTGACCAAATGAGAACACTTCATTGCACATCAATGCTCTGAAAGCTTCAAATCTGAATTATACAGGGGTGGACTCTCAAAACCCACTTGCCTTTTACCATATTTGTTCACAAAAGTCTTACTAGTATAATGTAAATGGAATCAACTAAAATTTTAGTATGCTGGTAGCAATGGTACAGCAATGATGAAGCAGTGGAACCAGTAAGATGCACTAGCTGTCTATCTAACACTTCACAAAGTAACAGCAGAACTGACTCTTGTATAATTTGAAAATGTGGATTACAAGACAAATTACACAAATGATTAGAAGGGAAACTGAATAGATTTTTCATCAAACTCATAAGTTTCTTTTGAAAATACAGTTTATGTAAAAGTAATTAAGACACTACAGAATTTAACAGTCCCATTGTGGTTATGATACTGTTAAATGGACATTGTATTAAAGATACTGTGTGACTGAAGTGCCAACAGAATGCATTTCAATACAGATGCAAAGGAAATATGTTGGTAGACCTGAAAAATGATGGGCCTAGCAGAGACAGGCTGTAGAGGCATAATCCCTTATCATGGACAAGTGCCCAGATTATGCGAAGCTTATAAGGTTCAGGGACACACAAATATACATGCTGGGGGAAAAAAAGAAAAAAAAAAAAAAAAAAAAAAAAAAAAAAAAAAAAAAAAAAAAAAGAAGAAAGGGCCAAGTGCAAAAAAATAATAACAAAAAAAAACAA
>Ga0123355_10009718_pt1 | contig 14665 bp, 9 predicted proteins | sample TergutEmb28metaG_3_FD_89872 | JGI IMG/M metagenome (GOLD analysis project Ga0123355, IMG submission 89872) | Embiratermes neotenicus P1 segment gut microbial communities from Petit-Saut dam, French Guiana - Emb289 P1 | ecosystem: Host-associated > Arthropoda: Insects > Digestive system > Gut ...
AAACAGCGGCGACGTACCCTGGCGTGCCGCTATAAGTGCCCAGCCTACTATAATCTGCTCATCGGTAAGGTGCCTGGAAACGCCATCGTTGCCATATTGGTCATGAGATTCCACCCACGGCACCGCACCTTCGGCAAAGCCAACGTGCCCGCCTAGGTCAATCTCATCTATGGGGGGGCCAAAAACGCCAGGGTGTGCGGGCGGGTTGCCGTATACATGAAAATGGTCGCTATTCCACCCCATGTCACCATCTATAAGAAACCCTGAGTCAAGGGTTGACATGATATGACGGCTAAAGGCATAGGGCGTTATAAGATAATTTGCATGCTCGAATAACCCATGCAAATAATGATTAGCCCTGTAACCCGCGCCCAAAATTTCGCCATACTGAAACGGGATTCTGCCAAGGTCAGATATGCGCTCGTCAACAAAGGTGCTTATTATCGGCCAAAAGTCACCGGCGATATCCGGCGCGTCATTTGGCAGTTCTATATGATGTGCAGCGTCGAAGCGGAAGCCGCTTGCGCCTGCGTCAATTATCTCCCCAAGGAAGCCCATATACAAAGCCTGAAACTCCGGACGCGACGTATAAAAGTCCCAAAGTCCCAATAGACGTGCCCGCACAAAACTCCTACGATATGAGAAATCCATAGGTCTTACCCATGGGTTATGGGACGGCCTGTCCCCCCGCACTGCATGGAAAAGTGGCGGATCATGCTCACGCAATGACTCATCTATGAGTTGCCATTCAGAAGTTGTGTGATTTGGGATAGCATCCACGATTATATATATGCCATAGGACGCGGCGGCGCGGGTTAGCTCGCGAAATTCGTCTTCTGACCCCAGCCAGTTGCCTATTCTAAAGGCGGTGGGCTGGTACAGGCTATACCATCTGCGCGCCATAGAGCCTACGTTAAGTGACTCACCAATTGGCGATGTTTGGATTACACCAAAGCCCGCTTGCGCAATATATGGCAGGCGTGCTTGTATTTCGTTAAAACTCATATTCCAGGCATGTAGTATGTTGCCGCCATGGGGTGTAATTGGTAGCCCATGGGGGTTTTGAAATGTTAGTTGATTAATATTTCTGTCACCGTCTGTGCCAAAGGGGATGGCGATAAGGACTATAGCGATAGTGGCAACAACTACCAGACACAGACCTAGGATTAATGCGCGTTTTTTATTTATAGATTGCATGCGATAGTTCTCCTTGTAAAAACAAAATGTACAGGCCCTAGCATCACTCCACAGCCACATTACTCAAAGTAGCAACCCCGGCATCATTAACCGAAATCCAAACATCACGCCCGGGCGTAGTAGCCAGCGCGGCCGTTTGCACAGTCCCATCCCTGCCATTAATAATTATGTTGTTCACCCACCCGGGCAATTGGGCGATATACCAGCCATCTTCACTCAGTGTAAAAAATTCCCCTGGCCACCCATCAAATGCATTGGTTGCCTCTGGCGCCATGCCATAATTCCAAGCCCATACAGCATATGGATACCAAGCGGCAGGCACCCTGGCGCGCAATGTGATTGTCGCCTCAGGTGCCACCTCAGGGGCCAGCCGGGGCGGAATCGGTTCTGTAATGTTTGCCAAAATGGGGTCATCTATTATATATAAAAACACCACAATTGCCCCATCCGGGACTACGCCGTACAACCGCCCATCTGCGACGGTAAAACTACCCCCTGATACCGTGTCAATATATACCCCATCGGCCACCAAGTTTACCGGGGCACCGTCAAATACAGCCTCGGCACCCATGTTAATAATAACAGCCCCAGAACCGCCCCGTTCTATCATCAGCAAATCGGTGCGCCCCGGCATGGGATTCGATAAATATTCCGCAGTGCCGCGCATGGCGTTCTTAAAATGATTAACTGCCACCACTTCCGGTGCAAAAAAGTCATTATTGCCACGGGCACCTGCAATATTATCGCCCCACTTCTCCACACGCCCAGGCGGGTTTGAGTTCATGGGCCTGTTAAAAAACAGGGGCGTCGAGCCTTCTCTTGAGCCAATTACCGCCCAGCCATACATGATTTGCCTGGCGGTTAAGTCGGCTGTTTCGCCATAATTACCAAATGTATCATGGGATTCCACCCATGTTACCAAATTGCATGGCGTCCCATGCACCCTATAATGTGTTAAATTTGCGGCACTAAGTTCCCCTGCACGCAAGGCCGCCCCCAGTACACGCCCATATTCGGCGTCGGTGACGGGCATCCAATCTACATATATATCCGCTTCCCACACGCCCAAAATTTCACCATACTGAAATTCCGAGCCATTGGCCAAGACCACAGGCCAGAAGTCACTGGCCAGTTCCGGGTCATCCTCGGTGGGGAGTTCTATCATAAAAATAGCGTCATATCGGAAGCCCGCCGCACCCAGTTCTACGGCACGTTGTAAAAACTGCAAAATATGTTGCTGTACAACGGGATTATGAGTGTTGATATCCCACAACCCCAATAACTGCCCCTGGGTTTGCTGTAAGCGCGTGGGGCCCATTTCCATCCGTGGGCGGATGGCACCCCCTTCTAAATTGTAAAACTCCCGGCAAATCAAGCGGGAATATGCAGTCATATGATTGATTACAGCATCAACAATAATTTTAACACCATGCTCCTTGGCAACACGGGTCATATTGGCAAATTCCTCTTCTGTGCCCAGCATGTAATTACCTATGCGGAAAGAAACCGGCTGGTATAAAAACCACCACGCGCCGTCGCCGAACAGGTTCATCCCAGACACGTCCCCAGGTGCCGACCAACTGCGGGTGACACTTTCTGTAATGGGCGAGACTTGCACCGCCGTAAAACCAGCCTCGGCAATAATGGGCATATATTCCGCCACAGTATTAAAAGACCAAGAGAAGGCATGTAACATAGGCCCCCCCTGAACGGGCATCCCAAAGCTGTCCCAATCCCAAACTTCAGGTTCACCCTCGCCAGAGCAAGCTGCCAGTGCAAAAACAAGAATAAGCAGTAAAAACAATTTCTTCATAGCTACATGACTCCCAACATCTCTTTTTCCCGCAAATCGTATTGCTTAGAAATCCAAAACACCACCATCAGGTTAAGTGCCTGAAACAAAATAACATGCACAATGGGCGCAACAAAAGCCACCAACATACATAAAACCGCCACCGGAAGCGAGCACATAACCGATATCTTAAATCGCTCACCAAAACTGAACATTATAGATGACCTAACGCGAAAGACACCCAAGAAGACCGATGTCACCAAAAAGAAAAATAACTGCAACACCAGCATAATAAAGTTCACAAGTAGAACCATGGGCATAAACAGCTCTGTCATATACCGGTTGTACATGGCTATTACGTTAAAAATTTGATGAAATGTATATGACACTACCCCAGCATCAAAAAAGTCCGCCGGGGCATAAAGGCTCATATGAGTAGAGAAGAAAACCAACACATCGTCAAATACATAAATGACAGGCTCGCCACCGCCCGCCATATGCTCAGGAGAAAAATCCAACCCTTCACGCATTATGATGCTTGCGTCTTCAAATGACATAGAAAATACGCGCTGATACACGTCATAGGGCGCAGTACTTACCAGCACATAAAACACAGGCAAAGTAAGTAGCGCAAATAACAGCATAAAGTGCAACAGCACAAATTTTGCCGGTAGGTTGCGGGCAGACTCAAAAAAGGTGTAAATCTTCCCCCTGCATAGAAGCGCAACATTTAGATATTCAGACAATTTATTCGCCTTTGTTGGCACCAGCAGCGATACCGACAATCATGAATTTTTGCATTACGATAAACAGCAAAGTAATGGGTATGGCAATTAACACAGCACCAGCCGCAAAAGTAGTGAACTGTACGCGGTGGTCGTTAATCATGTCAAGAAGCCCTACTCCCAATGTCAAATAGTCAGACCTGTTAATTAGTAGGCGTGGCAACATAAAATCCATCCATGGCGCCATAAAAGAAGTCATGGCAATAAACGAGACAATGGGCACAGACAAAGGCAAGATGATGCGTGTGTACACCTGCATCTTAGTAGCCCCGTCGATATACGCCGCCTCATCAAGGGAACGTGGCAGGTTAAGCATACTCCCCCTAACCAGCCAAATGCTACCTGGGATACTGCCCGCTACATAAATAATTACCAACATATTATGGTTATTAAGCATACCAAAGTTTAATGCAACCTGGTACAGCGCAATCAGTGCCAAAAAGCCCGGAAAGGCCTGCAATACCATGACTGTTAATAGGCCCGAATTGCGCCCCTTAAACTTAAACCTGGCAAAAATAAACGCTGTTGTTACATTCAATGCAACCGAAAAAATCATGGTCATCACGGCCACATACAAAGTATTGCGGAACCACAGGGTATACCGGGTTTCTTGCAACAAATGCCTAAAATTGTCCAGTGTTGCCCCCTCTGGGATAACCGAGGACCTTGATATGGAGTTTATCGGGTTAAAGGCCGAACCCAGCACCCACATTACTGGGTACAGGACAATAATGGCCAACAGTATCAAAAATAAATATATGAGTATCTGACCAATTGCTTTTTTGGCGATGGCCCAGGTGTTTACATTTCCAGACATAACAGCTATTCCTCCTTAAATGCACGGGTGCGCATAAGTGTAAACCCACTTACAGTAGCCAACATCACAAATATCATGATAGAAATCGCCGCCGCAAAGTTAAACATACGGTAATCCAGCGTAAGGCTAAAGAGCCACGTAATCAATATGTCTGTAGAACCCGCCATTTGCAAGTTCGGGTTTGCAGGCCCGCCCCCCGTAAGGAAGAAAACAACGCCGAAATTGTTAAAATTATGGGTCAAGCTCATAACAGTAAGGGGTGCTGTGGCAGTAAGAACCATGGGCAGAGATATAAAGCGGAACTTATGCCAGCCTGTGCCGCCGTCAACTTCAACGGCTTCGTACAGCTCAGGCATAATTGATGTCTTGATACCGGTAATCAGTGCCATCCAATAGGGGAAGCCCAGCCACACGTTTACAATAACCAGCATAAGTCGTGCCCAAGCGGTCTGGCTCATCCAGGGGATAAAAGAATCTATTATTCCCGCGTCCAGTAATATTTGGTTAAAAACACCTTCGCGGCTAAACATGGTTCTAAATACCAATAGAGACACCAAACCGGGTATCGCCCAGGGCAAGATATAAATACTGCGCCACATGCGTTTTAAGCGGATGCCCTTGGCATTAATCATCGTTGATACAATTAGCCCAAAAATATAAGACGATCCCGTGGCCAAAAATGCCCAGACCACAGTCCAGCCCAAGATTCGCAGGAAGCTCGTACCCCAAATGGGGATTCGTACCATGTCACGAAATGTACCAAAACCCACCCACTGCACCAGGTTTACAGGGGGTATATTGTTCGTATTATAATTGGTAAAAGCAATAAGTGCCGAAAACACAATAGGCAAAATTGTAATAAACATCACCAAAATAGTGCCCGGTGTAATCATGATATACTCAAATGAATTGCTCCATAGTTGCTTTGCATATTCCTTACTGGAGGTGCGCTCGCCTTGCTCGTAAGCGATTCTGGATTTGTATGCATCCCGCACGTTCCAAAACCAGACTAGGCCAAAGATAATTAGCAATAACAGTGCAATAAGCCCTGCCATCATAAGCATAATCGAATGGTCAAACACGGCCACCCAGGCATTGCCAACCCGAACGCGGGGTTGTTCGCCCAAGGAGACAAGCCCCCAAATCCCACGTGTAAAAAATCCCATGTTGCGGAAATGGGTGTCAACCTGGCCTGTAATTACAGCCAATGTCCCCGTGGTCAGTTCGACAACTACCAAGATGCATTGGACTAAGAAAAACACCGCGCCTTTTACATACTGCTTGTTTAATACTTGTCCGCTGCCCCATATCAATGCCGAGCTTAATGCTACGATATACTTCAAGTATGTCACCTCCAAATTTTGTGGTATGTAAGATAGTTGTGCTAGTTATTAACATGTCCTGACAATCAAATAATAGTGAACGCACCTTGTAGGGGCAGACCTTGTGTCTGCCCGCGCTTGCGAGAGATGTAAGATGCGCTTGTATGTGTATGATTGTGCTCACTGTAGCTTGTGCGGGCAGACACAAGGTCTGCCCCTACAAGGCGGATTTCGGCACATATGGACGATTTTGTCTTATTTGCTAGCAGTTCATCTAGCACAACGAGTTAAGCCATGTTTAGATGAGACACATCCGATACACCGTATTAGAATACGGACTTTAGGGGCGGGAAGACCCGCCCCTAATTATGATTTCATCACATTATAGACTATTACTCATCATCCAATGACAAACCTGCCACTGCCAACAAGTCCCTATACTCTTGCATTGCCTGGGCCTGTGTCTCTTCTATGGACAAGGTACCATTCCACGAATGTGTAAACACAGTAGCCAAGGGGCCCCACATAAAATTAACTTCGGGGATAACCGGCATTGGGTCTGAGTAGGGGGCTTGCTCTTGAATGCCCATCAGATGCGGGTCATCTGCAAGGCCCGGCACTGCAGAGATATCATACATAGCGGTTAGTGTGCCGATTGTGTCAAATAGCACTGTTGCCCCCCCTGCGGTGGCAAGCCACTCTACAAAGGTAAAGCCAATATCCTGATATCTCGAAAAGCTGCTTACATGTGCAATGGTAGCACCGGAAAACACGCGGGGCTGTACACCGTTAATGGTAGGCAGGCGCGTAATTCCGAAGTCCACGCCATTACGCTGTGCGTCGGCAATGGCCCATGGGCCGGAAATTGTAAAGGGTACTTCGCCCCGCTGGAATGCGGCTACGGAGTTCTCCCAGTCAACATCGTCTGTGGCAAAGTCAAAATACGGGCGGAAAGAGTTGTGGAACTCGATACCACGGCGTACCGCTTCGCTCTCGAAAGGCATATCCCGCCAGTCATCCATATTTGGCCCAAAAACAGAGAAACCAAAGGCTTGAAGGAAGGGATAATTATGATAGGCATCTGCCACTTGCCAACGCATGGCAAAGCGGTTTTCTGCTGGGTTATTCCATTCCCGTGCAAACTCGCGAATTTCTTCAAATGTTGCCGGGGGCGAATCAACATAGGCACGATTATAGAAAAGCGCAATGTTTTCTGTTTGGAAAGGCGCCCCGTACATACGCCCGTCCCGCATGGTGGTTTCTACAGCCGATGTCAACAGTTGCGGCGCAAGCCTTTCTTGAAGGGATTGGGGGAATGGCTCTACCATACCATCATTGATGGCAATGGCAACGCCGTCATGAGGTTGAACAAATACATCCGGCCCAATGTCTGCGGGGCCGTCTTGTTCCATTAGGCCGCGCATGTCAGTCATGCCCACATGTTCCCAGTCAACTTGAATATTTGGGAACACTTCGTTAAAACCATCGGCCAAAGGCTGGCCTAAGGTTTCGTCGAAAATCCAGAAAAACAGGTAGCTCTCTACATAGCGGTCTTCTATTGGGCAAAGGGGCTCCCTAAAATCATGACCACCCTCTGTATCTGCTACTATAGTAGTGCCACCGTTTCCGTTACCGCATGCGGCTATGCCTATTATGAATACAAGCAACCCGACAAAAAGAAGTATGCGTTTCTTCATGGTTTATACCTCCAATTTTTTATTTTTTATCGTCTTTCTTTTTCCTAAGCATAACAAAACCGGCACCTGCCGCCGCCACTACTGCTACGGCAACACCTGCGATAATGGCAATAAGCGTTGTGTTACTTGTGTCGTCCTCGGCCGGTAACAATACCCGTTCGGGCGCAGGGGTGCGCAAAGGCCGTGGTGTGGGTTCGGGAATATATGCGTCAACAGGTTCATGGCTCACTTCCCAGTCATCACCTGGGCCGGAAACTACAACCCATATATCTTGGCCCGGCTCTACGCCAATACTTTCGGTTTGCACGCCGCCAAAGTCGGCATTAATGATGACATGGTCAACCCAGCCCGGCAGATACATGATATACCAGTCGCCATCTCTTTCGGTAAATTGCTCACCCGGCCAGGAGGCAAATACATTGCCAAGGCCGTCGCCCGTATTCCATGCCCAAACGCCTACATCTGTCCAGCCTTCCGGCACATATGCGCGTAGCACAACCATGTCCACATCTGGTAAATCCGGTGGCGGAAGTGGTTCGCCTTCCTCCACTGCTACTGGCACAAACGGAGGCATCGGCCCGCTTGTTTGGGGGGTGGTTGTGACTTCGAAGTCATATTCTGTGCCTGTTACAGTCACCCATATAGGTCCGTATGGCAAATCGAAACCGTTGGTCTGAATAGTATCGCCGTCATAGTCGGCATTAAACAACCCGCCTGCCTTGTCTACCGGGACATAAAGATAGTGCCACCCAGGATTATGAGGGTCGGGAGTAAAATACAAACTACCCGGCCAACCGGTGGGGGAAGCGTCGCCGCGTGGGCCCCATGCCCATAAGCGCGGTGTTTCCCAATCGTCTGGGAACTGGGCAAAGATGACTGTGTACATCTGTGGTACGGCCCCGGTGGTCTGGGGGTCATGTGTGGCGGTAAAATCATCGTCGGGGCCGTCAATCGTGACCCATGTATTTTGAAAATCCAGGTCAAAGCCATCGGTTTGAATTGTATCGCCGTCATATGTGGCATTTACCAGTGCACCCGCTGTATTGGCAGGTACGTAGTAGAAGAACCAACCGGGATTATCCGGGACATTGCGCATGTACAAGTTACCTGGCCAGTCGGTGGGGGATACATTGCCCTGTGGCCCCCACGCCCAAACGCGCGGTGCTGTCCACCCGTCGGGTAGATATGCAAAAATCGCGACCGTTGCCGGAGGAATAGCTCCTGTGGTTTGTGGCTCGTCAGTAACAGTAAAATCATCACCGGGGCCGTTAATCGTCACCCAAATGGGGTAGTTTGGCAAATCAAAGCCGTCTGTTTGAATCCCGTCGCCGTCATATTCAGCATTAATCAGGCCGCCCTCTTTATCGTTGGGAATCCAGATATAATACCAGCCCGGATTATCTGGGACCTCCATCAGGTACAAATTGCCCGGCCAACCTATTGGCGAAGCATCGCCCCTGGGCCCCCAGGCCCATATGCGCGGCGTCTCCCAATCATCGGGAACCTGCACAAACACAACGGACTGCCCCAGCTCTTCCGAGGCATGTAACGCCATAGGCGCAAATATCACAGCAGCAAGTGCCGCAACTAGCGCAAGCAGTACTAATCGGGTTTTCTTCATGACACTCTCCTTTATTCATGTATTATGCGTTCGGTTATTATATATAAATGCCCTCGAAATTTTCACAGGTCATTTGTGACTTGTGAAAGCCGAAGGCATTCCCAAACGGTAGATGCATGTTAATATGTTCAGTTTAATCTGTCAACCATAAATGTTATATTTGCAATTTTGCTATTTATGTGTTAAATGTTGATACTATTCTGGGGCGGACATAGTCGTCCTGCAAAGGGTGAGCAAGTATGGATTTCAAAGGATTTTACCACGAAAACAAGAGCAAGTACGCATATGCAGTGGATTTGCACACGATGCATATCAGGCTAAGAACCGGACGCGATGATGTTAGCAAGGTCACGCTGGTAGTTTTTGACCCATACGAATGGAACAAAACCGAAACCGGCGAGTATGCCCTTACCGGCATAAACGAGCTTAACATGAACATTGAGCAGACCACTCGCTACCATGATTGGTGGTTTGCCACAGCCCCCATTCCCACTAAGCGTACCAAGTACGGCTTTATTGTAGAAAATGGTGACGAGAAGTATTTGTACGGCCCAGGTGGCGAGACGCCATATAAAGCTGAAGACGGCAGTATCGTTGACTTCATACGCAAATCTTCACATTTATGCTACTTATACCCTTATATCTTGGAAGCCGATTTGTTTAACCCGCCAAAATGGGTAGAAAATACTATATGGTATCAGATTTTCCCTGAACGGTATGCAAACAGCGGGCTCGAAACCCTGAGAAAGGGCGAACTTTTGCCCTGGGGTTCCCAAGAAAAGGTTAACAACTCCCATTTGTACGGCGGGGATTTGCCGGGGATTACTGCCCATCTAGATGATATAAAAGACTTAGGCTTTAATGGCATTTACATGACACCAATTTTTGCCGCAACCACCACACACAAGTATGACACCGAGGATTATTACCAAATAGATCCTGCCTTTGGCGACCACAGGTTATTCAGGGAGCTGGTAGATGAAGCTCACAAACGCGGGATACGCATCATGATCGACCTTGTGTTTAATCATATCGGCCACACCCACCCCTTTTGGCTGGATGTTGTGGCCAATGGCACCGCGTCACGCTACTACAACTGGTTTTGGGTGCGGGAAGACGGCACATACGAGACCTTTGCAAAGGTCAAGGCCATGCCAAAATGGAATACCGATAACCCCGAAGCCCGTGAATATCTAATAAACGTGGCATTATACTGGGCGCAGTCCTTTGACATTGACGGCTTCCGCTTGGATGTTGCCAACGAGGTTTCACATGATTTTTGGCGGGAATTTCGCACCAGGCTCAGAAAAGTAAATCCACAAATATATATCCTTGGCGAAGTGTGGGATAACGGAATATCCTGGCTTGGGGGCGACCAGTTTGACGCAGTCATGAACTACCCCCTGACCACAGCCATTTGGAATTATGTTTCCGGCGATGTAAGCGGCACCGCACTCAAGGAAGAAATCGCAAATTCCCTGGTAATGTACCCACGCAACAGGCAAAGTGTAATGTTTAACCTAATCGGCAGTCATGACACCAGCAGGATATTAACCCTTTGCAAAGGGCGCCCCGAGCTGGTAAAACAGGCGTTTACACTGCTTTTGACAATGCCTGGTAGCCCCATGTGTTTTTACGGCGATGAAGTTGGCCTAGCCGGCGATGGCATGGACGATACAAGAAAATGCATGATATGGGATGACGCAAAGCGCGATAAAGACCTTGAAGCCTTTGTGTGCAAGCTAAATAATTTACGTACCGCAAATGACGACATGCGCACTATTGAAGTAGAGTGGATACAGGCCGACAGCAAAGCCGTGGTATACAAAAAAGGCCGGTTGGTTGTAGTACTTAATTGCCAAGATACTGATGCAACAATACTTTTGCCTACAGATATGAAAGTGTACGATTTGATAAATGATTGCATAATTACCCATAGCAAGCTTGAAATGCCTAACTACGGGGTATGCATATTAACAAAGATGGAGGACTAGTATGGAAAAATGGCTAAACAGTGCCTACACCGATGGCACAAAGTATTTCGTAAGCAATCCCCTCCCCAAAAAGGGGGAAGAAATAGAAATTTCCTTCCGCATACTTGAAAATGCGCCGGTGACTAATGTCTTTTTGCGGTCAAAGCAAAACGGCGTGGAAATCCTAGATGAAATGGCAAAAGATTATGTAAAAAATGGCCTGCAATACTACAAAAAAACCGTAACACCGTATGAAGATGTACTACATTATCATATATACATCGTAACAGATGAATGCGTATACTTCCTCACCCAGCGCGGCATAACACCATACATCCCAAGCGAAACCTACGACTTTAGGATTTTAACAGATTATCAGCAACCAACCTGGGTTAAAGGAAGCGTATTTTATCAAATCTTCCCGGACCGCTTTTACAACGGTAACCCGGATAATGACGTCCAACCCGGCGAATACACTTTCAACGGCAAACCCACCCAACGCATAGAAAATTGGGACTCCAAGCCAAGACCATATCCGGAAACATTCTGCCTGGACTTCTATGGCGGTGACCTGGAGGGTGTGAAGGCCAAAATCCCCTACCTGAAAAAGCTGGGGATAACAGCCATTTATCTTAACCCAATTTTTATTGCGGCAACGGTGCACAAATATGACTGCCTGGATTATTTCACAGTGGACCCGCATTTTGGCGGAGACGAAGCACTCGCGGCCCTAACCGAAGCACTTCACAACCAGGGCATGAAGCTAATCCTGGACGTTTCTATTAACCACACCGGCATTGCACACCGCTGGTTTAACAGGGACGCTACGTTTTTCCCAAAAAACATAGGCGCGTACAATAATCCAGATGCACCCGAGCGCGACTATTACTTCTTTGACGAAAACAACAAATACAAAGCTTGGTTTGACGTGGAGACCCTTCCTACCCTTAATTTTACCTCCAAGGCTCTAAGGCAGAAGCTTTACCTGGATGCGGATTCTATGGCCAAAAAGTGGCTAAAGCCGCCATATAACATTGACGGCTGGCGCTTTGATGTGGCAGACACCATGGCCCGCAACAATGAAATCCAACTGCACCACGAAGTGTGGCCGGAGCTACGCAAAAGTATAAAAGACGAAAATCCAGAGGCCTATATCCTGGGTGAAGACTGGACCGACTGCGAAGAGTTCCTACGTGGAAGCGCATGGGACGCCCCAATGAACTACTTTGGATGCGCACGCCCGCTTAGGGAGTTTGCTGGGGAGGCGGATTTGTTCTTAGCAAGAAATCCCCCACTCCGTGATAAGCCATATAAACCCACCGCTAAGCATGTGGCCGAGCGTATTCGTAATCATTTGTGTAAGCTCCCCACGGTTATACAACAAAATCAGTTTAACCTGCTTGGGAGCCATGATGTGAGCCGCCTGCACAATAATCCTAAAGTAGACCCACGTCATATAAAGGGTGCGGTTATCATGATGTTTTGCCTACCGGGCGTGCCAAATATCTACTACGGAGACGAGGCAGGGATTGACGGCACCGTTGAAACAGTAGAAGGCTGCAGGTACCCAATGCCATGGAGCCGCAACTTTGAAGCGGACGAAACATTTGGTTTTTATAGTACCCTGTGCATGCTAAAAACCAAGAAAGACGCGCTAATAGACGGCGGGTTTTGTATACTGCATGAAGAAGATTATGTATTTGCTGTAGCGCGGTTTACTGCTGATTCACTGATGGTTGCAATTTTTTCCACAGATGACAAAGCCCGCGAACTGCGGATTCCACTGGACCATTATGGGCTTGTTGGTGCATCCGGTCGCGAGGTGTTTGGTAATTTGGATTATGAAGTTGATGGCAATGATGCAGTGGTAGTGGCCCAGCCTCACCAGAGTTATTTATTGGAGTTTGGAAGGGGCCAGTAACTCCTATTGACACGATAACGGTTATCCACTTTATACTCGAATCAAGATTCGGAAAGGAGGACAACCATGGAGCTGCAAACAGTTAGCCAGGTTTCAAAAGCACTGGGCATTTCAGCACAAATGTTGCGATATTACGAGCGCACGGGGCTGATAACCAGCCTCAGAAAAGAGGACTATGCTTACCGCGTCTATGACGCCCAAAATATCACACGCTTGCAACAAATCGTAATCCTACGCAAATTACAAATTCCACTAAAGCAAATCACCGAAATATTAACCAACCAAAGTGCAGTAGATGTGATTGACGTGTTTACGCAAAATATCAGCGAGCTAGATATGCAAATCACGGCACTATCTACCATCAGGTCAATCCTGACACGCTTCACAGACATGCTACGTGACAAAACCAATGCCCCGCTTGGCCTGCTAAGCGACAAGTCCATGATTGCGCTAGTTGACGCCCTCTCTTTTCCCGAAAATAAAATTAGGGAGACTATCTCAATGGATGATCTTAGCAAAGCAAGCAATGTCTTGGACGAGGCAAACAAGAAAGCGCCGGTAATAATTATTTTCCCAACTCACAAAGACCAATTTACATTTGTGGGTATAGAGCAGGCCGTTAAGCCCGACACAGACTTCGGGATGGTTTGGGACACCTATTTCAAAACAGCCGAAAAAGCAGGATTGCCCCCTTATAGCCACATCATTTGGCATTATAAGGGCAATAGGCAAATGTATTTTATTGGAACTATGGCCGAAAAGGATTATACTGTCCCAGAAGGATGCACCATTAAACATTTCCCAGCCAGCGACTATGTAATAGTCACCCACGAATGGCTACCCAGTGGCGCAGACTTGTATACAAATGGCATTATGCTAACACAAAACTACTGCGGGATTGGCCAAACCCATTGTCCGCAAGAAGGGATGCAGTTGCCCGAGGGGTACGCCAGGCATGATGGGCCTAATAGCCCTATCACGCAAATTGAAGTGGAAAATAAGTCCACAAATGGGATTCGATTTGAGCGTTGGGTGCCTGTTGTGAAAGTGATTGGTGAAAAATGAACGAACAGCAAATAACAAGCTTGGTAGCCCACAATATGCTACCAAAGAAGGTATTCAACCAAATACGCCGTTGGGTATACCAACACGCGCGCCAATTTGAACTAGCGCAATGGCAATATTATTTCGAAAACGGTAGCAAAGACGCAATGGTCACAGCTCTATCCTTCTTCCAAAACGAAGATGGCGGCTTTTGCGGAATGGATCCAGACTGCTCCAACCCAATGTCATCCCCATGGAATACGGTAAACGAAGCCTATGGCTATTTAGTTGAATGGGGGCGCGCCGACAAATCAAGCCCTATTATGCAAGGAATCATGCACTACGTAGCCAACACCGACCATTTCACAGAACATGGATGGTATTGGGCCGTCCCCTCAAATAACGATTACCCATGCGAAGATTATATGCGGTTCCCAAATTCACCATGGTTTCCCAGTGATTGGCCACCCGAAAAAATAAACAATGGTGAACTGAC
>Ga0123355_10009719_pt1 | contig 14664 bp, 7 predicted proteins | sample TergutEmb28metaG_3_FD_89872 | JGI IMG/M metagenome (GOLD analysis project Ga0123355, IMG submission 89872) | Embiratermes neotenicus P1 segment gut microbial communities from Petit-Saut dam, French Guiana - Emb289 P1 | ecosystem: Host-associated > Arthropoda: Insects > Digestive system > Gut ...
ACCAGAACGGTTAAGCAGTGCCAATTATACGAGAAAAAATTATTGATTACAATAAATGTAGAATTTATAGGATATTACTACTATGCTATACTAATACTACTAGCGTAGTAGTAGTAGTAGTAGTAGTAGTAGTAGGAGGAGGAGGAGGAGGAGGAGGAGGAGGAGGAGCAGAAGTAGTAGTAGTAGGAGTAATAGTAGTAGTAGTAGTAGTAGTAGTAGTAGGAGTGGAAGTAGTAGTATGAGTATGAGTAGTAGTAGTAGTAGTAGGAGGAGGAGGAGGAGGAGCAGAAGTAGTAGTAGTAGGAGTAGTAGTAGTAGTAGTAGTAGGAGTAGTAGTAGTAGTAGTAGGAGTAGGAGTGGAAGTAGTAGTATGAGTATGAGTAGTAGTAGTAGTAGTAGTAGTAGTAGTAGGGGTGGTAGTAGTATTAATAATAGTAGTAGTAGTAGTAGTAGTAGCAAACCTTAGAAAAGTGTATTATTAGAAATGGACCATGCTATTCAAAGGATTAAACGATAACGACTACAGCAAAACTGGCATTAGTTAGAATTAATCCAATTTAAAGTACACAAGTCAAGTTGCTTAAGCCATCGGTGTTTGTCGAGTACATGGAGAGCATTCGCACAGTAACGTGTGTTTTAATCATGGGCGAAAGAAAGCCATTAAACTGAAACTTAAATCCACAGGGCGTGAGGGTATGGACTGGGTTCATTTGGTTCAAGACAAAGACTATTGGGGACCACTGGAAATACGGCAATGAACATGCGGGGTTACATAAATGGTGGGGAATTTCTTATCTAGCTGAACGACTGTCTCTCGTAGCTTCTCAATACGGACCCTGTTCCATGGACTGTAATACGGTATGATATTGGTCGAAATATAACAAGCGTATTTATCTGCTTTGCATGGTGCAAAACCATGCACAATACGCCACTGTTACAGACATTATCATCATCATCATCATCATCATGTTCCTAGCTTTGCTCTTGTCCACATGCGCTCTCTTTGCAGCTGACTATAAAGCAGGTAGGCCAGCATGTATACAAAATTTGAACTATTATTATTTTACTATTAATATTATCCATGAAGTAATTCGGGAGCCCTAAAATTCAGTTTCAGGCTGTGGACGCAGTATCTTGGATGCGGTGCTGCACTCACCATGTTGGCGTCTTCCGCGTAGGCCTGCTCTTCCAGCTCGGCGCCACTTCCCCTGCGGCTGTCGCCGGGGCTGGAGTGGCGCCGGGATCTCATTCCCGGAGCGTCCCCGTCCGGGCTGCCGTAGTCCTGAGGGAAAAACAACCGCAGGGCGGCGGATATCTGTTACGTCGTGTCTGGTTACCAAACCCTCGCGCAGCTTGGGAGAAACACGCTGCCACGCAAATCTCAAATAACCTTCGCATTTTAACGTCTAAAAAATGACATTGAAAGATACTATTTCAAAAAGACAGCCAATGTGCGTATCGCGTAATATTGATGCGCGTTCGTGTAACCATTGTTGCAGTGGAAAAGCAATAAGTATTACATATTCTGAGTGTGGGTTTGTAGCCTTTGATATCCAGCATGCAATGGCCATGCGCCATACTGTCGTCTGTAGCCTGCCTGGCTGTACAGTATTTTTCCACACTATCTCATAAAAGTTAAGATTTTCGAAACGAAGTTATTGAGCATAAAATGTGTGTTTTGTTTTCTCCACAAATTTCTCCTTAAACATTTTTCATTCTAAGCAATACCTGAGCGAGACATGATCAAAAATGCATGTTGGTCTTCAAGTACCCGTTACTCTTGTCATATTTTAATGCAACTTGACATTTCTCGACAGATTTTCGAAAAATACTCAAATGTCAAATTTCATGAAAGTTCGTACAGTTTGAGCCCAGTTGTTCCATGCGGACCGGCAGACGTACAGAGCAACACGACGAATAGTCGATATTCGCAATTTTGCGAACGAGCCTAAGAAAGCTTCTCTTGTCAACAAACAGAATGTAATATCAATACTCGAGTGTCATTTGTGGGGTACACAACAATGACTTTTAAACTGCAGACAGTATGCATTCTCAACTGGAATGGTAGCTGCACTGGTGAGCGTGAATGGATAAGAGGCCTACCAACTTTGAACACATCTTTCTGTTAATTTTTTATTTCTGTGTTAAAATGATAACTCAAGAAAATAGCATTCTGGGATTCCAAACCTAATCCAATCACAAATCTCCTATTTCTTCAATAAATGTTAAGCAAACCTACTTTATAAAAATTGCCAAAAATAAAATTATAAATTTTCAAAAATCAGAGTAATAATAAAGTTAGAGAAATGATGTGTGGCTTTATTGTTGGAATAATGCGTCAGTATCCATAATGCACACAGGAAAACCTGAACTTCCCAAAAAGACATCTTATTCGCCATAAAGTAAAGAATAAATTTGTTACTGAACGGGCAACATTTTTTGCCCAATCTATAAGCTACGCTTATTATAAAACTTGCAATTCATTTGTTAATTATTCGATTTTCTCTTTGCAAAATAGAAAGCCTTAAACAAAGATACATCTAAAATAAGTGTGGGAAAAACTTCATCGATCCTGATGAAGGCGTCGCTTTGCAGCGTAACTGGCTATATTCGTAGTTGCCTGTTTCGATACAACAGCCTGTCAGGGATTCTTTAATGTCACATTTTACAACCAATACTCTAACGATGAAATATATCGAATTTTAATGAACGACATTAAGTTTGCATCAGTTTCCGTATTATAGACCCATAGAAAGAAACTCTAAACCTAAATTGTGATGAGACATAAACAGAGTCAAAACTGGTCTCCGGTCCAAAGTTACCATATTCAATTCAAGTGACAGCTGAAAAAGTTTATTCATCACACAAAAATTTCATGGACGAAGACGGAAAAAAGCCAAACGAACACACTGAAGCATCACAGTACAAGCAAGCAACAGCACATATGGTGTCAAAAACCTCAGAATTCCGCGGAATATTTAAAGCGACAAAACACTGTTCCCCGTTCTTCTCACAGCAAAATTTTTGACAGGTAAAATTTTGGAATATGAGTGAGTTATTTAGACCCTAGCTGAAAAAAAAGAAGAGCGCGAAAAATTTGAGATATTTGCATTAAAAACACGTAACAAAGGTATTTTGTGCCAATAAAATTTATAATAAAAATTCATTAAAATCGTACGACTGGCAGGTAAAGTTTTGGAATATGAGTGAATTATTTAGACCCTGGCTGAAAGAGAAGAGCAGGAAACGTTTTTAAATTGTTGTGTAAAAAACACGTAACAAAGGGTTTTTTGTGCCAATAAAATTTATAATAAAAATTAAGTAAAATCATACGACCGGCATACCTTTTATTTCTTTGATTCAGAAAACGTACTTCTTTAGAGACTTCGAATTAATTAATTAAGGTGTAAAGTATACACACAGTAGGATATTTTCCTTCTAGAAGTAAAAGTAAATGTAAGTCACATAAACGAAAAATAACCTGGGTCCATAGCGTAGTGTAAATGCAGAAATTAATACAGTAGCCAATTGCTGAAAGGATAACGGGGATAAAGGATAAAGGGGGAGAAATGGTGACAGCACGACTGTTGACTGACTGTTCAAACACTACGCAATATACATACTAACAATAGACAGAATATCACAAGGACACGTGCATAACCGAAGGCGCGCTACTTTTTCGTGGCCCACTCTGCATAAGTAATTAATGTTTTTATTATGACCGGGTTCGAGCGCTATCTTAAAAACAAAACTCAAACACAGTTAATTATCTAATTAAGTCCATGTAGCTGAACCGTTCTTGACAAGCTAACAGTTCATCATTCAGACTATAAATTTTCCGAATTTTATAAAACCCGAAGGCTCATTGCCGTGTTCACAACAGCCTGTTACTGATCCTATATTTTGCCAGTTTAATCCAGCCTACACACTCGCTTCCTATTCCTTTACGATCCATTTGAATAGTATTCTTCCATCTACGTCCAGATCATCCAAGTGGTCTCCTTCCTTCATATTCCACCATTAAAGCCTGTATGTTGTTTTACTCCCTCCCATTCATGCCACATGGTCCGCCAAAATCATTCTCGCCGCCATTTTCCAAAAGAATCCTTTAAATTCCGAAGAGTTATGTAACATTTTGTAACATGATTTTTTAAAGTGAGGAGGTGCTGGTTCCTCATGCAACCTCCAACTTGGAGGACTACCCCCTGTTGGCTATTAGCGACTGATTTTTCAGTATATTCACAGTCATTCTCCATACATGGAGGCCATCTCCTCCCTCTGAAACCTCAAAATGCACTATGCCTTGGCGATAAGAGGCTAAAGAAAGTCAAACTCTTATCCCATTATTTTAAATAATGGTATGTCGCTACAATACAAAAAGCATCCTAATGATATTTTACTTAAGGTTTTCCTTCGAGCAGAATATAAACTCCGTGGCTTTAGTCCGCGAGCGAACCATACCGACAGAATATAAAAGAAACAATAAATTTTCTGTAATTTTTACTGACGTTGATTTTACACACGAGAAAATAATTTGAACATATAAGTCTTTAAAAGTGCAGCTGGAATATAATCCATTGTTGAATATAACAGCAAAATTTCTCAGACAGTTCATTCTTATATTCGTACCTACACGTGCACTTTCTGTCGCATGGCAGTCCTTAACCATCTCCTCATATTGCTTACTTTGAAAATACGAAGGAAGTAAATATTCAACATAACTTTTTTTTTCTTTCGAATAAACAGCTTCCACAAGCAATGGGGTAAAAAATAAACATTTACATTAATTTTTCCGTTGACAGAACTACTGTTCTAACCAATTTTAAAAATAAAGAAGTTTTTTGATAAAAGGAAGTAAAATAAACAGTTATGTAGCTTTTAAACAAGGCATAGGAAATTTATACGAAAACTCTTTTTGATTTATCCCCGAGGACTAAATAAAAGCCTGAGACTAAATCATAACAATCATACCAAAATGCATTTCCCTTCAGACACTAATAAAAGTCAAAGACTGCAGTTTTGGATTTCACAAGCCCATCAGAAATTCTCCGAAGTGTCTATTACAGCCCTATGTAATGGACTCGTTATCGCCGAAGAATCTCTAGCAACATTTTTAGGATAAGTTATCCCACCAAATCATCAAGACTATAGTCTTCACTCAATCAAGTGCCTTCTCAGGTAGTCGCCCATGAAATAAGCATAATTAGCATACACACACACACAAATCACATAACCCCAAATTTACTCCCAGATTTTTTTTTTACGTTTTTGAACCGTGCATTATGGTATACCTATGTTACAAGAGTCAACAAAATGCACCCTTTTTTATTAGTGTTTTATGCGTGCACAAGTCTTCCTGAGGGTGAACACTTGGATGTTCAAATCATGTCGAAGACACTATAATTAAATTAAAACATTAATGAAAAAAGTGTACATTATATTGGTTCTTGTTACATAAGTATGTCCCAGACATTTATTTGTAAGAAAGACGCAGAGCAAAATTTCTTATTCTATTTTATGCAATTCAGCAAAATAAACTCCTCATTTTACATAAATTAATTATTTACTATTTTCTTCCTTAAATCCTGTCACTGGATCCCTTCCTGAACCGGATCTTGTACACATACAGCGTTACACCCTATTTCTTGAAGACACGTTTTAGTATTATCCCCCATCTGCACCTATATTTCCCTTACGGTTATCCAACGAAAATATACTCATACCTCATCTATACCATGCGCGCTACAATCTCCATAACCTCACACCCTTGATTATCATTACCAACATATTATAACATTTCTCCTATTGCACTTCCCTCCACACTCCTGTTCTATCTGTCCACAATGTCAGCCGATCCCTGTTGACAACGTTTTAAATTCTGATTCCCTCCGATACCTTGACTTTCCAGGGAGGCTGTGCAGTGTACTGCGTGTAAATTCTGGTTATGCGCTGACGGTAGGTATTGACTGTTTTAGAAGATGCAGTGAGAAGACTTACAGCCCATATCAACATGTTTGTCACAATTCGTCGTGAATTTGGCGGTGCCCGCTAAAAAAAAAAAAGCGTTGAATATTTATGTAACCAAGCTGTATTCAGTTTCTGTCGCACTCCAAATTTGTTTGTGTCACTGCTTCGTTGATTGCTTGTGTGTGTGTGTGTGTGTGTGTGTGTGTGTATGCATGCATAACCCATCGAATTACGCTACATCTGTAATTCCTCTTCATAGCAGTGCTGTTCCACAGAAATGAATACATGTTTGTCAATGTTCGAACACATCGCTACTATATCGTTGTACCAACTGCTAAATCTGCTTAAAATTGGATAGCATAGAATGTCTATTCCTTAGTTTTATTTTTACTGTAACGAAAGTAAACAAGACAGGCAGTGGTAAAGCAGTAACTAATAGATATTCTGAGGGTGTGTTTGTAGCTTTAGTTATACGGTATGCAATGCGCATGCGTCATATTGTTATATGTGACCTCTCCGGCTCTACAACATTTCCACATTATCTCTTATACACACGATTTTCGAAACAGTGTTATTGAATATAAAATGCATGTTTTGATTTTCTCTACAATTATTTTCGGCAAAGTTTCTCACTGTAAGAAGCAGTATCATGTGGTGCAAAATTGGAAATGTTCAGGAGATAAAATATTGATAAAAGGTATTCTGGATATTTTAAAATATTCAAGTGTACATAATAAATGCTAGTAGCAATGAAAAATAAATGCATATATAAATAAATTATAAAGTATATAATAAATGCAGTATTTTCAACACAAACTGTCAGTCTTGCACCAGACGGTATGGAAGTGCGGTTTGTAGCCAACTCTACGTAAATTATGTCTGCTTGAAATACACCAACAATACCAACGCAGAATACTGAGATAATATACGTACCTCGATATAAAGAGTGCAGTATCACGGACAAACGCTGATCGTGTAAACGAAATTACGACTAGTCAGAATGTAATACAAATCATAAAAACACTAGACATGATTGAAAGCCGAAGGTAATCCGTAAGGACAGATTCTGGTTGACTTCGATGAAGGAACTAGAAAGTGCTGGAATTGCTGTGTGGGTTGCAGAGTGACGAATGAGAAGCAGTGCAGAAGATGCTTTGCATTTTGTCCAGTGTTTGTGCCGTCAATCTAGTTGGAAGGGTTTAATAAACTTCTATCTCGCGTTCGTTGATTAGAAGCGCTTACCAGCCACATGTACTACTATAAAGAGAAGGACTTCCAGTACTTACAAATAAATAAGAGTAATTTTACACCATGGAGAAATTACGTGATATATATCAATGTGTTTAATCTTTGTCGATATCGAATAATCCAAATTACTTCCGACATAATCGTACAGATTTGTCGGCACCAGATTACGTATTCTATAGAAATTATACTCCCTAAAAAGTATCACGATAGAGTAGGATAAAAGTTTCTGTGAACTGTGAGGCACGAGGAATGACTATCATATGCTGTATTTGTAAAATTGTCTATCAGAAATAATGTGAAATGCCAACTTGATGCAACGAGGTAATTTTATTGATGTATTCTTAGCTCTACATGTTTCGGGAGCATACGCCCATCATCAGGAGCATTAGATGTTGAGTTGTAGCATATGGTTTCCTGCACCGAGTTTGTGGATGGATGATGGTCTTGAAAGCCGCTGCGTGGGTTGTGTATGGTGCGGACGGTGCCGTGCGGCACCATCCGCACCATACACATAACTTACGTAGCGGCTCTCAAGACCACCATTCATCCACAAACTCGGTGCAGAAAACAATATGCTGCATCTCAACATCTAATGCTCCTGATGATGGGCGTATGCGCCCGAAACATGTAGAACTAAGAATACATCAATAAAATTACCTCGTTGCATCAAGTTGGCATTTCACATTATTTCATGAGGAAGATGTACGGTCAAACAACCCTCAAGTTATCTATCTACTCTTTGCACAACGAACATAAATATCCTCTTCAGAGGTCTGTTCTCTTGCAAGGAATAAGGCTGCAAACTCTCAGTTCTAAACAGCTGGCGACACTGCTCAGTTTAACCAGTTATTTGTTCCGTCAGTAGTCCGGTGACGTGGTCTTGTGGCTATGTGGGTCGCAAGAACAATAAAGCTGAAAATCTGTGCTCTGTACCTCCTGTGCCAGAAAATATTCCACGCACGAAAAATAGATCTGCACTAAAACGCAAATGCATGTAGAATACAGGTTAAACAGGTCTAATGACAGTCCAAAACTTAAGAATTTTAGATTTGCAATCAGAGAAAAATTGTCTATCAAGACTACGTAGCAAAAAGATGGCAATGTTGCAACTATATGCATAGATATGAACAATAGTGCAATTTTAATTAACATCGTAACTTTTATTTGGTATGTAATGTCGCCGAATGATGGCGTTTTGTACTTAAGCCGAAACATGTTGCATTAAAGTTATATAATAATATAAAATAAAATTTAGTTGTGACTGACGGCCTCTTCATCCCTTTACCTCGTGACAATTTTCCACTAAAAATTCGGCAGTCAACTTCGCAAAAGAGTCCGTCTACGTTTCACGACAGAATGGGAAAAAAGATTTTTCACAAGCGATGTCATATTTTAAGTCTTTTTCTAATTCGCCGCGTTGTAAAGAATGTTTTACGGCGTGTTTTCATAAAATAACAAACTTTTTGCCTTTTTACAGAAACATCTTTTACGGTACTATTGGGCTGCTGAACCTGTCGAGGGCACATCCTATCACTTCAAGCTGAGTACATGTCTGTGATGGAACAGTCCAAAAGTTTTATAGCCCAGTGGCATATCTATGTACCACTTGCTCTAACATGTACTTCGGTTCATGTTGCAGAGTTCAATATTGACGAGTTGCAGATACGTACTGGGTTAATTCTGATATAGGAGCTATCAAAAATCGAGAATCGGATACTCACAAAGAAGGGAAAACAAATATTTGCCATCAAATTCCAGAAGTTTCGCTGATACGGTAAACTTTCAGACATAATTATGTGTGTTCAAGACAAATGAAGGTCAGCATTAGTCCATGTAATGTCAGTTGGTTAACCGGGACATCATCTGATGGCAAACAAACGTAACTTTTTCTCTGCACAGGCCATGAAGGTATGCAGGCGACCGGTGTTATAGCTTTACTCATACTTAGTCTCGGCAGGCGATGGGAGTGAGAGGTAGCCTCACGCCACGGCCCCTCCCCCATCAATTACCCATTGAGCTGGAGATTTGTTGGGTCACAGAGCCGGTCTCAATGCTTTCGAACAGGAAAAAAAATCTTCTACCTAATCTGAAATTTTCATGGCGACTAAATTCAACAAAACTTTTTCTGGCTTGCAGGCGCGTCAGCTCGTTGAATGGACAGTTTTCTAACGGAAACAGCCGATATAGGATTGCTTAATGATGGCTGTAACAGAGATGGTAGTTTTAAGTTAAGCAGGGCCTAGTATCCTGTAACCGACTTATTAACCACACACGACGTCCGATAAAGAAGTTTGATCACTTCACTCCTCCTACCGACGATCAATGGCTCGCGACTAACAACGAGTCTAACTTTCGGGCAGGTATGTGTATATTTGACGCGGACTGACATCCGAGTTTACCTCCCTGACTGAGGTTTTTTTTCCGTGCTTTTTCCTCAGTTGTAAGGCAAACGCAAGGACGGGGTACGGCCCGCACTCTTCCAAAGTAAGGCGGCTAAATTTTACCGTGATTAGTCTAACGTCAACTTTAAACATGACCATTCTGGGTTTGAATCCCAGAAAGCCTTCCAACCAAAGTTAAGATCCCTCATAAGGCCTATTGCTTCTTGAGAAAACGTATTTAATTTGCCCACGTCGGTTTCTTCAACCGCGACGGGAAATCGCTAGCGTAAGCCCAATTCCATTTATGGTTTAAGGTGTCCGTTACTGAGTCCAGTGATGCGGTTAATGCAGGAATGGCGAAACATACCGACGGACGTCGACTTGCGCTCTTACGCAAGTCTCCACCCTCAATTAGCTCTTTGGTTGGTTGGTTGGTTTATCCGAGTTTAACTGAAAAATCTTTTGCTCCATCCATAATTCGAATCCCGGGTCGTCCAACCCATAACCTAGGAACTAAACCGACTAAAGAAAACAGCTACGACTCTATGCTAATTTTTTTTAATTTTTAATTTTTATTTTTTATTTTTTTTTATTTTTTTATTTCTTTTCCGTCAAAACTTTCTGGTTGCCCGCAACTCTTTTCATCGAATTCGAATTACAGAATTTGTTAAAAGCATGCCGTGTCTGCAAGCGCGTAATAAAATTCTTGATGTCTGTGGGCAGGAACACACTGGTCTAAATCCTTTGATTTGCGTATTCAGTTTACATTAGAGCTGGCGAAACGGCATTTAATCATGATCCTGAGCAATAGCTCAAGTATTTGAGAAACGGCTTTATTTACAGAATACGACCGAAACATTTCTCTTAACACTGTAAATACTCAACTTACTACCAAGTCCATATTCGTCTGCCATTCATCGTGCCGAAGACGTTCGTCGTCGACGACAGGACGACACAGCATCACAATCTTGTAGCGCTTCCTGTATGTCAATTTGTAGGACGTCGATATATTTAGCCTGTTAAAAGCTTGCTCGTCAAACTAACAGCTGACATGTTGTAGGACTGGCTACATAACGACACAGCATCACAATCTTGTAGCACTCCCTGTATGTCAATTTGTAGGACGTCGATACAATGAACCTGTTAAAAGCTTGTTCGTCAGACTAAGAGCTGACATGTTTTAAGACTGGCTACATAACGAAATACTTACATTACTGTGCAAAAAATCCAAAAGCCGTGCTCACCACAATAAATATACAATGTTGTTTGAATATTAGCTGTGGATTGTGCATGATAGAGTGGCTGATAGCGGTACCTGTTGGCCGGTGTCAAAATCCTCGTCGTTGGAAAGCGCCAGGTCCGAGGTGCGATTGTCGAGGTGTGAGGAGGTGGAAGGGGAAGCCCCCTGCGAGTTCCCCGCGGTAATATTTCTGCAAGAGTAATGCCATACGTGTGTGTTCTTCGGCGCGGGAAGAAGGAAATTAAGAAAATGCAGCAATATACATTTAAAAAGCCAAGAGTCTGTCTTACTGAGGATCTCACCTGGTCCAGGAACGCCCTACAACGGAGTCAGCTCCTGACCTATTGACTTTGCGCTCACCTCGTTACGAGCTCTGTGGGTCCCATACCCACTCCCGAGTCCTCACTCGGAGTGCGGTACTCCTCAGGTTCGTTAAACTGTTCATAGGTGACACCACCGTCAGGGAACACGGAGGTGCGTGAAGCAGTCTGAAATGTGAGGGCTGGCTAGAACACACGCACGGCAACCACAATACTTCAATGGGCATTACGCATGGCGGTGAGGTAGGGAACACATTGTTTGCTCTGATGCCTTGGCGTTGTACTGTTTTACATCCCGTAATTTCTTACTGCCATCAACAACATCGTAGCAAGTAATACCAACGTGTTGCAGAGTTTACGAAGTCCCAGCAGAGCGAATCTACGGATCCAGATCTTTCACACAAATGTTTCAAAAGACATAAAGGACATAATGTATTCTTAACAAAGCTTGCTAAAAAGAGCGATCTGGTGATTAATAAAACGATTAACGACAACCGAATTACTGATGCATAAGTGTAACAAATTCCACAGCGCAGAGTCCTTCTTGAGAAGCTAATAGTGGCTCAGCTAGTGAAGACTTCACCTTCCTTATGGCTAGCATTTTATTTCTAGCATGATAAGTTCTGTCACTTATTTCTCATCTGGCTTGTTTCTCCCTCGATGTTATATAAACCTACTAAATACCACAATAGCGGTATGTTCGAACTTATTTTTGGTCACTTAAACTGTTACAAGTCCATGGCCGGCTCGAAATTTTCTGCTGCCCTATGTGAAACTTGTACATACCACCTTCTTCCCCACTTATCAACCTCATCGCCGATTGCACATTTACAGTACAGAATAACTGTAATAACAGATTTTATTCTTCGTTATTGTGAAGCGTAGCCGCATAATTACTGTATTTCTCATCATTAACCTTTCCTACCCATATTTTGCTGTCCTGAGCGACCACCTAGCTTGCTCAGTGGCTTGAGCTGACTCTGTATACAATTACATGTTTCTAATCTCATTAACGATTTCAGAAAGTGCGTTTATGCGAACAATGCAAATTTCTATCTTTATATTTACTTTGACACCAAAACTAGAACATTTGCCTGCCGTAGAAGCTTTACAAAGAGAAACAATTCAAATCCATCCGTTTCAACACAGTTTACCATGACGACAGACAACAGCAACATTCATTATGTTCCGGGCAAGCGTTGGAGAGATGGCCCTGCGAGGATGACCTTTCGCACAAAAAAATGTTATTCATCAATGGACAATTAATTCCGAACACTGAAGTATTTGTCACTCAGTTACAAATGGAACTGACAGTTACAACTCGCCGATTCAGTGTACGTGTATACAGTTTTGTGTTATCATTATCATTACACACACAGTAAAGTTTGAACTTTCTGTCGCTGTTCAATACTGTACTGAGCTTGATTTTCCAGTTCGTTCTACGTTTATCATTGCTGTCCGTGAGCGATGGCGGAACAGACAAAGGGTCGATGGGGAGGAAGAAGGAACACCGAAACACATCCGCGTAATTTCATGTTTTTGCCGCGAAGTAGATGAAATCTACGCTCTTCTGGGATATTGCGCAGCGTATAGTGACCATTTCTTACCGACGTTTCGGGATAACCTATCGGTCCCATCTGCACGTGTGCTATGGATTTCTTGACCCTTGAATATGGGACCGATAGGTTGTCCCGAACCGTCAGTAAGGAACTGTCACCATACCTTGCGCAATATCCCAGAATAGCGCAGATCACGTCCACGTAATTCGCTCTCAAGACCTTAAAGTCGTGAAATAATTTTATGGGATGGAACATAACCATTTCTGTTACACACAAATTGAATTACATATAATTTTGGGCGCGTTCGTAAAACCAAGATAAGCGACTGTTACGTTCGTCATGTCTGTCTGTCGGTAAGCATGCATCAACTCGCTGGACGGATTTGCGTAACGTTTGATATTGGAAGTTGTTATTACAGTCTGTCGAGAAAATCCGATTTATTTCAAATCGAACAGAAAAAGCTGACGCTTGACGTGCAGACCGGAGTACTTGTACATTTTCGTCTGCTGAGAACGACATCTGTAGGTCACCAAAAATACAAAAGGGAATGAACAGTTTCGTTTCCAAACAAAGACAGGCAACGTACGTATAAACGTAACATTGAGGCGCGTTCGTGCAACCATTGTTGCAGTGGAAAAGCAATAAGTATTACATATTCTGCGTGTGTGTTTGTAGCCTCTAGTATCCAGCAGGGAATGCGCATGCTTCTTGTTGTCATCTTGTCCCGTCCGACTCTACAATACTTTTCCACATTATTTCGTAAAAGGGACGATTTTCGAAAAAGTTATTGAACATAATATTTGTGTTTTGATTTTATTTACATGTGTCCGAAACATATCTCATTCTAAGAAGACCTAAGTGAGATATGATCATAAATATATATTGGTCTTCATGTAAAGTACCCGTAATTTTTGTCAGATTACAATGAAACTTGAATATTTTCGACAGAATTGCGAAAAATACTGAGACATAAAATTTCATGAAAATTCATTCAGTAGGAGTCGAATTTTTCCATGTGGGCGAACGGACAGACTTGACGAAGCTAACAGTCACCCTACAACATTTTGCGAAGGCGCCTATTTAAGCTTATGGTATTATTTGTGAGATGCGGGTTGAACGCTTGTATATAAAGCAGACTTGTCAAACGCCTTAGTAATAAGGCCTTAATTAAATACCAGTTCTCTTCGCGTTTGTTTAAATAAAAGCAGTAGGTTGAAGTCAAGCGGCACTGTCTTCTCACAATAACCAAAGCGTGCACCGAACGCAGCACCTCGTACGAGTGGAACACACAGAACTTGTGGTTCTATTATGAATTACAATGAATATTTCATTATTGAGAGAAATTTTGAATTTCGCTGCTTTTCCTTTCAATTCGTGAAATAACTTCAATTATTCTTAGCCGCCTTAGGCAAATTTCGAAAAGCGCCCCAAGAGGTAGGCACTGTACATATAACGCTACATTGTGGCCTTACCGCACGTAGCAGTTGCACAACTTTGTTTTAATAAAATCAGAACTCGTCACAATGTTACTTTGTTCGTATTTTGCTTATCTTGTCCGAGGTAGAAGTACATTAACGCGTGAGATGCCTCTTTTCTCATCTCTGGGTGACTGGGTTTTATCATACGGACAGATGTCTTATAATTTTTATTTATTAGTGAAAAGGCTTTGGCTAAAACCAGTCTACTGATGACGGTAGTAGTACCAAATGGAAGTAGTGATTATGGTGGTAATGATGATGATAAGAATAATAATAAAAATACAAATAAATCATCCATTATCCAAAATTGACAATTGTGTAGGTGATTTGGTAATACGTGTAATTGTATTTACTGTGTTATTGTATTCTTTTGTTTACATATATTTTTTCTTCTTTGTTACTAGTAAGGACTACTGCCACCGAGTGAAAACTCAATTGCAATAATAATAATAATAATAATAATAATAATAA
>Ga0123355_10009720_pt1 | contig 14663 bp, 8 predicted proteins | sample TergutEmb28metaG_3_FD_89872 | JGI IMG/M metagenome (GOLD analysis project Ga0123355, IMG submission 89872) | Embiratermes neotenicus P1 segment gut microbial communities from Petit-Saut dam, French Guiana - Emb289 P1 | ecosystem: Host-associated > Arthropoda: Insects > Digestive system > Gut ...
AGATGTTTAGTACTGTCTCGATTGTTAATGTCACACCGTAAGGGATTACAAATGGACTGTGCTGAGCACCGATTCCAAGATTGCCGCGAGTTGCCAGTATTATGTCGCTTTCATCTTCGAACAGCCACTCTAAGCGAGTTGGTGCTGTGCCGTACCATCTGTATGATTCTGCCGGATAGTCGCTAATTATAATCGATCCGTCTGCAGCACGTGCGAATTGGCTCATAAACGCCCATGCGAGTTCACTGTCATAGTTAGTTATTACGTGTCCCATGTTTGTAGTGTCTCCAAGAGCTGTGAACCTGCCACCTGATTCCTGATTGTCAAAATACCATATCCTGGTTTGTGCAGTGCCGCCCAAGACATCGACATAGCGTTCATAATCGGGATTATCAATGCCCCATCTACCCGGCATACCAGAGCTAAAAGTTCCAAGAGTTATATCGAACACATACGGCACATTCCCATTAATATCGAAGAAATGTCTAATTGCAGTGTTGTTGCTATTTGGCCATGTCGCATTACCCAAGAAATCATGATGTCCCACAAAATATATTATTGGAAGGATATACTCATCCGGGAATGTTTCGGTTAGAGCAGGTGCCCAGTTATTTGGAATAGATGCCCACGGGCTGATGGCGGCGAATACATCGGGATTTCTACCGCCAACATTGAATGCTCTCATACCGCCCATAGAAAAACCTGTCATGTACACTCGACTTCTATCAATAAAGTCATATCTGTCAAGAACCATATTGATGAACTCCATATTACGAGCATCATTTATAGATAGATGTTGACAGAGCATGATTGTCATAAAGCCTTCTCTCGCCCCTATTGCGGCCCAACCGGAGAGCATTGCATAGTATTCGGCTCTCTCACCCATGCCATGAAATCCGAAGACTACAGGAATATTGCCGGGAGTACGGTCAAGATTGTTTGGAATATGACGCAGATACATCATGTTCAAGTCGGCAGTGTCGGCATTATTTCTAATTGTGAACCAATTCGAAGTGACCTCAACATCGAGTGCATCGTAATTTGGAATGTCAACGATGCCAATATTTGAAAACTGTGGTGCGTCAGCGAGTACTCCATAATGTCTGAATTGCATTCGTAATACGTTTCCGGCGACATCATTGTAGCCTTGTAAAAGCACGGCAGCATCAAATCCACTGTTTACAGCGCTGTTTTGAATAGATACGCGTCCGCCCGGATTTAGAGCGACAAAGGCATCGTTGGCGGCACTTGTACCATTGACGATAACTGCGGGCCATTCTTGACCAAACTCGCCTGCTCTTGCTGTTGGTGCAGTACCTCCGTTGAACAGCATTACAGATGCCGGCATCTTATGGTTATTAGGTGCGCCTGCTGTAATAAACAGGCTGTCGCTTATCAAGTGTTCGTTTGCAAAGTCTGCGCCTGTGCCACCAGCAACAGCAACAACACGGAATAAAAAGCCTTGATATCGACCTTGTGGAGTCACACCATTATACCAGGCATTAGCACCGGTAGTAGCGGGACGCTCCATGAAAACATTTTGAATGAGTGCGCGATGTGTAGCTAAATCAGCTTCGCTCCACCCATCTCCGATGGGGTTTATAAAAGCGATACATGCGTTCTCTCTGCTCGCAATTGCAGCAAGTCCGCTGGTTAGCGCGGTTCTCATTGCACTGTCCTCAGTAAAGGGCACATCACCATACACGAGTATAATTGGTGCCGTCCAACGATCTAACACTATCCCATCCGGAATATAGACAAAAACTTCCGCACCCTGAATTACTCTTGAATCGATCCTACCGCTATAAGCAGGAGGATTAAAAGAAGTTATATAGATTTCACTGATTTGCGGATTGCCTTGCGTGTTGACAAATACATCATAGAATCCAACTTCTGCAGAGCCGAGCCTGAATGTACCAGAAGCATTATCATCTATCAGAAACCTATCTGTTATGGATGCTTGCCCATTTGTTACAACAATAGTAAGTTCGTTTTCGTCTTCTTGCAGTCTCTCGATAGTGGCGGTAACCTCGATACCGGAAAATTCAATTTCTGTCGGAGCTGCGCCAATCGCCATCGGCATGGCAATAGCAGATAAGATAGTGATTACAAGAGCCATAACTAATATTTTCTTCATGCTTGTGAAAACCTCCATTAAGTTTTAATTCTATTTGTTTTCGTACAATGTAGTAAAACGACCTCATTTTTACAGAGTTGTGGCTACTCCGACATTTTTAAATCGATTTTTTATCGCCTCCCATCTAATATTCTGTAGTATTAAATGATATTGTGACCGTATTAAATCAAACTAACAGGGTAAATACAACACAATATTAAGCGAAATTTACTTAAATATCGCTTAATACTGTAGCAAACTACAGATAATATACGACGATGTAGCGCGTGCTCTGATAAAACAGCAAAACTAATTAAAGCTCGTCGGATATAATCCTTCGAGCGTTAATTGTTTAATGATCTTTTAATAACTCAGCTAGTATGTCCCCCGTCCCTAAGTTTGCGTAGGTGATGGGTACAATATTACGCAACATGCGGTGAGTTAAATCTCCCGCTTCGTTGAAACGCTTGATCTAATGTCGCGCTCGGCGCGGGAACAATGATCTCTTGTTTTAACTTCATGTTCAAATTAAGTTGAGTGTCGTTTTTTTTCGGGTTAGTAATGCCGGAAACTCTCATTTGAATCACATACTTGGCAGTGTATCATTCAAACTGAGCGCCGTTTTTTTAATGTTGTGGATATTTCAATTTTTACATGTGATTGAGAATTGTTCAACATTCTGCTGATTAAGCGTGTGACAGCCATTTCACCCATGTATTTTTTGGGTACATGGACTGTGGTTAAGTCCGGATCAATATATGATGCTAGAGGCACGTTGTCAAATCCAATTATTGAAACATCTTCCGGAACACGAAGTCCGCTTTGCTGGAACGCTTTTATCGCACCAATCGCAATCCAGTCATTGTCGGCAAAATAGCAAGGTGCAAGTTCAACACCTTGTTTAATTATTTCAAGTATATCAGCACATGCACCTTCTATTGAGGGGGTGATTCTGTGTACAATTGATCTTGATGTTGACATGCCATGTCGTCGAATAGCCTTGTAAAACCCATCGGCACGCTCATCAAAATTGCCAATTGAATACGAAGATCTTAAATATCCGGGTTGTTTCTTTGTTTTACTAATCAAGTAATCGGTAGCAATTAGCGCACCTTGTATGTTATTAATAAGTACACAATCGTATTTTATGAAATCTAAAAATAAATCTAAAACTACAACGGGCATTTGTAATTCTGCAAAAGGTAAGAAGTCCTCCGCTTGCATTTCTGTGGCAAGTAAAATAATACCTGCACAGTCAGAATATGATATTTCGTCTATTTTTTTTTGTACATCATCATCTTTTTGGATGTAAGTGATTTGCAACTTAAATTGCTCTTTGGTACACGTAACTTCAATGCCTTCCATTAACTCTGAGAAAAAAGGTGTTTCGCCTACAACCGCTCCTTGTCTTTTATATATGACAAGGGTTATGTGTCGCGAACGTGTTCCGTGTCTGTTCGATTTAGAAAAATCGTACCCATGTTTATCTGCAACTTCTAAAACCCTTTGTCTGGTTTGCGTGCTGACACCCGGCTTGTTTCGCAGAGCCATAGACACAGCTGCTTCCGACAAATCGCAGAGTTTTGCTAATTCTTTAACTGTAATACTCATACAACAGTAAACCTCACAGCCATATATTGTCGCGCCGGAAGATCAATATTAATCATATTTTCCACCTCTCAATGTTTCTTAAGTAAAATTAACTTAATTTTTAGTTGACATTAATTTACCATTAAGTCATAATAAATGCAAATTTATTTTTATGTAGAGCGTTTCTTTGGATTAGTGAGGTTCGTTAATCATTGAATAACATGTTGATGAATGGAGTGTAATATGGATAAGATTGTTTTAGGTTTCGCACCCACTCGCAGGAGCATTTTCAGTGCACCTGACGCAATTAAATATGCAAATCTCACACGTGAACGTTTAAAAGAGCTCGATATTGACATTGTTGATATCACTGAAATCAACGAAGAGGGGCTTCTTTATGATGAAGAAGATATGCAAAAAATAGCAACGAAGTTTAAAGAAGAGGGAATAGACGGGTTATTTGTGCCACATTGTAATTTTGGCACAGAATATATAGTTGCCAAACTAGCCAAAGATCTTGCTGTGCCTGTTCTCTTATGGGGGCCTCGTGACGAAAGACCGGACGAGAATGGCATTCGCTTACGTGATACACAATGTGGTCTTTTTGCCACAGGCAAAGTGCTTCGACGCTTTCAAGTGCCGTTTACGTATCTTAAAAATTGTCGACTGTCTGATGTTGCCTTTGAAAAGGGATTGGGTCGGTTTTTAGCTGTATGCAACACAGTTAAGGCGTTCAGAAACACCAGAATTCTGCAAATATCTACTCGCCCATATGATTTTTTGACATGTATGAGCAACGAAGGCGAGTTGTTAGAAAAATATAATATACATATTGCGCCAATTCCAATGCCGGAGTTGACCGCAGAAGTAAAAACAGCAAAGGCTGATAAGAAAAGATTAAGTGAAGTTGTTGACTATATTGTTGCGAGTATGGACGTCAGAGTAAAGCCTGACGAGTTGGAAACAGTTGCCGCACTAAAAATTGCCATGAGCGATCTTGCAAAAAAATACAAATGCAATGCAATTGCTATCCAGTGTTGGAACTTCCTACAAAGTGAGCTTGGTATTATGCCATGTGCAGCAAATGCACTTTTGACAGACGAAGGTCTACCTGTTGTTTGTGAAACAGATATTCACGGAGCGATCACATCAATATTGGTGCAAGCTGCAGGCATGAGAGCAACATCAACATTCTTTGCTGACTGGACAGTACGCCATCCTGACAACGAAAATGGAGAGCTCCTTCAACATTGTGGGCCTTGGCCTTTATCAACTGCTAAGGATAAGCCTGTTTTGGGTTACCCCCTTGCATTTGAGCATCCCGGCGCGGTGGAAGCTCTTGCAAAACCAGGACAAGTGACATTAGCCCGCTTTGACGGTGACAATGGGGAGTACTCAATATTGCTGGGTACTGCCAAAGCGATCGATGGCCCGTTTACCAAAGGTACATATATGTGGGTTGAGGTTGATAATCTTGACAGACTTGAAGAAAAAATTGTGTGTGGGCCTTACATTCATCACTGTACAGGGATACATGGTGATTTTGTTGCAGTGCTGTATGAAGCATGCAAATATATTGGCGTAAAGCCTGACTTATACGATCCAATCGAGGAGAAGATAAAGGCGCAAATCAGAGGGGAGGTTGTCAATTGAACTACGATGAATTGACAGCGAAATCATTCGCCTTAAGGCGTGATGTGTTAGACATGATCTATCGCAGCAAAGGCGGACACTTTGGTGGTGATTTTAGTGTTATGGATATACTTGTGACGCTTTACAACAAACACATGAATATCTCACCAAAGAACATGGGTGATCCGAATCGTGATAGGTTCATTTTGAGCAAAGGTCACACTGTTGCTGCCCTTTATGCAGTTCTTTGTGATAAAGGATTTTTTCCAAAATCAGACTTAGAAACATTTTCTCAATATTGTTCAAAGTACATTGGGCATCCAAATAATATGGTCAATGGAATCGAGGTGAACTCTGGTTCACTTGGGCATGGACTGCCTGTTGGCGTTGGCATGGCGCTCGCAGGAAAAATGGAGAATGCTAATTATCGTACGTATGTTGTAATGGGTGACGGTGAACTGGCGGAAGGCTCTGTTTGGGAAGGTGCAATGGCAGCCAGTCATTATAATCTTGATAATCTCACTGCATTTGTAGATAGAAATAAATTACAGATATCAGGTTCAACAGAAACAGTTATGGCTCAAGATTGTCAAACCGAACGATGGAGCTCTTTTGGTTGGTATGTGCTTGATGTTAATGGAAATTGTATAAAAGAACTTGATGAAGCAATAAATGAAGCTAAAGCGCATAAGGAGAAGCCAACAATAATCATTGCGAACACAATAAAGGGATATGGATTTTCTGAAGCTGAAAATAAAGCTGATTGGCATCACAAAGTGCCGAGTTTCGAACAATATGAAGCAGCAAAAGCTGAGCTTACACAAAGAGAAGCAGCTGTGGTTGGAAAGGTGGAAGTATAATGAATACTATTCCTAACCGACAAGTAATTTGTGATCTGTTGATTGAACATGGAAAGAAAGATAAGAACATAATAGCACTATTTAGTGACTCAAGGGGTTCAGCATCTCTCGCCCCATTTGCAAATGAGTTGCCAAAACAGTTTGTAGAAGTTGGAATCGCTGAGCAAAATCTTGTTTCCATTGCTGCTGGTCTTGCATCATGTGGTAAGAAACCATTTGTAGCATCTCCGGCCTGTTTTTTGTCGACACGAAGCATGGAACAAATAAAAGTCGATGTCGCATATTCAGATAACAATGTTAAGTTGATAGGGATTAGTGGAGGCATTAGTTATGGTGCATTGGGGATGACCCATCATTCGGCGCAAGATATTGCAGCAATGTCATCAATACCTGGTATGCGTGTTTATTTGCCCAGTGATAGATTTCAAACAAAGCTGCTGTTTGAAGCGTTAATAAATGACGATGTTCCTGCATATATACGTGTGGGAAGAAATCCGGTAGAAGATGTTTACTGCGAAGACGACGTTTCGTTCGTGTTTAACAAAGCCACAATGTTGCAAGATGGCACAGATATCACTATTGTTGCTTGTGGCGAAATGGTGTCAGCAGCCAAAAATGCAGGTGTTGCACTTGCTAAAGAGGGGGTATCTACCCGTGTCCTTGACATGTACTGCATAAAGCCAATAGACAGTGAAGCTATAGTAAAAGCAGCACAAGAAACGAAGGCTATTATAACTATTGAAGAGCATAGTGCATATGGTGGCATGGGCTCTGTCGTCAGTCAATTAGTGGGGAGTTCAAATCCGATTCGAGTAGTAAATATGACGCTCCCTGACACCCCTGTTATAACCGGCACATCAAAAGAGGTTTTTGATTATTACAAACTAAACACAGAGGGGATTGTTGCGAGCGCGCAGGAGTTGATGAGTCATGTCTGATAAATATATTTTAGGAATTGACCAAAGTACATCAGGAACAAAAGCATTGCTTTTTGATAGTTCTGGTGATTTAGTTTGTCGCAGAGACTTGCCCCACCGCCAAATTGTTGACGAAAAAGGTTGGGTTGAGCATGATCTGATGGAAATTTATAACAACACTATTAAAGTTATAAAGCAAGTCGTATTAGAAGCTGATATTAATAAATCTCAAATTGTAGGACTCGGGATCAGTAATCAGCGTGAAACTGTTGCAGTGTGGGATAAAGTAACTGGAGAGCCTATATATAATGCGATAGTTTGGCAGTGTTCTCGTGGGGAAGATATATGTAATGGTATCGCAGAGAAGGGGTTGTCTGAGAAAGTTAAAGAGATTACAGGGCTACAGCTCTCGCCATATTTCTCAGCGACTAAAATTGCGTGGGTATTGAGCAACACAGAAGTTAATGGTAAACAACTGTGTGCAGGTACGATTGACAGCTGGCTTGTATTTAAGTTGACGGGTGAATTTAAAACGGATTATTCAAACGCTTCACGCACGCAACTTTTTGACTTAATGGCTCTAAGGTGGAGTGATGAAGCCTGCGAGATGTTTGGGATTAACCCTTCGATACTTCCAGAAGTTTGCGATTCTGACTCCTGCTTTGGGCATACTGATGTAGCAGGTTATTTTGATTCTCCGATTCCGATACACGGAGTTATGGGCGACTCGCATGGTGCCTTATATGGACAAGGTTGTCATAGCCCCGGCATGATGAAAGCCACATATGGTACAGGTTCATCAATAATGATGAACATTGGCGAATCGCCGACATTTAATGGTTCAGGAGTTGTAACATCAATAGCTTGGGGCATTGGCGGCAAAGTGGAGTATGTACTTGAGGGCAATATAAATTATTCAGGCGCTGTCTTAAAGTGGCTCGTGGATGATTTGGGGTTGATCGAATCGCCAATGATGTCTTCGGAATGTGCACAAAGAGCTAATGAAGAAGATGAAACCTACTTAGTTCCTGCATTTAGTGGTCTTGGTGCTCCTTACTGGGACACTGAAGCGAGAGCGGCAATATGTGGAATGAGTCGCACAACCGGAAAAAATGAAATCGTGAAAGCGTCTTTAGATTGTGTTGCCTATCAAATTAATGATATAGTAAGTGCAATGCTTGAAATATCTGGTTTAGGTGGACAATCATTACGCGTAGATGGTGGCGCAACAAAAAATGAATACCTTATGCAATTTCAAAGCGATATTCTAAACTTGCCAATAATTGCTCCTACTCTAGAAGAGTTATCAGGCATGGGCGCAGCTTACATGGCGGGTATTGCGATCGGTCTATATGACAAGAATGAGGTGTTCAAGCGCCAGCAGCGTACTGAGTTTATTCCGAAAATGAATGAGAAGATTAGGGTTGACAAAATATCAGGCTGGAAGTCAGCAGTAACTATGGTTATGAAGAAGTAAGTTTTTGAAGTGAATTCTGTTGGAATGGTACAATCTATATGGTATAATCATAATGGGTGTAAATACTGATTCAACAGGAGAATTTCATGGATAAACAATATGTGATTGGTGTAGATGCAGGTGGTACTAAAGTGGCTTATGGGTTGTTTGATGAGAACCATAAGATGATGGACCGTATGCAACATCATACCAACAACGCTGCGGATGGACCGCAGTTTTCTGATGAATTGATAAGTAATATAAAAGCTCTAATGCAGAACAATAATATAACATTCGAACATCTTAAAGGCGTTGGAATAGGCATGCCCTCTTTCATTAATCGTGAAACAGGGCATATTTTCATAACTTCAGCAATGCCGAAAATTAAGGATTTCGCCATGCTAGAGTATGTGCAAAAACGATTGCCAACACGCATTGTGTTAGACAATGACGCAAATGCAGCAACTCTTGCAGAGCATCGTCGTGGTGCAGGTCGTGGCACAAAGCACATGGTGTATATAGTTGCGGGAACCGGGTTTGGGAGCGGGATAATCATTAACAATGAGGTGTTTACCGGTTCCTATGGCGGTGCAGGAGAATGCGGACATATGCTTGTCACACCGGATGATGGATTTTGGTGCGGGTGTGAGAATACCGGGTGTTTTATGTCACATATATCGGGAAGGACATTATCTGAGCGTGTGAAGCACAGCTTATCAAATGGCGCAAAGAGTATACTGAATCCTGAAACTGTGGACGGCAAAGAGCTACTGGAAGCATATAATAAAGGAGATAAACTGGCACAGGAGCTGATATTGCAAATGGCTAATTACATGGCGCTTTGTGTATATAATGTCTATCAAATGCTGAATATTGACACATATGTCTTTGGTGGTGGGCTTACATCGCTGGGTGATGCGTTATTTGTGCCAATGCGTAGGGAGTTTGATAGATTTAATCATGTTCCGTTTCCTGTACATTTTAAGTTAGCGGAGCTAAAAGAGGATATAGGGATTGTAGGCGCAGCGGAATACATATTTTCAACTTAAAAAGGCGAGGTTATCACAATGAGTTCAACTAATAAAAACAACTACTTCGGAGAACTAAATACGCGTACTGCAAAAATGCGTGAGCGATTACTAGCGACACAACCTACGGTTTGTGTTGAACGTGCACAACTTACGACGGAAAGCTATAAAGAACACGAGCAGGAGCAGGTCGTGCTGAAGCGAGCATATATGCTGGACAAAGTGCTTAGGGGGATGTCCATATACATAGACCCTGACGCACTAATTGTTGGAAATCAAGGGAGTGCTGACAGGGCTGCACCCATATTTCCCGAGTATGCCATAGATTGGGTTATCAACGAACTGGATGAGTTTGACAAGCGTCCCGGAGATAGATTCAATATATCGGAAGAGAATAAAGAAATTTTACGAGAAATGCATCCATATTGGAAAGGCCGTACGCTAAAAGATAAAGGCTATGCAGCATTTCCCGATTCGGCACGTGTATTTTATGATTTAGGGATAATAAAAACTGAAGGGAACATCACATCAGGTGATGCTCATATTGCTGTTGACTATGATTTAGTCCTGCAGAAAGGACTGAATGACGTACGTGAAATGGCCAAATCAGCACTGTCAGAGCTAGACTTGCAAGAGTTTGAACAATTAAAAAAGAGCTATTTCTATCGTGGGATAATCATTGTGATCGATGCGATTGAAGCGTTTGTTGAGAGATATGCTGAGCTTGCGGACACGCTGGCTGAAACAGCATCACCAGAGCGAGCTGCAGAACTGAAAGAAATCGCCAGAATCTGCAGAAAAGTGCCTATGCAACAAGCAGAAACTTTTCACGAAGCAGTGCAAAGCACCTGGTTTGTTCACCTTATACTACAGATTGAATCCAATGGACATTCTCTGTCGTATGGAAGATTCGACCAGTACATTCTTCCGTATTTCCAGCAGAGTAAGAGCGACGGAATGACTGACGAAGTTGCGTGTGAACTTCTGGAGAATCTCTGGATGAGAACATATTCGATTAATAAGATCAGAGGTTGGTCGCATACGCGTTTTTCTGCAGGTAGTCCACTCTATCAAAACGTTACAATAGGCGGTCAAATACCTGATGGTAAAGACGCAGTTAATGAAGTGAGTTATTTGGTTCTTAAAACTGTTGCACGTTGTCACCTGCCACAGCCGAATCTGACTGTGAGATATCATAAAGGTCTAACTGACGAGTTCATGCATGAGTGTATACAAGTAATTCGTTGCGGATTCGGAATGCCTGCATTTAACAATGACGAGATAATCATTCCGTCATTCTTAGATATTGGTGTAAAAAAAGCCGACGCGTATAATTACAGCGCAATAGGTTGTGTTGAAGTTGCTGTGCCCGGAAAATGGGGATATCGTACCACAGGTATGAGTTTCTTGAACTTTCCGAAAACTCTATTAATTGCACTTAACAATGGTGTTGATATTGCAAGTGGAAAGCAACTGTATAAGGGAATGGGGCATTTTCTGGACATGGAAAGCTTTGATGATGTTATGCGTGTATGGGATGCATATGTCAGAGAGTTTTGTCGCCAGTCTGTAGTGCTGGACTCCTGTGCCGATTTAGTATTGGAGCAAGAAGTACCTGATATTCTCTGCTCAGCTCTAACAGATGATTGTATTGCTCGTGGAAAGCACCTTAAAGAAGGTGGTGCAGTATACGACTTCATAAGTGGCTTGCAGGTCGGGATAGCAAATCTAGGTGACTCACTTGCTGCAATTAAAAAGTGTGTATATGAAGATAAATCCATAACCAGAGAAGAACTGTGGAATGCCTTGTTGAATGACTTTGAGGGACAAGAGGGCGCACATATAAGACAATTGTTGCTCCGTGCGCCTAAGTTTGGCAATGATGATGACTATATAGATAATTTGCTTGTGGAAGCATATGACAGTTATATTGAAGAAATTGCGAAACATAAAAACACACGATATGGAAGAGGTCCAATTGGCGGAGCGTATTACGCAGGAACATCATCCATTTCTGCAAATGTACCACAAGGAGCGAGCACAGGTGCAACACCTGATGGACGACATGCAGGTCAGCCTTTAGCAGAGGGTTGTTCGCCGAGTCGTGGAGCAGATCAAACAGGCCCAACAGGTGTAATGAAGTCTGTTTCCAAGCTACGTACAGACAAGATAACAGGTGGAGTGCTGTTAAATCAAAAGATGACTCCAATGATGCTTGCAGATGAAGGAAATGTGGAAAAACTCATTGCATTGCTTCGCGCTTTCTTTAATGTTCTGAAAGGGTTTCACATACAATATAATATCGTATCAAGTGAAACGCTATTGGATGCACAGAAAAATCCCGAGAAGCATACAGACCTCATTGTAAGGGTAGCGGGATATTCAGCATTCTTTAACGTGCTTTCAAAAGCAACACAGGATGATATAATCGCAAGAACAGAGCAGGAGCTGTAGCTGTAATAGTAATAGTGGACATGCAGCGCGACGAAGAGCCTGTGTTTTCGATTTCCAAAGCGAGTTTGTGCGCCACACAAGCAAGGTTAGGGCTATAAATTATCAACAGCGCGCAGTGTTTGAGCGACGAAATCGCTAAAACACGGGCTCTGAGTGCAAGCGCACACTGATGTTATAGCTTATATCGCCGTGCCCAAAAATCTTCATAAAAAAGTCAAAAATTGCTTGACAACTTGCATATAATTAGGTTATTATTAACCAAGCCTAAAATTAAAGTGTTTAAAAATACAAATCGAAGCCACTTTGTCGAGTACGCATCAACAAACTCGCAACCATATCAAAAGGCGAAAAAGCGCTGATAATTCAACACATTCGAATGTAAGTTGCTAAAGGTGCTATTTGAAAATTGAACACATAACATTTTTAAACAGTCTAAATATACAAAATAACTAATAATATAAAAGGTGGAGTCTATGTCTACTCAAAAAAATGACGTCCATTCTTTAAAAGAACATAATGCAAATCTAGTGCTGAAAACATTGATGGCAATGAAGACAGCAACGCGCGGACAATTGGCACAAAGGACAGGATTAAGTCAACCTACAGTAAATACGATTGTGCAGGAACTTGAGGATAGAGGCATTGCACAACCCGGAAACTTTGCAGCTTCGGCCGGCGGACGCAGACCGCAGTGCTACACTCTACAAACAGATCACATACGTGCGGCTACGATAAGAGTGTTATCAAAAAGTTTGGAATATGTGGTTGTTACAATTGACGGCACGGTGATATTACGAAACTCTTGGGCAATTGCAGGTGCAGACACAGCTGTTACCGCATTGCAAGCACTACTTACAACACTTCTTCGACAAGACACTAACATTAGAGTAGTAAGCATTGGAGTTCCCGGCGTCGTGGGGCCTGGTGGTGTACTGTATGCAATACCACAGATTCCTGAGCTGGAAGGTGTGTCCTTGTTACAAGAGCTTGAGAAGAACTTTGATATTCCAATATATGTAGAAAATGATATGAATTTAGTTGCACTTGGTAGCGTGGCAGCTAAACCTGATCACGAAGCAACGACAGATATGGTTTTTGTACATATAGGTGAAGGCGTTGGTGCCGGAATCGTTATGGGTGGAAAAATCATACGTGGATACTCCAGCTTTGCAGGTGAGATTTCATATATGTTTAAACCTTTAGAGCCGGAAGAATCTCAAAAAAACATTAAAAACGAAGAAACTCTCGAGTACTTATTAGCCCAAACCGACAGTGTAACAGATCGAGCAGAGTTGTTGTCAGGTATGATTGTCAGCATAATTTGTTTATTAAACCCACCAATCATATCATTTGGTAGTGAGTATGCAAACGAAGAAATGTTATGGCATTTACGTCAGGAATGTGAGAAGCATCTCCCACTTTGGACACTTCCAACATTTCAACTAATGGCTGACGAAGCAGCAGCATATGACAAAGGTTTGATGGCGTTGGTTGGTGATGTGCTCACAAATCAGATAACAAGCGAGCTTAAACTAACGAATTAATAATGCTTTAATGCTTTTTAGAAAAAAGCAAGTAGAATGAAGTTAACAGGAAAAGCCTGTTAATATAAATTAAAAATTTGTATGGAGGACTATTATGAAAAAGCGTATCCTAGCTATCCTATTTGCACTTGTACTAGTGGTAGGATTTGTTGCAGCATGTGCTGATGATCCGGCACCGGCAGCAGATGAACCGGCAGCAGAAGTAGAAACACCGGCGGCAGGCGACACAATGAGAGGTATTTTTATCACTCAAGATTTGTCAAATGCGTCACAAGCCTTCTCAGCATCAGAGTTTCAGAGAATAATGGGCGATTTTGATGCTGAAGTTATAATCGCAGGCGGAGATGTAGCAGACAACATTGCGAATATCGAACGTGCTATCGCTGATGGCTTAGACTTCATCTTCATCAATCCAAACGACATCCACGCTATCATTCCGGCTCTTGAGCGCGCGAGAGAAGAGGGCATAATTGTTGGCTTGTTCTCATCACAACCACCAGCAGATGTACCTGATTATCCGTTTGACTTTTTCGCAGGCTCAGATGACGTACTCGGTGGTATTCAAGCAGGCGAGTTTGTTATGACTCAATTCCCGGATGGTGCAAACTTCGTTGAAGTTGGCGGACAAGCAGGCCATATAGCTGCAACAAGCCGTCATGATGGTTTCCGTATGGGAATCGACACGAATGTCATCATTGAACTTGACTATCAATTTGTGTCCGGCCCATGGGTTGCTGATGAAGCACGCGCAATAATGGAAGACTTCATTGTTATGTATGGCGATCAAATCGACATCGTATGGACTCATTGGGATCACGGTGCAAGCGGAGTTATCGAAGCTGTGCTAGCTGCAGGCATTGATCCGGCTGATATCTTCATCATCGGTTACGACGGCAACTCTACCGGATATCAGCAAGTTCTTGACGGTTATCAAGCACTAAGTGTTGGACAAAGTTTCACAAACATGGCTATGGAATCCCTCAGAATGGCAAGAATATTATTTGACGGCGGAACATTAGCAGAAGGATATCTAAACTGGGTACCGGTTGACATGGTAACAATTGAT
>Ga0123355_10009722_pt1 | contig 14662 bp, 16 predicted proteins | sample TergutEmb28metaG_3_FD_89872 | JGI IMG/M metagenome (GOLD analysis project Ga0123355, IMG submission 89872) | Embiratermes neotenicus P1 segment gut microbial communities from Petit-Saut dam, French Guiana - Emb289 P1 | ecosystem: Host-associated > Arthropoda: Insects > Digestive system > Gut ...
AATTTGATTACAGCACGGTACTCGACTTTCGACATTTCAGCAGCTCACTACAACACGTCCTACTAGCACGAGTGCCTCCAGCATACTGGAGCACGTAGCCACCTGAATCTGATAGAGTAACCTCACAATAGATGGCTCTATATATCCCTCGGAGCATTTTGCATTTGGCGCGGTCTTTGTACGTCAGGCCGGAAACTTATGGACCCACCTACGTACATGTCTGCTATGAATCTCATCATCATCAACAACAACAACAACAACAAAATTTCTTGGAATTGATTGTATTCCTGCTTTCACTACAAAGAGTTGTTTTGGATATTTCAATACCTGTTCTTAAGTCTATTTTCAATCTCATCTTATCACAGCATATTTTCCCTACCTTCTGGAAGCAAGCTGCCATTGCTCCCATTTCAAAAAAAGGAAAGACTGCCTTAATAAATTATTACAGACCTATCAGCATTTTCAATACCTTTTCCAAAATAGTTGAAATTATCATACATTAGAATGTTTCACACCATTTCAAGTCCAAATTTAATCCCCATCAGCATGGATTCATCAAATCTAAATCTACAACCACAAACCTTGTTGCTTATCTTGACTTCATTACTCCCCTGGTTCATGCCCATCATCAGGTTAATGCCATTTATTTCGATTTTAGCAACTCTTTCGATCTAGTTCTGCAGGCACTGTTTCTTCGCAAATTTCATGACTTTGGACCATCTTCCGCTTACATTACTTGGTTTCATCGTTACCCGACAAACAGACTGTTCCACCTTTGCTATTGTGGTGCACTTTCAACAACGTATGAAGTGTTATCCGGTGTGCCAAAAGGATCTGGGACCACTTCTTTTCATTGTTGTCATACACAACTTGTGTAGTGTGGTCAAGTATGCAGATTCCCTTCTCTTTGCCGATGACATCAAAATATATTGAGAAATGAAGTCCCCTTATGACAGCTGGATTCTCCAGTCAGATATGAATAATGTTTAAGTGTGGTGTATTTCAAAGTACATGAAACTAAATGTCAATAACATTGGAGTCATTTGCTTTTGCAGCAAAACAAACTGTCATGGTTTTGATTGCTATCTGAGTGAATCTTCTATCATACACATGGACTGCATCAGGGATATGGGAGTGATTACAGACACAAAGCTTCAGCGGGTCAGTCCCATTTTCTCTCATGCTATTAGGGATAATTCACAATGTGACTTTCTCCTTTTTGTCATTGCACAGCCTCCTGACACTATACTGCACTCTAGTCAGACCCAAGTTGGAAATAACTCTGTTCCATGGAATTCTATCACTACTTCAGAAGCTGGTAAGCTGGGATCCATCTAGTGGAAGTTTGCACCTCTTTGTCATTAACGTTTTTTTAGTCACCTAGATCACAACTGAGGTAAAGTTTTAAATTACTTGAAATTACACACTTTAAGTGCTCATAGGCGTTACCTAGATGTCCTTTTTTGAAAGAATGTTTTTAGTGGTTCAAAATATTGTCCTACCTGTTTGGAAGCTGTTGGCCTTTACAAGCCATATTGCAATGTTAAGACTTTAGCTCATTTTATGTTGACTTTAAACGTCAGAACTGTCCTGCTCGATGTGCTTTGGCGGCAAATACCATTGACAGTGGTACTGATATATTCAATGGACATTTGGTCTTGGTTAATATGATTGGCTAGTATCTGATACTATTACTACACAATTTCATAAACTGTCTCAAGTCCGATCTTCTAGTAAAGCTAACCTGTAAGTGTGTTCAGATTCTGTAAATTTTATATATTTTGCGCTAGTTCCAAACTTAATTATTATTACTGACTTCCAACTTTTGTGGGCAGACATATAGTTATATTTGGACACCAAATTAGATTTTTAACCATATTTTTGGGCAGACTAAGCTATGGGACTATTTTTGTCAGTCTGTGGTGATTTAGATATTAAGACAAGGCAAATTATCACACACTGTATTGATTAATAATACTATAAGGTACGCTAATTATTTACTTAAGTTTTCTGTCATTTGTTTTACATGTGTATGTTACATATGTGTCCTCTATATTGTCCTTTATTATTTATTATGTATGTTTGTATTATGTACTATTTCTGTAATTGTCCTTTTGGCTGTTGACTCGTTAATAACCATGAGTTGAATTGAATTGAGTATTATTATTATTATTATTATTATTATTATTATTCTACAAATTGACATTTGACAATACTAGTAAAGGTGTAGCAATCCCATTACAGGCCTAGACAGGCCCTGAGGGTTCCAAGAGTTTGAGTCTCTCAGATTTCAAGACAGTCAGCACACAGAAGTTGTCTGCCATATGCACCAGCCACCTTTACCCCCCAGGAAATATTCCTGGTACTCATTTCTGTTAGAGGCTGAGTCAACTCCAGGGCCACACTGCAGTTGGAAGGACTGTGTCAATGAAAATTTCCAATGACATCATCGGGAATCAAACCCGCGATCTTCCAGCTTGTAGTGCAGTGCCTCAACCAACTGTGCCACCAAGTGCCCCTGATAATACTAGTAAGGTATAGACAAATTTAGAGCACACAGTTTTGAAATGTTGTGCCTCAGTCATGTGATATACCAGTTACACATAGGAACAACAAATTCTGTTTAAAACAGAAGTTCTGAATCTTAAAAAGCAAGTGGGCATGTGTGTGTGTGTGTGTGTGTGTGTGTGCGTGCACACATGTATGCACACATACAAAACACAAGCACACTTGCATGATGTTGTTAGAACATTTTATGTACATTAACAATATTATATAGTGTTTTTGTTGGTACAAATCATAATATATTACGCACAGTTTACCTGAAGTGCTAGGTGGAAGATGTTCATCTTCTTTGCCAAATGATTTTCATTAGCAAGAAGAAACTTCAACAGTGTAATGAGGGCTGTCCAGAGTTCCTTCCACTGGTAGTTTAGTCGTACTCGGCAACGTTTTTGATAGCATAATACCCGATGTATCACTCCCACACAATGCAAATATAATTCCATAGGTAGTTTCTTCATCATATGGCTCATTATGAATTCCACCAGTAAATCTGCAATACATGTAAACTTCACAACCCTCTGTGATGTTTTCCTGTCCCCTACATGACTACGGTCTCGTGGACCAGTATTCCTTCCTTTCTTCCTTCCTTTCCTCCCTCCCACCCTTATCTAACAGTGTTTCAGAACTCCATTCCCTAGGAAAAGACATTGCATTACTGAGTATTTGGCTCCCAGCATTTCATACAAATGTCATGCTCTCACATTCAAAAATTCAGAGTTCTGTGACGAATGCAGACAGAACCAGCAGAGGACAAAACATAGGTAGAGTGACACTGGTTCAAGGGTGACTGGAAATGTGAAGGACCAACCAGGGAAGTGTGGGCATGATCGAGTTGCACAGCACTGACCCCGGAAAGGGCCAACTACCCATGATGAATAATCACATTCCAGGAAAAAAAAAAAAATCGACACTGCTGCGATACCCCAAAAACACGTACAACGTTGTACTGTATCTGTACAACCATCCCTTGCCAATAACTGTATTTGGTTTTATGCATACAAAGCTTTGTAATTAATGTACATGTGGAAAAAAATTTAATGTGGACTTGGAATGTAATGCCCCTTACTTATATAATTTTTTGTTGGAAGTCTGTGTATGACCAAACTAATTTCACCCTCACATAAGACTTGTAACTAGCATGTTAGGCAGAAACTGTCTGTACACATTTTTTTGCAGTAACTCCCTACAATATGTTGTAAATTACGAAGATAATGACAGCCTACAGATCGCAAGTCAGTGTCTTACAACAGTGTCTCTCACAGATGGGTACTGGAAAGTCATAAATAAAGAAAAAAAACTTTCTGTACACTTATCAGTCATAATGTTTCTAAGGAAAATGCTATTAAAGCACTTTAATATACCCCATGAAATGATTGTAAGTCTTCTGGGATATGACACTGTATCACTGGGTAGGTAGCTCTGATGTTTCAAAGGCTCATTGGGCCTTCATCATTAGGGTCTTCTTGAACTGCTTTACCCAGATGATAAAGGAACTGTGATCCTTTGAAATGTCCAGAACTGCTCCCCGAAAGACACAGAGTCACATCCAAGAAGACTTGAATCTTCAGCAATATTATTGTGAGAACTTCAAATCTCACCAACTCTTACACGTTTAGGACACTAAAACAAAATGCATAGTTATAGCTTCAGAAAAATTTTTGGTACATTTCATGAAAACTTTTAAATAACACAAATGCTTACCTAACAGAGTGGAGGCAAGTGGTTGTGACGGTGAGACCTTGTCGGGTGCAACCTTACGATGCCTCATTGGCAGACGGTGTAGTTGTACTTTGAATACAAGATTGACATCATGCATAAGTGAATTGGCATACTGGTCTTCTGAGATACATGTCAGTATGAGGAAACACAGCTTCACATTGTTCATACTTGCTTCAGATTTTGTGTCTTGCATCACTATTGAACTGCAACAACATTAATATTAAGACCTACATGTACTTCAGACATAGCACCTAAACATCTGTGGTAATTATAATCAACAGAAAGGTGGTAATTGTGTGCAATGCAGTGGAAAATTACAAACAGATTCCCATAATCTATCCGACTGTAATGATAATTCTTTCACGTGGTTTGTCAGAGGGAAGTGAGAAATATAAGAAGAGTTCTAACATGGGAGAACATAAATTACAGATAAAAGAACCAGACCTTTCAATAGCATAAATGCATAATTCTCTCCATCTGTTGGTGTCAATGTCTTACCTACAGCCCTTGCATCATTCATACATATCACCGTTCATTTTACAAACAAGTCCAACACTTTCAAATTGGCAGTTTTAAACCAAGGAAAATAACTTTGTATGTACAACATTTTCAAGCATGCTGGAAGTGAAAGTGTATATGTGCAGGGAATCTTACCAGTACTGGAAGAATGTAACAAGCAAATTTGATGGTTGAGCAAAGACATCAACTACTGGAGGAACAGAAAGATCTGGAGTAGGCTGTGATGAACTCAGTGTATTACTTGGAGACGGAGGGGCACTGGTGTCAGTCTGTGTATGAGCTAAGGTGGTGATGAAGTTGCGATTCAGATGTACTGCTTCATACAGTGCAACTAGAACTGCATTGTTGGCCCTAGAACATAACAGAGACATTAAAAGCGTGGTTCATATTTCTCTGCAACTTCTGTCTGAAATTTTTTTTTTTTTCTGATAAATGCTGGTCAATTTATGAGTATGTTCAACATGTGCACAGAAACACATGTACAGTCTTCAAGTAAAATGTCCCTTACTGTTGTCTGGTTTCAACTGAAAATGGAGATGTGCTGACATATTCCACCAAAACTGCCAAGAAACAAATTTCATCAAAATCCGTTCATCGGTTTCACACACAAATTGTACATTCACCAAATTAAGCCCTTTTTCACACCTGTCATCCACATTGGTTTTTGAGTAGGTACATGTACAGAGACAGATAGAGGGTATGGCAAAACTGATTATTTAATTTTTTTCACCCTTTCCCTATGAACTAATAAAAAATAAAAGGCATAACCATCAGCTGATATTACACTCATAAAGATGTTATGTACCGTATCTGCTGTGTCCGAACACCACCTTCTTCTGAAACGAACATGTTCCCCACCATGTTTGTCAGTGATGATAGCCAACTGGCTGATTGTGGTTCCATGTGCTGTGTTACGAATTGACGACAGAAGTCCGTCAAACAGGATGTAATAACCTAAATAAGTAAACACAGTCATTATTACCCTTGTCATTTGCTGATAATCTGTACATGGTATGTGATCAGTGGTTAAGGAATTAGATTATTTCATGTCACAAGTTGTGGTGTCTCACTACCAAAGAGGAAATACATATGTGCAATATGCACCAAGTAATTTTATACTCATACCAGGCATGTGTAGAAAGGTAGAATGCAATGGCCTACACACGTGAAAACTAATTACATGGCAACATATGACAGCAAATAGTAAATACAGTCCATCTCGTCTAGTCCACTGCATGGTAATGACAGACATAACCACGATAGAGGAAAAAACATAGAAAATAAATTATGCCTAACATGCCGTGACGTAAACAAGCAGTTGGAAATAAAGCTCCAAAATTCTTAACCTCAACACCAGGTACAGCTGACTGAACAGCTTCACATTTTAGCTGCTTCACTCCCAAAAGAAGAGTAACTGCTACACATTGTATACAAGGGATAGTGCAGAGAGCCATTCTGAATGTGTCTGCCAAGAGATATATACAAACATTCCTAGCAGAAGATAAACCCTGGTACCAGGCAGGCACTACACTGTCTGAACTATAATGACCCTTCAAACACAACTTGCATTAATACTCACTAATAACTTAATTAAAGTTGTGTACTTTCTTAATTTAATAATGGAGGGGCATGAGCGCCACCACATTCCTCTATCAGAAGCATATATGTTATATGCCTCAGCATTTATAGATCAAAATCTGAATTTCTGTTGTCTTGGTGGTGTGTGATTCTTTATCTTGTAAACGTCTGATTAAATACCACAAAACGGCCTGGGCTCAAAATGTTGTCTGGTACTAGTGAAGCCTTTGCAAATAGTGATGATATTCACAAGAGGTGAAAGAACAAGGTACAACAATTTTCTTTAATTTCCACCCTTTAAACACACGCATGCAGGCATGCAAACACACACACATATACATACATACATATACATTGTTGATTGTATATAACAACCTGGCCATATCCATTTAAAGCGAGTTCATCATCCAGAATAGACAGCTTTACAATATACGGATTGGTTGATTCATGCTTCCGGTAGTTCACAAGGAGGGTCAGCAACAAGACAGCATCGTGGCCATGTTGTGCTCTGTTTGCAGGTTCATTAAGCAACTGCACACATAAAAGAATAGAAGGTCAATGTGGAATCAGAGTTCTCACTATTAGTATACAGACCAGACCTTAGGGTAAAAGAATATACACAAGGGCAATTTTGGCAGTAGTTTTAAATAGTACTTCGATATCTGCACGGCCATCTGCCTTCCATGCATAAGTTTACTAGAATATAACAACACATTTCCTACTTGCTAAAAGTTGTGACAGACAGCAAAACTTGAGGTTCTCACAGCAGTGTTGCTCAAGATTGAAGTCTTCTGGGATGTCAAGCCATGTCAAACTGACACTTCAAAGACAAGGTGTTGACATCCCACATGATATGAATTATCATCATGCATATCCTCAACCTCTGGGAAGGCAGGTGTGCATGCATGCAAGCGTGCGCACACACGCATGCACGCGCTCTCTCCCTCTCTCTCTCTCTCTCACACACACACACACACACACACACAAAACCACCCTTGATATAAAGGTTAGAGGTAATGGAAAGTTCACCCAAGAACATGCCATGAAGGACCAGAGGGGCAGTGCAGGTAGAGATCTACTCTTTCTTTAACCTCAGTGCTAGATGGGGGTGGGTGGTCAATGCCATGCCCCAGCCGCTTTACCCCTGGGAAAGACCTGGTACCCATTGTATAGGAGGCTGGGTGGGCCCCAGGTCTGGTCTGAACAGGTGCGGAAAATCTTGCACCCCACCGGGATTCGATCCCTGAACCATCCAGCTCGTAGTGAGTCACTATACTGACTGTGCTATCCCGGCCCACCCACTCTTGATATACTGCAACAAACTGTGGTAAAAACATATTGGTGCTGTATCAGGGTTGGGACATACATACTCAAGCTCATAAAAAACATGTTTCAGTATAAAAACTAACCTGTATGAGAGCTTCAAATATGATGTTTACCATAAGGTATTCTAGCAGTGTGTTCTGACTCACATTGTCAGTTCCTGTCACCAGTACCAGCAGAAGCTTAAGGCAGAGGGCTTTTAAACTAGTTGGATACTCACCTGAAACAGATACAGTCAATACAGCTCTGTCACATAAATCCCAAAAATGTTAAAAGAGCCTGCAGAAAAGTGGCTACTTGTTTCACTTTGCACCTACCAGTTAAAAAATTACTACACTGATCTAGCAACATCTGCATCATCTGATCAGCAACTTCAAACCCCATGAGGATGTTGATCACATCAAAACCAAATTCTGCTGAAGTCTTTTTATAGATGCTATGGATAACAGCACAAAGTGTCTGGAAACAAAACCATAATGCTTATGAACTTCTACTCAAAAACTGTGCTGCCCTGAAGTAAACTATGTTCTACACACCAACCACAAATTTCAAACTCTGTGAGCGGAACTCGGTATTTTAGCATCACAGTGTATACTATACAGCTAAAAAATCAGTAAATATTGCAGCCAAATGCAATTAATATATGGATGTCATTTATACCAAAAATTTGCTACTGTTTAAGCATCAGATGCCATCATTATGCCAACATCCAACTAAAAACAATACTGCAACTGCAATGCACATATTTTCACAAATTGAATAGATGGTATTAATAAAGCATGAATGATAATAGTAATAAAAGTATACAAAATGTTGCTAGGAATCCACACACACACACAAAATTTGGTGACATTTTATTTATTTTATCACATTTTATCATTCATGTCTTATAAGTATCATCTATTCAATATCAGAAAAAGACGGGAATTTCAACCACAGTCACTTGTAGCAGGATACTCACATGATAATGGCATCCAAACCTGAAGCATGTAGCGAATTTTTTAAATTTTTGTTACAGATAACATCTACGTATTGGTTGTATCTGAATGAAACAACTAGTAATATCAGTCACCAGAACTCACCAGTTTATGATGAAGATAGTATAGCAGTATATAAAAATTTTTATTATTTTTCAAAAACAAGAAAAACCAATTAGTTCAACATATTTCACACTGCATATTTTTTTATTACAGTATTTTTAGCGACTAACTTTTTCTCTGCATATTAATGACAAAATATTGTGCATATAATTCCTGTTTTCAAAGGTTTAATTTCATATCTATTTTTATTAAGAAATAACTGCTGCAGATATGTAAAGTTTATTCTACTCAAGTAACTTGAATTATGCAGCTTTTATGAATGGGTTGGTAAAAAAAAATAAAAGTGACCATATGGTCAGAAAAAACCAATGCCAGGTGAAGAGTGTAAGAAAAAATAAATTCCTTATAGAAAATATTTAACAACAGCACATTTTGATATTAGTACAATGCAGTACAATTATATTAAAAATATTATGCATGTATGACACATTCTTTATAATAAAAATCAAGTAGTGTTACACCACAGCATACAGGAATATGTAAAATGACACAAATGTTGTAGAAATTTAAGTGTTAAATTGTACTAGACTGTGGATCACACAGATATATTGATTACTTTATTGTCTATACATGATATGTCAAACATTTCTCTCATGGGTGTGTATTACCATCATGAGAACAGATTCATATTTTTATACAAATCAGACTACACATAACAAATGTTTATTGATACTATCACTTGTGACACTTGTTCCACTACTCAACAAATTCCCCATATGTTGTGACACCTGGTTTATTACAATCTTCACTGATCCCTATTCTGTACCAAGCAAATCCAGTACACCATCTCACCCCATTGCTTAAACCCCGCACTTTATTACAATCTTCACTGATCCCTATTCTGTACCAAGCAAATCCAGTACACCATCTCATCCCATTGCTTAAATCCCGCACATTAAAGCACGGAACATTACAAATACCTGCAAAGCATACACAACGCGTATATGATGCTCATGTCCTAAAGTTGCAATGCAGTGCTTGAACAGAGTACTTATATTGTCCTTTAATGCTACCAGCTGTTCTCCACTTAATTTCTGAATTTCTGCCTCCAGGCTGGAAACCTTGAACATAACAAAACAGAAATGGTAAATTGCTGAACAACAAAACCAACAGTGATCATTTTCAGGGAAACTAAATCTGAATGACATCATAAAAACTCTTAAAACAAAAATATTTGAACAGACTGATGATGCTATATTAACTGTAGCAGCTGTTTTGTGTCAAACAATGTAACACAATAATCACATTTGTTGATGAGACACAAAATTGTAATTAATCTTTTCCACATTTTCTGGTATATACAATACTTGAAATTAACTATCAACATATGTATAAAAATGATAAAAACAAAAAAAAAAGCATAACATACTTAAAAAAGTAAAGTTTTAGTATTACTTTTATGGAAAACAGATAAAGAGAAATAATCACATCCATATCCATAATGTACAACAACCAGTTTCAACTTACTTTTGGTTTAAGAAGAAACAGTTCATCCCAAAAGTTTGGGTTTCCTAATGAGGGATCTTCACCCTGTGAAAGAAGTAATAATAATATATAAGCTATATTTTGAAAGGAGTAGCCTTGTTTTTAATGCTGATATACTAGCAAATTACTTTCAGACACTTAAAATTCACACTGTGTATATACAACCTGAACTCAAGATATATCCAGGAAAATTCTTACATAAAGAAATCCAAAAAAATGATCACAAACCTTTAGATCTACAGTACATTTAAATTCCTTCTGTTAACAAGAAACAAACTGCAAAAAATGACCAAATATTTCTCAGCACACACTTTACAATCAGTAAATTTACGCAAGGAAGCAAGCCATTTCTGTATAATGTATGCTTCTCCAAAATGTCAGAACCAGCTTAGAATTACCATGTTGATGTAACTTCAAATAACAAAATACATGTGTCTCTTGTTTACAGTTAGTTCCAATGTAATGTAAATTTGTATTACTGGGTACAACACCTCAACAAAACGCTTCGGGAACACTGTTCCATAATGTGGGTACATTATGAATATGGCCTATCAGTAAACTGACAGACTGAAAAAATTATGAAAATCTTCAGGGTGACAGTTATCTCACCTGACAGTTACAAATGGGTATTCCACAAATGAAGTTAAGCTGTTAATGTAATGAAGCATCAATCTCCATATTTGGATGTTTTGAGTCATCTTATAATTTTAATACAAATGTGAATGAATACAACTGATAAAACAAGTTACGATAATTGCTAAACCTTACTCACCTTAAAGAATGACTCATAAATCTGTACAACTTTCTCTTTTAGCTGTCTTTTTGAACCAGAGCCACTTCTCTTTCTAGATGTCATTATGGCTAACTCAAGTTAATACACCTGGGAGAAAAAACAAAATGTACAAACTGAAGAAATGTTTGAGATTAATAATGCACTAAGATAATAAAGTTACAACAAAACTCACTTTTGGGTCTACTAGGCCCCTGGAGTTTTTAATAAAGAAATATTGGATGGAAGTGAAGGAAATCTGCTGTCATCAGAGGCTGAACTGTAAAGTTTAGGTACGCCACATCAAATTTATTGGAATAATTACACATTTATTTTCTGCTGCTTGAAATCAACAATCTGCAGCATTAAGAGTTCTGAATGTTATATCGGTACCGATTATTTCATACCCGTCGATGGAAGTGAATTTCATTTACCCTACTGCGTGGGTTTACTTTTAGTTTCAATTGTAAATATGTATCCGCGTAAATATATACCTTACAGACACTATTGTAGTAGAATCCAGGAAACAACGAACTACATATTCGAGCACCCAAATGCAAAAATATTCACTAGTGAGACAGAGAAACGTGGATGTATGCATTCTTATTGCATGAAACTGGTAGATCAACGGCGTGAAAGACAAATTAAGGACGTCCAGGTTGTTCAACGTTATGTATAAGCCTCTTTAGCACGTCTGTATGACATCATCTACCACTAAACTTTTCTTATAATTTGTTTTACTTATGTTTCCTTGATAAATACGAAGATACTAACAACTTAAATTGTACTCATCGAACCTAACCTCACAGAAAAATGTCACATATCAAACATATGTAAACACAAGAAGAAATGTGTTAATTGAAATACAAAAGTGTCTCAGTAACCACGATAACTGTGTTCAGAAGAAAACCATACAGCCTTAAACCTAAATACCACTTTGCAATCATTTACATCACGTACCAGAGACAATTTATACCATGAATCAGGTTTGTATCTTCTTCGAGTACGAGACCAGGCACTGCAACTGTACAAACAATATCAGAAAATTAATTCTAAGCGGTTAACTGAATTTATACTAACGTATAACGATTACAACTATAAATTTTCTTCCCTCTTACAATTCATAATCTACCCACTACATACGACTCACCTTTAGCTTCTGTGAAACACCAACAAAAATTAAAACGCATCACTTATTGCCTGAATTGGGTACACTGAGTTACATGCACGTTTCCCTTACCGGACAGAGTATGTTGTTCGTTCCTCGGACAGTTGGAATAACAAGTTTGGGGCAGATTACATACTGCGGAGCTCCACGGTTTGTACTCCGCACCATATACTGCGGCCGTAAAATCAAGGAGGCTAAGATGCATGTGGAACGTATGGAGTGGAAAGCAGACACGATTTTGGCGGGAAAACTAGATGCAGAGATACTTCGAAGACCAGGATGTAGATGGGAGGATAATATTAAAACGATCTGAAAAAGATGTGATTGGAACGAATTCATTGTTTTAGAATAAGGAAAAGTAGCGGGTTCTTGTGTACGCGGTAATGAACCTTCGAGTTCCGCAAAATTGGGGAATTCTCGGCTAGCTGAGGACTTACAGCTTCTCAAGCAGGATTTTTTCCATGGAAGTAAGAAGTATTCTACTGCCTGGAATTATGTGGCTGGTTAGGTAGTTAAGTGCAAAAGTTGATATTATAAACATGCATGGTAAGTTAGTAAGTGGGGGTGTTTAGACAGTTTACATTTGAGTCAAACAGGATTGTAAATGCTATATTCATTATATCATATCATATTTATTCACCTTCTGTTAGATATTTACAGATATGGAAACAGTCACAATAATACATAAAAGTGTACATTGCATTATTTTAATGTGAGTGTTTTACAGTAGGTGAACTGTTTTTGGTTAGAATCGTGAGTATTCTGCATAGATACATTCAAACTCGTTAAGATTTTTTGTCATTTTTATGGATGGGGTTAATGTTCAAACTGTTAACATCTGGCAGAAGCAGTACACAAACTGTTTTTAATTTTTGGAGACTTCTGTGACGTACAATTTTGTTTTGTGTCTATCAGATTAATTATTAAGTTGTGTGGTTATTTTACCTGTCCTAATGGGAGAAAGCTTTGTTTACTTACATCAGGTGGACAAATTCTGGGCAGCAGGTTACCTGATGACAAAATTTTGAACAATGGTGTGAATATTTGTGTGTAACTTGCTTCATATCACCCTTCTAGCACCTAGAATTTTAAGGTGGCTCCGAGATATTTGGGAAGGTTGTGGGTTTGAGCATTTAGGGTTCATTTAGACGAAAATTTGACTTACAATGTGATATTTATGAATTTCAAAATATTTTGTCATTCATTATGTTTGAAAGAGAGTTCTGAATCCTATGAAGGCTGTCAGTCTTAGCAATGACAACAAGAAATTTATGAGACTGATTCATCGATCCCTTCGTTCAGAATTTATATTCAAGTTGGCCCAAAACAAGTCCTGATTTTAGTTATTTATTTGTATATTGATGGAGAAGGTTTTACCCTAAATTTGATGGTTCTTAGTGATGATATTTCTTAGTAAGAGGGCAGGAGATGTTTCTACAGAGGATTGGTTGTCTTGACAGTGATCTTCCTGTACAGGATGTATTGTAGTATGGTGGACAGGTACAGATATTTTGGAGGAATTTGCTGCCTGCATCTTCAAAATTTCAGCTGCATGTATCAGGTTTCTCCAAAATGCTGATACTTACCACCAAACTATGACATCGTAGAAAAAATTATTTTAATACTCACCACTGTGAGAAACTCAGTTCTCATGTCTTAGGTTATTTTTGCTGAATATGTATTTCTTAGGTTTTTAGAGGCTGTACTAAAATTCTCTTCAATAATTTCTCAAATGTCTTTGCACTTCTTCATTTCTCAAGTTATTTCATATGCTTCATCAATGATAACAAACAATAATAGACAGGTTTATGTGTCTGTGGGTTTCAATGTGTCATGCTAGCAGTGGCTCTGATTTTGGTTTACTTTGTGTCTGGAATCAGCATTCATTTGGATTCCTTATGTCCTAGAAAGATATCTGGTGTGGATTTATTCACAAGCAGTTCTTATAATCATTTTCTGCAAAGCCATTGGAAGCTTTTGAAGATATGTAATGGAATATAAACTTCGCTTCATGAACCATTCTTTACTTCAAAGTTCTTGTTTCCTTGTTTCCCATAGTTTTGACACAACATTATTAGTAATGTAGCTAAGATATGTGTCAATTATTCTTTATCCTTTTCCCCTTGAATGCACTCTATGTACCTCAAAAATGCACCATACCTGAACATCCTGCATAATATTATTCACGCTAGTAGCAAATGATATAGGACCCCCATACACAAAAACCCTTTTCAAAACATTCTTTGCTGAATTGCATAAAAAGAACTGTTTAAATATACGGGGTGTAACAGGAGGAACGGACCAGACTTTGGCAGGGTGTTCCTTATGTTATACTATACCGATATAACCCAAAACACCTATATCCAAAGTTGGACGGTTTGGGAGATAATGGCAATTGAAAATTGTGGACTTCCTTGTGGTCCAAGAACGATAGCT
>Ga0123355_10009723_pt1 | contig 14661 bp, 3 predicted proteins | sample TergutEmb28metaG_3_FD_89872 | JGI IMG/M metagenome (GOLD analysis project Ga0123355, IMG submission 89872) | Embiratermes neotenicus P1 segment gut microbial communities from Petit-Saut dam, French Guiana - Emb289 P1 | ecosystem: Host-associated > Arthropoda: Insects > Digestive system > Gut ...
ACTAATCAGGAATTGGATAAACTAATAAAACATAAGAACATAATAAACTTCGCCAGAGTGCAAAAGTTAGGATGGTATGGTCATATTGAAAGAATGCAAGAAACAAGAATGGTCAAAGCAATATACGCCTGGAAACCCATTTCAAAGAGGCCAGTGGGGAGACCAAAGATACGCTGGGAGGATGATGTTAAAAAAGATATACAGAGGTTAAAAGTGCCAAACTGGAAGACTCTTGTCCAGGACAGAAGAAGATGGAAGGAGGTGGTTGGGAAGGCCAACACTCTGCACTAAGAGTTGTAGAGCCGTACTAAGAAGAAGAAGATTGGAAATGGGATAGGTTTTTCTATCCAAGTACTTCGGTGTTGCCCTGTCAGTATCACTGTACCAGTTCCCCATACTGATCTGCGTTATGATACTCTTGTTTTCAATAGGACGGGCGAGCGAAAAGTTAGCACCTGAAAGCAGTGCTCTGTCGGGTATGGGGGACGCATTGGACAGAAACGAAATTTCACATTAATCTTTAAGTGAGATACTGGTCAAACAGCGTTGGCTGCTGGTTAAAAGCTTCTAGCAGCCTCGCGCTGGCGCGTTTGTCTTAATTGGAAGAAAAGACTAATATTAGCATCACATATCAAGATGACTACAAGCCTAGCCTTGTACTGAATTATCCATTGTTCATTGATGAAAGTAACGAATTCAGGGAATCAGAAATAATGCGAAAATTAGTGGAAAGGAAAGCCGCACTTCTTGGTTATTTGTCAATAAGTTAGCGGAAACTTCGTGTGTGCAACGTGTTACTGGTTGAGGTGCTCGAGCGATGTATCGGCAGCTCCATGAGATTCCGGAGGCAGTTATTCTTACAAGAATTATGGCGCCAAGCAGTCGCTCTTGACGGTAATATCTTGAGTTCAGAATGGTTGAGGAATAGCACTGGGTACAAAAGAAAAAGAAAAAAAGGAACAGGATTGCAAAAGAAACTCGGGACGCTGTTGTTTCAGCATTCGACCAGAGTCATGAAGGTGTGCAGAAAGTTGTCAAAATTTATGGTCCGCCCAGGATACAAGACAGCTGCATTCCTAACGCGATTTCGACTCATAGCAGACAATTGTAGTTTTATGTTTATTGGACCGTGCATCATCTTGATAGTTGAATAAAGAGGGACCAACTTGACGTCAGTTGCTTATTATTTCATCATTTAATGAAGTTAATTATGAATAACATAGAAATTTCCGTCAACACAACTATAATTATGTAGGTTAAAATTACTACAACATGTTTCGACCCTTGGGGGTCATCAACATGTTTCGGATGTTAATACATCCATCCTCAGGAGCTTGCGACTTATTTGTTGAGTTATTTCATGGGTCGTATTGCTCTGGTTCGATGTGTTGGTGTACGTTGTGGTAGTGTGGTATCCGTATGCAGGCTGAGGCCCTAGTGCCTCAGCCTGCATACGGATACCACACCACCACAACTAAACCACAACGTAACACCAACACACATCGAACCAGAGCAATACGACCCACGAAATAGCTCAACAAATAAGTCGCAAGCTCCTGAGGATGGATGTATTAACATCCGAAACATGTTGAGCATTGAATAATGAAATAATAGGCAACTGACATCAAGTTGGTCTCTCTTTATTCAATTGTAGTTTTATTGCTCTGTATTTGTTTTCTTTGGCTTTATTTTGATCATTATCTGTGTGATGAGAGTAGTTTCATCCGTGTTTTATTATATCATTACAAGGTGTCGCTGACAATTGCTTTGACTTATTATTTTGCTGTTAAATTTCGGTTTTGTTTCCAAATCGGAAAAATATTTTGCCTTTAAAATAAGCACACGTATTCTGGATAGTTCGTAGGCGCTTTCGCAAATTCCGAAAAGCAACTATTAGTTTCCTTATATCTGTCCGTCTGTCCGTCCGAATGGAATAACATGGTTCCCAGCGGGAATATTTTCATGCAATTTGATATTTGAGTACATTTGGAAAATGTGTCGAGAAAATGCAAGTTTAATTGAAATCTGACAGGAATAACGGGTACTTTACATGAAGACAAATTATATTTATGATCATACCTCGCTCACTTCTCCTTAGAATGAGAAATTTTAATACTAAAGTTGCAGAGGATATCAAAACACACATTTTATGTTCAATAACTTTCTTTCGACATCCGTACCCTGTATGAAATTATGTGGAAAATATTGTCGAACCAGACACGCCACAGATGACATTATGACGTAAGCGCATTGCGTGCTGGATACCTGAGTCTACAAACATACAATCAGAATATATTATACTTAATGCTTTTCCACTGCAACAATGGTTACACGAATGCACGGCACCATCCGCATCGTAAACACGACTTACGCAGCGTCTCTCAAGACCACCACCCATCCAAAATCTCGGTGCAGAAAACCATATGCTGCAACTCAACATCTAATGCTCCTGATGATGGGCCTATATACCCGAAACATGTCGAGCTAAGAATACATCAATAAAATTACTTAGTTGCATCAAGTTAACAGTTCAAATTATTTCATTGCTTGTTTTGTTGACACTTAAGATTACATTATTCCGTAATATAATGCTAGACAGCTTCAGACGTTTCGGTGGGACGTCTTATTTTCGTCTCCAAGTCCTATGTTTCTACGGAACGTTGTTACTTATGTACCAAAGCGCAGAACATTAACTCCCCAGAATGCTGTATTATTGACACTTACCGTCATGAAAAGTTCAAACTATTATATAAGTTTTGAGACAGGCTGTAGTAAGGTGCTGACTCTTTATCGTACTACAATCATTCAGACGATGTGACATAGTTCCATTTCCTTTCCGCAATCTCGTTCACGTATTCCATTTATCAAAAAACCGATGGCACTATGAATTATTACAGATTAGTCAACAGGAAAAAGAGGCACGATCGGTCGCATTGACCGCAAGGTCTAAAGCGCATACGTTCTTGGGTAGACCTTTCGAACGGTTGAGTTCAGGGTTTCAATACCGCTCAGAATACGGTTCAGTGCCCACGTCGTGTGATGTCCTCTCTAGGTAGACGTATCTTGCGATTATCCGACTTTACGTCACAGGAATCCTATGGATTTTCTGAAAGACTCACAGTTCCAGAATTAGTTCTGAGATGGAACAAGCCGGAAGGCTTGACCCATGGCAACAAGAAATTCGCGGTTGAGTGTACAAAGTGTAGTAATTTAGAAAATAGGGCATCGTAAACAGAGTGGCATAAGTATTCCCATTTTATGAGGGATGCGAGTTTCTAAACGCACAAGAAGATACATTCGTTAAAGTTTCCTATGTGACTTGGATAACGCACGTGTCATTGGTATAGCATAGTTGTCACGGAGCGTATTGGGCCGTGTAGGTACAGTTCTGACTTATATTCATAGCATAAATCACAGTACAAAGATAAGTTACAACATATTTGTCCTATAGAAGCTGATAGTCGCTTAGGTACTTATGAAATTTCCCGCCTGCTGTGAATCATGAACTGTCATTACCACATTTAAAACAGCCCACAAGTGAGCAATACCTTGAGTCACTCCTGTCCATTCCGCAATCTTGTACCCTGCGTCTCCCGTATCTGTACAGTAATTCTCCCATACACGCATGTTCATACCTCACAACGGTCTTTTGTTTTGACATTTCAAACTCAAATGTTGTGTGTACCGTATCATTTCTTCAGTAAGTGCTATTATTATTATTATTATTATTATTATTATTATTATTGTATCCTGCACGTACCGTTCTTCATAATATGATCACACTAGTATTATTGTATGCTGAGTGACATTCATTCAGTTGTAGTATAGAGGTCGTTGTTCGGACGATAAAATGTACCCGATGTACCCGAAACATTTCGAGCTCAGAATACACCAGTAAAATTACCTTGCTGCATCAAGTTGGCATTTCACATTATTTCATGAGGAAGATGCACGGTCAAACAACCCTTAAGTGCTACATATGGAACATAGCTTTGCATGGTACTGAAACTTGGATACTTGGGAAAACAGAGTAGAAATACCTGGAAAGTTTTGAAATATGGTGCTGGAGAAGGATGGAGAAATTCAGTTGGACCGACCATGTGAACAATGAAGAAATATGACAAAAGACTCAAGGAGGAGAGGAATATCCTAACGTATTAAAAAGAAGGAAGGCTAACTGGACTGGTCACATGTTGCGTAGGATCTGCCTTCTAAAACACGTGATTGAAGGAAAGAGAGAAGGAAGTGACGGAAAGACGAGGAAGAAGACGTAAGAATCTACTGGATGATCTTAAGGAGACGAGAGGATACTGGAAACTGAAAGAAGAAGCACTAGATGGCACATTGTGGAGAACACGCTTTGGAAGAGTCTATTGACCTGTCGATTGAACTGTCGTAAGACAGACTACAGAATGAGTGAATGCATGAATGAATGAATAGCAATATGAAATCACAACTGTTACTATATATTGATGCTGTGAACGTGAAATATTGTACAATGACAGCGTTGTGTATTAGTCACTGGGGTGTGCAGTCGGTAGAGTTTGATGCTGCTGTATCAGAAAAAGGAAGTGACATCCTGCCCCTCGCGTTCTTTAGGGCAATGTGTGGCTTCTGCTGTTAATACGAATTCCATGATACCTTGGAACGGAATAACGACAGGGTTTCAAAGTTCAGGCTTGTATGTAAGGCTGTGTAGATTGGGTTTGAAATTTTGATGATCTTAATTTTTACGATTACGGTACTTAGGAAAGTGACACCGTGTTATTTTGATGTTTTGCTGACAGTGCATCTCAGTATAGTCTTAGTAATTAACCAACTTAATGCACAAATTCTTGTTTTATAATAAGTTGATTATATGCCTCTACATGTTTCGAGTACTATATGTTCATCATCAGGAGGTCTAAATTGTATTATACAGCATCTGGTATCATCAAACCTGTAGGTGGCCGTCCCGTGCACAGGTCCTCTCTCAACCTGTGCACCGGACGGCCACCTACAGGTTTGATGATACCAGATGCGGTATAATACAATCTTAACCTCCTGATGATGAGCACATAGTGCTCGAAACATGTAGAGGCATATAATAAACTTATTATAAAACAAGATTTTTTGCATTACATTGGTTAATTACTAAGATTACCTTGTTATTTGTTAGATGATTTGTTAAGTACCGATTTACTTCGCGTCATAATTTATAAGACGGCAGTATTAACTTCATTGTTTACTTCATTTCACAGCCTGTACTTTCTGGCTTAGGTCAACATTTTTCTCATTTGCTCTTTGTCTTCAAAAATATTCTCGGTCTGTGCTTTGGATGTCGAAATAAATATGTAATTGTATACACAGAACATTCGCCAAACTCTAAAGTGCATTTAACTGTTCCTAAATGGAAAAGTTGTATTTTATATTGCCGCCTTTCTTGTCTTTATTTCTTCGCTTTCTCTCTAATTCACTGTAGCGTCTTCATATTTGCTAGTTGTGTTTGTATCAGAGATGGGGGGGTTCTTTGAATATGTAGTACTATCTCAGAATGCGCCTTATCTGAAATTCAAAAGCGAATCTGGTGATTTGATTTAAAAATACGTCATAATGATTTTGAATAAATTTCCCTCGTGTATAGCGTGAATGGTTCAAAAAAGTACTGCACACACCAACCCACAAAGTAACTGCATGAGGCTCAAGAGATTTTGTCTCTGAGTCGTGCAGTGCATAACAGAAAGTGAATTTTGTACACAATTGAGTTCATTGCATTAGGAGTTTTGGTGCAGACACCATCTGTCTAACATCGCTGTGTTCAACATTTCCACTTCTTACTCAGAAGGTATTACCAACCACCTCAGTTCTTAGCTACACCCAGCTACACATTCGTTTCGCAGGTGGAAGCTTTGAACAGTTTTTGTAGCAAGTTTTGTTATTGGATTGAAGTGACTATTTTTATTAAGACAAAATTACTTCCGTTATTTAGGGGGTTAATGTGCTGTACTATAAACCGGAAGGTCGCTGGTTCGATTCCAGATTATGTCATTGGAATTTTTCATTGACATAATCCTTCCGATCCCACTATGGCCCTGGGGTCGACTCAGCCTCTAACAGAAATGAGTACCAGGAGCATTTCCTGGGGTTAAAGGCGGCCGGTGCGTAGAGCTGACAATCTCACCACCATTCTGTGCTGTTATCATGTAATCTGGGAATCTTAACTTCCTGGAACCCTCTGGGACACTCTAGGCCTCTAAGGGGACTGCTTTATCTTTACCTTTATCACTTCCGTTATTTTGTTCCTTGTTTTGAAGCTGATGGTACTTAAGCTTCCAGAATTCGTTCATGTTTATAGTTTACTCCAAGAATTACTGGATTAATAGGCTTACACCCATTGAATTTCTCAGGACTGTTCTGAAACACTCAGAATATTGTTTGGAATTTCTGAATGGGGGACCGTTTGGAAGACGCACGTGTCAACGTAATGCTGAATAATGTACATGAAGGAACGTGATATGCATATGAGTTTAGGTGCTCAGATTGAAGTCCCGTGATGCGATTTTGTGAAAACGGTCCTGAACTTTCGGGTTTCATAAGTGTACTGCTGTTGGCTAAGTACGTATCGATTTCTGGTGGTAAGTGAAGTTTTAAATGCATATTTAAGCGTTTTTTAAAATTATATTCCAATAACTTAACTTAGGATTGTCTGAAGAGTCATGCAGCAAAGCGAATCTGATAATTTTCGGATTGGGGTATGTATTAGCGCAGATTAAGTCACGTACATGATACTTAAAAATTCAGCTCATGCTTCTGGAAAAAAAATGTACTTATCTATTTTGAAGACGAAATGGTCAGTAATGTTTAGAAACAGAACCTGTTTATTCTGGTAATCGTGCGACGACCATATATTCAATTCTGTTCCAGCATGCACGGTTTTTAATGTGGGAAAGGTGGAAAATATTGTTAGCACTATGCTTCAAAAGGCGAAATGTTTTCTTGCTTTGATAAAAACAGTTTCTTTTGTGGAAATATATCTGTTTCAAAGAGAGTTACTTTAAACCCCAACTGATTTAGCGTTATAATAGTTCATATTTTGTTCGATATATTATTTATGTGTTTCGTGTACAATATTTGTTCAGAATAAATCATGTCAGTTTGTTTGTGCAGTCGAGGCCATCTATACGCCTTGACAATTTTAATTTTAAAATTATGCTTCCCGTTGTGTTGAAATATGATATAACGAACCAACTAATAACCATCGAACACAACTATATAATGTATTCATACAGCTACATGTTTCGACCCCATGGTGCTATTATCAGGCTGGCTTTTAGAACATATTAAAAGGGGTATACATACCGCATAGTGGAAGTAAGACCCTACTTCTTACAAACACATAAATATATTTCTAATAAGTGAGATCATACTCTCACAATGAGATATGTATACGTCTTTGAATATGAACTAAAAGCCAGCCTGATGATAGCCACATGGGGTCGAAAGATGTAGCTGTATGAATACTTTATAAAGTTCCTTGACGTTGGCAACTCTGTTTTAGTGTTAATAATGTTAACGAAATTCATTTAAGCCAATCATAACGTTACTCGGTATAGTAAGGTAAAGGTAAAGGTAAAGCAATCCCGTTGCAGGTCTGGGGTGGCTGAGAGGGTTCCAGGAATTTAAGGTTCCCAGATTACGTGTAACGGCACAGAATGGTGGTAAGGTTGTCAGCCTTAAGCACCGGCCACCTTTACCCCCAGAAAATGTTCCTGGTACTCATTTCTGTTAGAGGCTGAGTCGACCTCAGGGCCATAGTGCGATCGGAAGGACTTTATATCAGCTGGGATCGAACCAGCGACCTTCCGATTTGTAGCGCAGCCCCTTTACCACTGTGCTACCGCGGTCCCAACTCAGTGTAGTACGATCGTTATTTAAAAGTACCACACATTCTTCATAGATCCACGTTTATTAAGTTGTTGGTAAATTAATACATTTTCTGGGTGGAGTAACCATGTGTGGTTCTGCGTAAACTCCTTTCCTTCAGCTCTAGCTCTTCGTGAACCTGCAGGAAATTCTGCAACAGAAACAAGACATTAATTACACTCAGAACAATTAACCTGCGGCTAACCTGGTTTCTAGCAAAACAGAGAAATTATTTTGAAACTAAGGTATTTGAATGAAGAAAGAAAATTATTTAAGCAGGTGTACAGTAATATATCATCGTCTTGTAACAGCAAGTGTTCAGGGAACACTCTTTTGGACTTAATCTAGACTGAGAATAGTGGCTTAATAAATTTCAAGAAATGTAAGGCACCAAGATGAAAGACATTTCGATTTCAAAAGCAAACAAGGCAGGCAAGGTACGTATAACGTAACATGGAGGCGTCCTGTTGCAACAGATGTTGCAGTGGAAAGGCAATAAGTACTACATATTGTGTGTGTGTGTGTGAGTGTGTGTGTGTGTGTGAGTGTGTGTGTGTGTGTGCGAGTGTGTGTGTGTGTGTGTGTGTGGAGTCTTATTTATCCAGCATGCAATGCGCATGCGCCATAGTCATCTGTGCCCTGTCCCGCTCTACAATATTTTTCCATATTATCTCATAAACTGCACGATTTTCGCAAAAAAAGAAACATTATTGAACACAAAACTTGTATTTTTATTTCCTCTGCTACGTTTGCCTGAAACATTTCTCATTCTAAGGAGAACTGAGCGAGAGATAATCAACAATGTCAAGTGGTCTTCATATAAAGTACCCTTTGTTGTTGTCTGATTTTAATGAAACTTGAATTTTCTCCGACAGCTTTTCGAAATATATTCAAATATCAAATTTCATGAAAATCCGTCCATTTAGAACCGAGTTCCATGCAGACAGACGTAGGGGCATGTCGAAGCTAATAGTCGATTTTCGCAATTTTGCATACGCGCCTAAAACGATTTTTGAAACACCGTAAATTTTGGTCATATTGTAATTACGTTATTATGATATGCTGTTCACTACTACTGGAAACGACCCTCTCATACCGCGATGTTAACGTAACGTTTACAACTTACGAATTTGTACATTAATACATATTAGAGTCGCAGACGGCTCCTATGAAATCGCGACTACATTGAATAATTTGAAGAGTTCGTAGGTGGCAGCTTGGCAGGTGCTAGGTGCTACAAGAAAAGCACGACACTGCATTGCCGACAAAACTAAGCATTGTTTTGGTGCTTCATAAGTTAGTACAGTATTTCTGAATATTCGTGCCATAAATTTTAAAATTTCTTGAAATAACGCTTGATAGATTTTATCGGCAAACCGTGGCACTGTTATGCTGACCGTAGCACGGCACCTCCTGACTGCTACACAGCGACAGCTGCCATCTGGTGTTAATTACCGCAGATTTTCAAGTGGTTTCCTTCAAAACAAAGCGTAACGCTCTCGATGAAATCCTAAAACCCATCGTAACTTTGAAAATCCGATAACCATGGCAACGAATTTTTCTCTGACTCAGTAACGCACTCTCTCACTGCTCTCAGAAACCTAAATCACTGTTTCACGAATTGAGCACTTCACGAATTGAGCACGTCATGAAAAGTAAAGTGCTGGAAACACCAAACCTGGCAGATTAACAATACACACTCGGGGGTGCTCTTATCCAGAAGTGTACTTTGGATTTTGTTCGGAAAGTATGGACACTGCCGCTGAAGGTTGTTTATGCCATCTTTTGCATCTAATCATAACTACTTTGAAATACGTAAGGACACAATAGAAAGCGTTATATTCTTGTACATTTGGAGTGATGTGTGTTTCTATATTCTCCGATGCTGAGCTATGTTACTGTAAATTTAAGTATTTGAATGACCTATCGCAGGGACATTTTTAGTCGATATTAGGAATTATTATGCTATTTATAGTTCGAATATAGCTCCTTTCTTACATTATGACATCGGTATTACGAAACGTAAATCAGAAGATATTGCTAGAAATTACAATTGATATATTTCTTCTTCTTCTTCTTCTTCTTCTTCTTTTTTTTTTTTTTACTAATTCGTCATATATTAGGGTCCAGCATCTTTCGAACTTGCGGATTTCTCACGGGGGGCTTAAGACTTTTAGTAAACTTGTTCATTTAACGTATTCTTATTTTAACATTTCAGTTTTAGCCACTTCTAAAAATTTAAAAATTTGTCATACACCATTACCATGTTGTAAACCGCAATAGTGCCAAAATATGAAACCTTTAATAATGAAACCATACGTTCCTAAAATGTCGGGCCAAGTGAAGTGACTGTGGTAAGAAAAGCAGACAATATGTGAGTTGTATCCGATGGTAAATTCTGCTTATTGACAGTACAGTTGTGCTGTTAACTAAACCTGTTCAAATTAATAGCTTCTTATTCGAGAGGTCCTGGTTGAAATCTTGGCCTGGAAACTCTCTAACAGAAGGGTTTTTGTAGTGTCTTGCGTCCCTGCAAGTGTATTCCGTGAGGGTACCTTTAGCTAGTCTAAAACTGTTTTCTTCCCTTTCATTTTCAAATAGCATTTTCTTCTTTTCTGCCCTGAAGTTGGAAATAGCAAGTGTCTCCAGAACGTTGGTTTCCATCTATCCAAAGTGACATTTCTTATAATACAGCAATCTTCTTAGTCAGTGCCGTGAGAACCTGAAATGTCACACAGAAATAACTAATCATTCAGCCATTCGAATCTGTGATTCCCTTCCTGTCTTCAGTCTCTTGCTCATTCATACATTGCGCTACCTTTTTCTTTAATAAGAAAAGGAGAAAGAACTAAAGCAACATATAACGAGAATGAGAAGGAAAAGAAGAAGAAAATAATAAGTTGGTGGCGAAGCCTTCCTTGTTTATTTGATTGCTCAGCCAATATAGTGTCCGGGCGACGTGCTGGGCAACCAAAGAATTGGCGATCCATTACCGGCAGAATGGAATATTCTTCTCGTTCCCTTAGCATCCAGACCGGTTCAGAGTCCCATCCTACTTCAGTGCATACTGAAGTTAGGGGGTTATGTGGCCGGGACATGAAGCTCACATTCGCCCCATATATTACGGAGGTTATGAATGTGAGGATCTGTACCTTCATTTTCCCACACGGCTTCATGGTGTGGTTTTTTAATCACAGGGACAAATTTTCTTCATCGTTTTTTTACACTGTATTTGAACTATTTCAGAATATTCGAGAATTGTGTGGTAACAATGATATGGTACGTAAGAGTGAGGCTGTAACAGGAAGGTGGAGAAAATTATACATTGAAGTGCTTCATAACTTGTTCTCCAAAAATATTATTGAGATTATCAAATCAAGAAGGGTGAGTTGGGCAGGACGTATGAATTTTTGGAAATGAAGAGAATTGCATACAAGTTTTTGGTCGGGAAACGTGAAGGACCGGCACTCGCTTTGAAGACATATGCTTAGTTGGGAAGATAATATTAAAACGCACTTCAAATAAAAGCTAATAGAAGGCGTGGACTGAAGTCATACGACTCAGGGTAGGGACAGTTGGTGGGAATATGTGACCACGGTAACGAACGTTCAGGTTTCATGAAATGCGGGGGTTTCTTGACTAGTCGAACTAATAGCTTCTCAAGAAGTACTCAACTGTGGATTTTGTTACGTTCTAAGTCTTTCCAGTTTTTCTTCTTTCTCTCGGTCTTAGCAACTGAAGGCGCTGTTTAATTAAGGCTGACATAAATAATATAGGGTATACTGTGTCTGCCGTGATGGATCATTTAGTTCCACACGGACGGTGCCACTGTTGTGCCTTTCTTGCGTCTGGAAGGTTCCGGCGTAGTCTTATACTGAAAGCTTCTGTTCTAATTGGTCTTTCTCACTCTTCTGAAATGACTGCTGTAAGTCAGCTTGAAGAAACGACACGAACACTACACCACTGCTCAGTACGCACCACTTCCTCTCTCAGTCGATCGGTTCATAAAACAGAAGGTACGGTTCCTTCTTTCGTCTGACTGTCGGAATCGACTGTGCTCTGAGTTCCATAGAGTGAATTTAAGAACACGTGTTTGGCATTATGAGGTCCTCCACAAAGCCCACTTGATTACTATATGACAATAAAAACAGGAGACGATAATAAAAAAAAATTAAATAGAAGTGGAGCCAGCATAAATGAGTCGGTTAACAAGTCGTCTGTGGGCTGGATGACCAACGAATATGTTTATTGAGTGCATTGCTGGTACATTTATTATTAATATTATCATCATCATCATAAGACCATCATCATTATTATTATTGTGTCACTTTGTGGTATGACTTGAGTGCTGTCTAGTTTATTACTAGGCACGTTCGCAAAATTGCGAAAAGTGGCTATTAGCTACGTCATGTCTGTCCGTCTGTCCACAACTAACAACTCGGCTGCCACTGGATGGATTTTTATTAAATTTCACATTTCAGTATTTTTCGAAAATATGTCGAGAAAATTCAAATTACATTAAATTCTGACTAGAATGACTGGTGCTTTACATGAAGACCGATATACATTTATGACTATACCTCGCTCAGTTCTTCCTAGAATGAGAAATATTTCTGACAAAAGTTGTGGAGAAAATTAAAAAACACATTTTATGTCCAATAACGTTTTTTTTTTTCTTTCTTTCTTTCTCGAAAATAGTGCTGTTCATGAGATAATGTGGAAAAATGTTGAGCCGGACGGACCGCAGGTCGTATAATAGGGCGCTTGCGCAATTCATGCTGGATGCCTAAGGCTACAGACACACATCCAGAATATGTAATAATTATTTCTCTTTCACCGCACTTCGGTGTTACGTAATATGCACGTTACCTTGCTCTTTGTTTAATTTGGACGTATATGGTAATGGAGAATCAAATGGACAGCCGTTAGATTGCCACACGACATAATGCACTTCGAACTGAGACTACAGGATCTGTCAGTACTGGCGAACTGAGAGGACTGTGTTCTATGTGCACCTTTCATCCAGTGGAAACAGTGTGTGGTTGCGCACTGCCAACACACGAAGGTGCTACGTAAACAAAACTCTCTCGCTACATCAGCGAAATTGTTGTGGCAAAGGAGTGCCTTGTCTACCTTAGGCCATTCCTATCCAGATTCGAATGATCATTTGGAGAAAAAGTGTCGGTGTGTACGTGTCTTACTGTGCAGCCAGGAGGTGGCCTGCGGCGGAAATGGGGGGATACAGAACCACTGTTAGTGGAGCAGAAACTGTGCCGTATCTGCCTTAAAATAAGCTAACACGAATTTATTCAAAAATTGTTGCAACAATACGCACTGTGTAAAGATTTTACAAAGTTCTTATAAAATCAATTTTTTTTAAATCATTGTATAATGCTTATTGTTTGAACAATTTTTAGGCGCGTTCGCAAAATTCCGAAAAGCGAATATCAGCTCCGTCATGTCTGTCTGCCCGTCTAGAACAACTCGGCTCCCACTGGATGGATATTCAAGAAATTTGATATTTCATTAGTTTTCGAAAATCTGCCAAGAAAATTCGAGTTTCGTTAAATCGGACACGCGTAACGGGTACTTTACGTGAAGACCTACGAGTACATTCATTTTTTAGCATATCCCACTCAGTTCTTCTTAGAAAGAGAACTGTTTCAGACTAACTTTGTTGAGAAAATCAAAACACATATTTTGTGTTCAATAACTTTTTTAAGAAAATCGTGCAGTTTATGAGATAATGTGGGAAAATATTGTAGAGCCGGACGAGCCACAGATGACAATATGGCGCATGCGCATTTCATGCTGGATAACTAATGCTACAAACACACTCTCAGAATATGTAATATTTATTGCTTTTCTACTGCACGAATTGTCGTACGAATGCGCCTCAATGTTACGTTGACATACATTGCCTGTCTTGTTAGATAAATACCTTGCTAATGATGCATAGTGCTAACAACGATGTGAGATTTGTACCAGTTTGTTTATATAACTTTACATCACGGTCTTTTATTGTGAGGGTTCTGAAATTTTGACGATGAAATAATGACTGTGAGGAAGGCGGAAGCCGGGATTTTCCGCTATGAAAACGAAGCATCAGATAGGACAAGAGTTTTTTTTTTTTTGATTGCATGGAGGGGACCTTACGATTGCAGGAATATACTAATTGAAACAGTTTTATTTAGTTTTATGTTTATGGTTCCGTGCATCGCTGATCTACATTAATAACTGTCCAACGAGATGCAACACAAAACAGTCTATTTAATATTCTGCAAGTTCACTCTATATGTTTTGGGTGTCAACCACACCCATCATCAGGAAAACACAAAACTGTAACTACAGCCTCCGGTACTGGTCATATTTTTTGTGCAGCTACCTCCCTCCAATATGATCAGTACTGGAGGCTGTAGTTACAGTTTTGTGTACTCCTGATGATGGGTGTGTTTGACACCCGAAACATGTAGAGTGAACTTGCAGAATAATGGATAGACTGCTTTTTGTTGCATCTCGTTGGACAATTATTAATATAGTTTTATTTATTCCTCCCCGATTTCAATGTATGTCTAGGTCCGCCTTTCACGGCCTTCATTTTTCCAGCTTTGCTAATTCATGCCTACGGCTGTACAAACTATTCTTTACTTTCAGAGCACTGTCGTCTTGTGCTGTATCGTTAATAACAATATAGTATTGTGCCGTATTGTTAATAACAATGTCGTCTTGTGCCGTATCGTTAATAACAATGTCGTCTTG
>Ga0123355_10009724_pt1 | contig 14660 bp, 16 predicted proteins | sample TergutEmb28metaG_3_FD_89872 | JGI IMG/M metagenome (GOLD analysis project Ga0123355, IMG submission 89872) | Embiratermes neotenicus P1 segment gut microbial communities from Petit-Saut dam, French Guiana - Emb289 P1 | ecosystem: Host-associated > Arthropoda: Insects > Digestive system > Gut ...
CCATTGCTCGCACTGCCCGCGTTTTGCTTTTATAGCCACAGCAGCGGTTAGTATCCCCTCTTGCGGCATGGCACCGCCGCCGGCTAGGCTGGCTTCTGATATTATGGTTATCTCGCCACAGCCATCTAGTTGTTCTTGTAATATTTGCGCTTTATCTTGCAAGCCCTCTGGTGTATAGCATAGCATCCTTAGTGTTGGGATTTTTTTTATAGCTGTATCTGGGTCAAGATAAAGCCGAAGTGTTGCCTCCAGTGCCGCAAGGCATAGTTTATCAATGCGCATGGCCCGGGCCAGGGGGTGTGCTTTCATCTTGGCTATCCACTTACCCCGTCCCGCTATTAGCCCCGCCTGGGGCCCGCCCAATAGCTTGTCCCCACTAAATGTTACAATATCAACCCCGGCTTTTATACTATCGGCAACAACAGGCTGGCCATGGATGCCATACTGCGCAAGCGGTACCAAGCACCCGCTGCCCAAATCTTCTATAAGCGGGATGTCATGCTTTGCCGCTATACCGGCAAGCTCCTCAAGTCCAGGTTTTGCTACAAATCCAGTCATCACAAAGTTACTGGTATGCACCCTAAGCAGCGCGCCTGTTGTTTCTAGATTAATAGCGCGCTCATAATCTGCGGTGTGGGTCTTATTTGTAGTCCCAACCTCCACCAAGCAGCAACCAGACTGGGCCAGTACATCTGGTACGCGAAAACTCCCGCCTATTTCTACAAGCTCGCCCCGCGACACAATTACATCCTTTTGCCCCACTGCCGCAAGTGCCAGCATCACGGCTGCGGCATTATTGTTAACAACCATAGCCGCCTCTGCACCTGTTAGCTGCGCAATCAGACCTTCTACATGCACATGGCGGCTGCTGCGCTCACCCTTGTTTATGCAGTACTCGAGATTAGAATAGTCCATAGCTGCGTTGCGTACTGCCTCAAGCGCTTCACGCGCAAGGGGTGCACGGCCCAGGTTGGTGTGCAATATAATCCCCGTTCCGTTAACTACACGTTGCAAGTTTGGCTTGTTGGATTCGTTAAAGCGCTTGGCTGCTTCCCCTGCCAATGCATCGCCGCTAGGTAGCGCATCCACATGCCCGCCCAGTATGTCACGGCGCAAGTCGTCCAATACACCACGCACTGCTTGTGTAAGCAACGTACTGCCTTCCAACTTTGAAAGCGGCGTATGCAATAGTAACTCATCCACTTTGGGAATCTGCCTTAACAGTTTATTTGTATCGCGCATTTATAAGTGCACCTTCTTTTATTAGGCTTCTCAAATCAGACAACAACACTAATCATATCCCTGTAAATATCACGGGATATAACCCCTATAGCCAGGGATTTTATCTTGGCCTTCTTCTTCACATAATGAGCCTCCAGCGCATCGCATATCTCAAGAGCCAGAAAATTTTGCAATGTCCCACGCAAGTACGGTATTGCTACGGTTTCCAAGTAAGTGGTAGATTCTTCGGAATTAAGGGTCATAAGATGCCCAAAGGCTTCAAACACTACGCCAAACATCTTCATCTCGCCTTCGGCCAATGTTTTCCCTTCTTTTATGACAATTTTTGCTTTCGTGACTTGGTTCGTTTTCATTAGTATTTTTGCTTTACACGAAAGGCTAATCATGTACTGCACTTTTATATGCTTGGCTAGTAACAATGCTTCTTCACACAGTATTAGGGCTTCGTCATGGTTGTCAAGATTCATGTGTGTAAGAGCTAAGTCAGAAAGCAATGTTGATATCAGCAGGGGCTCGTTAGTCGTCCTGGCAAGTGCCAGCGAGGATTCGTACATTTTTTTTGCACTATGATAATCGCCAATTTGCATATGACAGGACGCTGTCACCCCATCAATCATCGCCCCAAGGGGGTTAGTATGGTCGCCAACATAGACCATCTTTGCCCGCTCAAAAAACGATAATGCCAAAAAGGGCTTACCCTGGCTGTTGTACATATCTCCTATTGTAACCAATAGCAAAGCCTCTTCATTTATATCAGGCAGCTTTATATCAAGAAGCATTTTCATGTACTCTATTGCCTCTTTTACATTGCCTTGATAGTGACACATATAACTCTTTGCATAGTAATAAAGATACTTGGCTTCTTTGCTTAGTTCGCCCATAGAGGCATCAGCATTTTCCAGTCGCTGTTTAATACCATCAAAATCTTTTTGCCTAAACAACATTTGCGACTCTATCATCTGGTACATGACTAATAAATCTCTCTCAAAAGGCAGGTACAAAATACAAGACAACTCGCTTTGCATGTCTTGTGCTTCGCTATAGCGTCTAGTGTTTAATATCCCACGCCATACCCATAGGCGGTTCTTGAAAGTAGAGCGTTCGTGCTCTAATAGCGGAGCTTTTTCAACACCAAGATATGTCCTTATTTTGGCCAGGGTTTTTGGGGTTATTTCTACTTGGCCATTCTCTATACGGCTTATAAAAACGGCATTGCGGCCTATGCCATAGGCCAGATTTTCCTGGGTTAGATTTTTTGCAGTCCTGACTTGCATTATCTTTTCGCCAAGAGGAATAGCAGTTTGCACGTAAAAAGCCCCTTCTGTAGGTAGTATTTGATAGGATTGGTGTAAAACCAACGCGAAAGCCCGCCGTTCATATAAGCAACGGCGGGCATATAAATAGTCTACTTATTATTCAACACTAGCAAAAACGGTATCCAACAACCCACGCAAGGTCGCGGCATCTTGGTAAAACCCACCACGGAATAAATTCGAAGCGTTAAAACTTTGGTCATCAGCCGTAAACCTAAACCAGATTTGCATCCTTACAGTTGTTGCATCCTCTAGCAGCATAGTGCCAACAAAGTCGACATAGTTAATATTATTGTCAGTAAAATGCGACCATGTATAATCGGTAAAAAATTGGCCAAAAGCTGTCCCGACACTTGTACCTGGATAGTTGGCTAGATAGCCATTTACGACCCTATTTATATGATATAAGCTAACTTCATTTTCGATATTTGGCCCAGTTGGCTGCGCCTCATATGTGCTGCGGGGCGCAGGAGTATGTTCATTGCCCAAGCCTTGGCCTCTGCTTAAAAAAAACGCAACTACTGCCGAAATAACTGCCAGTAGCACAATTGCAGATACAATTATTATTGTCTTTTTGTTCATCCCACCAGTGCCTTCTTCTTCCAGTAAGGCGTGATGTGTGGCTGGCACATGTTGCGGATATACGGTCTGAGGCTCTTGTGCTTGTATTGGTACTGCATCAGGCACAGGTATGGCAGGGCTAACTTCAACTGGGGTAGGTATAGCCGCCGGTGCAACCTCTGTAATATTTTGTGGTTCTGCCTGTGGGCTTTCTTCTGCTACTATCTCCGCCCCACATACATGACAAAACTTTGTGTCTTCGCTTAACTGTTGCCCACATTGGATACAAAACATGCTGTACTCCCCTTTATAATATTAATCCTTAGTATCGACTTTATATGCATGACATCTACTCTACTACATATACAAACGAGCGCCACTCGTCGCTATTTTCGAGCCGATACCTAAACCTTAGAGGGGAACCTCTAACAATTACAATTTCGGCCAACTCTGTCCACAGTGATTTTTGCATCATGTTTCCATCCACTATAGACCATGTGAACTCACGCTCGCCCCTTGATACATTAAGATACCCATTAAACTGATAAAATTGCCCCGTACCATCAGCATTAAACTCCAACCGTGGTATCCATGTCCCCAGCGGTGGGGATTGTTCCCAAGTCCCAACCATCCTGTCTGGGTTAACATTACCCATCCTGTTAACAAAGAAAAATATTGCCGCTCCTGCAATTGCCAAGACTACAATAACACATAGTATTGCCGGGAGTTTACTCTTTTTTTCTGGCATATGTGTAATCATATCGTCTGGCTCGTTATATGTTTGCCACATTTCTTGTTGCGGGGGATATTCCTTTTGGGGGTGAGTATACACAGGTTGTGGGGGTGGATTTACGGGCTGTGGTGGGATATTCATTGGTTGCTGTGGCGGAGTTTGTACTGCCTGCGGCAGTATAATCGTAGGTTGCTGTGGTGGAATTGGTACGGGCTGCGGCGGGATAATTGTAGGTTGTTGTGGTAAAACCGGTGCAGACTGCGGCGGGATATTCATGGGTTGTGGTGGAGCCGGTACAGGCTGCGGTGCAATAGGCACAGGTTGTGCATGAGTAGGTATTGGCTGCGCATGAACAGGTAAAGGTTGTATTTCTGGTGCATGAGCAAACTCTGGCTGTGGCTGTACAGGCGATGTAGGCATTGGCGGCTCAGGCACAACGGGCTGCTGTTGCGGCAGCTCTATGTGCTGTACCGGTATACGGTCGTTATATTCTGGGGTTGTTCTTTGCTGTGTTGGCTTGTATGCAGCAGGCAAGATTTGATATCCAGCAAACTCTGTCACATTGGCAGAATGAGGTTTGGACGCCGGTGCACCCGGTGCAACTTGGGGGTGGACCCTCGTATGGCTTGTATCAGCAATAGCCCGCAAACTAGGCTTTGCAGGCTTTGGAAATGTTGGTGCTATTGGGTACTCCATTGGGTCCGAACCGTTTGCATTTTTAGGCGCAGGGTCATCTGGGTCAAGCTCTGCAGTTTGGCCGGGATAAAATGTATAATCCATCTCTGCAGACGGTATGGGTGCAGCCATATGCGGGCGTTGTTTGTTGTAGCCTGTAGTCTTTGACTTTGTTTCTACATTGCGCTTTGGAGCGATATTATAGCTCATAAAGCCAGCACTACCTTCACGCTTTGCCGCCGATATATCATGTTCATAACCGGTTGCATGTGGCGCTTGCTCTTGTCCATGACTAGTGTATGAATCCCCACCGCCACCCAGTTCGGCCAATGACGCAGGGTGGTTAAGCAGGTTAACCGTTTCACTGATATTATTAACAGCCTTGGCCCCACATTTTTGGCAAAAGCGCGCCCCAGCTGGTGATTTATTCCCACATTTCGAACAATACATTGTTCGGCCTCCTTACATATGTTTCGATATGTACTCCCAACGATTATAACTGTGCCCTTTACAAATCGCAACGCGGTACTATAACATACCTATTACAATTAGGCGAAATCGGCAAAATTTTATCATTTTATCGCGAGTACATTGCAATCATAATTTAAATCATATTTTTTGTTGACATCGCAAGGAATATTCCCTATAATGCGGCAAGTGCGCGGAGAAGTACCCAAGTGGTTGAAGGGGCTCGCCTGGAAAGTGAGTAGGTCGTTAGTAGCGGCGCAGGGGTTCGACTCCCCTCTTCTCCGGGATACATGGGCGAGCAGGTTTGAAATCTATGATGTACGGGTTTCAAACCAACCAGCCCGTTTGTTAGTACTCAAGCGCTTTTTAAGGGCCCTTAGCTCAGTTGGTTAGAGCGCCCGGCTCATAACCGGGTGGTCCCGGGTTCAAGTCCCTGAGGGCCCATTTTATGCAAGCAATAAACCGCATACAGCGCGGTCTCGCAGCAAGGCCATGCAACCTGGGGCATATGCCCCATAGCAAAGGAGGTAAATGCAATGATTTCCCCAAAAAGAAGAACATCCAAAGCAAGACGCGACAAACGACGCAAGCAAACATGGAAAATCTCCATGCCCAACTTAGTAAAATGCCCCAAGTGTGGGGAGTTGGCCCAGTCTCATCGCATGTGCAAGAATAAAAATTGCCAAACATACAACGGGCGCGAAGTATTGCCTCTGGCAGAATAATCACATGAGCAATCCCACAAGCAAGCTTACCATAGCAATAGATGCTATGGGTTGTGACCTTGGCCCATCTGTAGTAGTGGATGGGGCCATACAGGCATCTCGGGTTTTCCCGGGGGTAGGGTTAATATTGGTTGGGCAAGAAGATTTAATACAAGCCGAGCTTGCTAAACATGAAAACACATCACAGCTTTCTATACTACATGCATCGGAAATAATCACCCCCGACGAAGTACCAACTTCGGCCATAAGGCAAAAGAAGGATTCGTCTCTTGTAGTGGGGCTAAAGGCAGTAAAAGAAGGCCAGGCATCTGGCTTTGTTTCTGCGGGTTCTACTGGTGCGCTTCTTACCGGTGCAACGGTTATCGTTGGCCGCAAACAGGGCATAGAGCGCCCTGCACTTGGTGCACCAATACCCACCAGGCGTGGCTATACACTTTTGGCAGACAGCGGCGCAAACATGGATTGTAAAGCTACTTATCTGGTACAGTTTGGCCAAATAGGTGCAGAGTATATGGAAAAGGCCCTTGGGGTAAAAAACCCTAAAGTGGGCCTTATTAACGTTGGCACAGAAGAAGAAAAAGGCAACGCCGTCGCAAAAGAAGCATATACCATGCTTGCAGAAAGCGGTCTCAACTTTGTAGGCAACATAGAAGCACGGGAGCTTCCCGCAGGTGCGGTAGATGTAGCTGTATGCGATGGGTTTGTGGGCAATATTGTACTAAAATTTATGGAGGGTTTAGCCTCTACCATGATGGGCATGATAAAAGAAGAACTAATGTCCACAACCATGTCCAAGCTTGGAGCCTTTATGGCCAAGGGTGCCTTTGGCAACATAAAAAAACGTTTCGATTATCGTGAAGTAGGCGGCGCGCCATTTTTGGGACTTAAGTCGCTGGTTGTTAAGGCTCATGGCAGCTCTGATGCGTTTGCCATGAAAAACGCCATAATCAAGTGTATCCAATTCGAAAAAGGAGCGATATAAATGGAATTTGAAAAAATTAGAGACGTAATAGCCGATCAAATGGGCGTAGACAAAGATAGCATCACACCAGATACATCATTTCAGGATGATTTGAACGCAGACTCGCTAGATATATTTCAAATAATATCAGAACTGGAAGACGTTTTTGGCATGGAGTTTGCAAACGAAGATGCAGACAAGATACGCACAGTAGGCGATGCCACCCAACACATAAAAGAAGCCCTTAAATAAAGCATAATTGCAACTTTCAAGCATTGAATGGAGAATACAATGAACGATTTTACTGACATACAGGCGCGCTTGAACTACACGTTCAATGCGCCTATTTTATTACGCAAAGCTATGACCCACGCATCATATGTAAACGAAGAAGGCCTTAAAGCCGATGAATCTAACGAGCGGCTGGAGTTTTTGGGCGACGCTGTACTTGAGGTTTGTGTTAGCGACTTGTTATACCACCGCTACCCCAGCCTACCAGAAGGCAAACTTACCCAGCGGCGGGCGGGGCTTGTGTGCGAGCCAAGCCTTGCAAAACTTGCCCGTGAGCTAAATATTGGCAGCACACTGCTTATGGGTGCCGGCGCTAGTCAGTCTGGTGGGCGGGAGTTAGACTCGATATTGTCTGACGCTATGGAGGCGCTACTTGGGGCGATCTATCTAGATGGCGGTTACAGCGCTGTACGTGAACTGATTCACAGGCTTATGGCACCCATTGTGGATACTATTAGCGCACCACCCAAGGACTATAAATCGGTCTTGCAAGAGATATTGCAAAAAAACACTAAGGAGACGGCAGTATATACCATAGTGGAAGCAAACGGCCCTTCGCACAGCAAGGTGTTTGTGGCCGAAGTTTCCCATCAAGGAAAGGTGCTAGGTATGGGTCGCGGGCATAGCAAAAAAGATGCTGAGCAAAATGCGGCTCATGAAGCGTTAACGGCCATGAAAGCAGCTTCTAACACGAATTATAAGTAAAGGAGCCCGACTATGACGCAACAGACGAAAAAAATATCTATTGTTGTCACAATCTTGATAATTATTGCTTTGGTGATAGCGTTCAACGACCCACGGGCGCAACCACAACAGGTAGAGCACCGCACTGCGGAAGTAGAGCCCCAAAGGGTTAATATTACCTCAATAGAAGGCCCAATTTCCCAAGTTGCCGCCGGGTATGGTACGTCTTTCGCCCTTCAACCCACAGGCGAGTTGTGGGCATGGGGTTTGTATTTTGACGGCGAAGGACAATACAACACAGACGCACAGCTTATGCATATACCTGGTGGTGCTGCATATGTTTCTGCATTTGGGCATGTTGAACATGATATGCGCGCACCCCTTCAAAGCCACGCAATGACCATCTCTACAGACGGTGCATTGTGGGGTTTTGGTGCCAATTTTTTTGGCCAGCTTGGGGTTGGTATGTATAGAAGCATCGGTTACCCCGTAAGAGTGATGGACGGTGTGACGCATGTAGCTACCGGGAATGCAAAAACAGCCGCCATCACATCCGCTGGCGGCCTGTATATGTGGGGCCTTAACCAGAGCGGGGAGCTAGGTTTTAGTCCTACCATTGCCGTAGGCTCTATATATCCCGCGTGGTTAAGAGATGATGCAGTATCTATTGCGATAAGCCACGAGCATGTATTAATAACAAAAGCCGATAACAGCCTGTGGGGTTGGGGACTCTATTCTGGGCTTGGTATTGGTGTGACATACCCCACCATACCGGTTTTTAGACGCGACTTTCTTGGTAGGCCTATTACTGAAGATTTAACAGCTATCCCTGACCCAATAACACATAAAATCATGGATAATGTAGCTGCCGCTGCTGTGGGTGGCGGGCATTCGTTAGCCCTTACAACAGGTGGTGTACTGTATGCATGGGGCAGGAACCTTGAAGGGCAGGTAGGCAGCGGCATATCCAACCATGAGCCATATCCACATAGGTTGCCATATCCCGTCATGATAAAAGAGGGTATTGCAAGCATAATAACCGGCACACACAACTCTGCAGCGATTACTTATGACGGGGAACTTTATGTATGGGGGCTTAACAATAGCGGCCAAATTGGCAACGGCACCAATATAAACCAACCAACCCCTGTAAAAATAATGGACAATGTCGTACAACTAGCCATAAGTAACGGTATCGACAGCGTTCACATGCTGGCAATAACAGCCGATGGCAGCCTTTGGGGCTGGGGGTGCAACAGGTTTGGCCAACTGGGCATTGCCCCTGATGTGGTATATATGAGCAATGTGCCTGTCATGATTAGGGCCAGCTCTCACACCACGGTTACACACTAACCTTTAACCATTGCACATACATCATGTAGGCTGCCGCATATGGCATATGCATTCTTACGGGTTATTTCCGTTGGCGGCACCAAGTCAGGCACAACTATCACGCGCATACCTGCATTGTATGCGCCCATTGCGCCTGGGTTTGAGTCTTCTAGCACAATACAGTCGCTTGGGGCAGTATTACATACCTCTGCGGCTTTAAGAAAAATATCTGGGGCTGGTTTGCTGTTGGCTACCATGTCGCCGCCAATGATACAAGCAAAACGATGCGCTATGTCTGCTAACGTAAGCTTGTGCAGTGCCCTGTTGTAAGCTGTGGATGTAGCCACGGCTTTTTTTATACCCAGCTCGTCCAGTATATCTAGCAATTGTAAAAGGCCAGGCTTTAGAGGCACACCATGCTCCACAAAATGCCTGTCTACATCTTTATGAATTATGGTTAGGGCTGTCTCATAATCAAAGTCCTGCCCCAATGCCTCTAGCATATGAGTCTTACATAGGTCACGGTTAAAACCTATTACACTCCTAGAAAGCTCGTCAGAAATAGTGACGTTTAACTCCTTTGCGGCCACTTGCCACCCGGCTATAGCCAGTGGCTCTGTGTCCAGCATTAGACCATCCATGTCAAAGATTACTAGTTTTGGTTTTGTCATCTTTTGTCCTTTCTTGTGAAGGGTCGCCCTCAAACAAGGATATTAATTTATAGTAGAAATACGAATCATAAGCTCTATCACGGCTTGCAGTAGTGCTACCCTGCCCCATGGCTTTATTTCTGCAGTTTGTATGCTTTCGCTTACGGGTGGCAGTTCTATGGCACTTGCTATCACGTGGTTGATAAGGTTGTCTAAGGCTTGCTGGGTTGTAGGAGCACCAAACCGGGATAGCACCTTGGCCACAACCGGTGCCAGGACCGGGATAATATCGTGTTGGCCATGATAAGGACCGGTATCGGATAACGCATCAGCCAATGCATCTTGGTTACGCCTTGGGCTTACATGCTTATAATGCGGCCACCCCCTGCCAATAGTTGGGGGGATATACCTTGGCCCTGCTGGGCATTCTTGCTTGCATTCTATCCGCTTGGGTACATGAGTATGTGGTGGCTGGCTATGCTGTATTAGCTGCGTATCCTGTTGTGTTTTTGTGCGTTGCTCGCGCCTGTATGCCAAGATTTCTAATACGAATGTTTCTAGTTCATCCATTGCTATTATATCCGCCATAACGTGCCCCCGCAATTCGTAATCACTTACAACCTATGCCCAGTACATCAAAATGTGCAAGGTGTCGTTAGCCGCAGCTTATTACACGTATCGCGAAACAGCTTGCCATCTACCGTTTTTAGGGATTAAATCACATGAAGGATAAACCCGTACAGTATGATTCGGGAAACAGTCCCATCAAAGGAGGCAAACATGAACAAAGAGCGTTTGATGAAATACGCGGAGCTATTGGTCCGCGCAGGTGGCAACGTACAAAAAGGCCAACCGGTTGTTATTAGCTGTAGTGTAGACGATGCCTATTTTGGCCGTATGGTGCAAGGATGTGCCTACGACGTAGGCGCGTCTGAGGTAATCATGGAGTGGAGCGATGGCCCAACCACCCGCGCCAAGTACCTCCACGGTAGTGACGAGTTGTTTGACACTTTCCCGCAGTGGACAGTAGACAAGCTAAAATACAACAACGACCGCGGGGCGGTATACCTGCGTGTAGACTCGTCTGACCCGGATTTGCTTGCCGGTGTTGACCCGTCCAGGATAAAACGCGCAACCAAAGCATCTATGGCCGCAACAAGAGAGCACTCCGCACTGCTTATGAGCAATGCCCGCCGCTGGAGTATATGCGCAGTCCCCTCCCCTGCCTGGGCAAAAAAAGTCTTCCCTGACTTACCTGAAGCCGAAGCAATAGACCGCTTATGGGGTCACATACTAAAAGGTGCTAGGGCAGATGGTGCAGACCCAATAGCAGACTGGGAAACCCACAAGCAAAACTTTGTAAAGCGTGTAGATTATCTTAACAAAAAAGCATTCAAGTCCCTAAGAATCACAACAGGTATTGGCACAGATATAACCCTAGGCCTGGTAAAAAACCATATATGGGTAGGCGGCGGCGATATGGGCAAAGACGGCGTACCATTCTTCCCCAACCTGCCAACAGAAGAAATATTCACCATGCCAGACCGCAACCAGGCCGATGGCCGTGTAGTAGCCTCTATGCCGCTATCATACCAGGGCCGCCTAATAGAAGGCTTTGAAATGACCTTTAAAAATGGCCGGGTAGAGTCATACAGCGCCAGCAAGAACCAAGAAGCACTTGCCAGTATCATAGAAATGGACGAAGGCGCCCGTAGGCTTGGCGAAGTGGCGTTGGTAGCCAACTCGTCGCCGATAGGCCAGATGAAAACACTGTTTTATAACACGCTGTTTGACGAAAATGCATCTGCGCACTTAGCTCTTGGCAAAGCGTATCCAAACAACATGGCCGGTGGGGCCGACATGACAGTAGAAGAACGCGTAGCAGCAGGGTGCAATGACTCGCTACTACATGTAGATTTTATGTTTGGCACACAGGACATGCAAGTTGTAGGCATAAGCGAAGACGGCAGCGAGACGGTATTTTTACAAGATGGCGAATTTATTGATTAGCAGTCACCTACAATAACGGGGGAAAATGGGATGTATAAATTTGCACTTATGAACGATAACAACATCATGGACATGGCGCGTCTAAGATGCGATGCCTACCCGGGCTTCGCACATACCACAAGCCTAGAGCAAAACGCCGAAAGCATTGCAGAAGCCCACAAGCGCCCCGATATCAAATACTACTGCGCATTCAAAGACGATAAAATAATAGGCGGCTTTAACATGTGGGATTTTGAAATGAACATGCGCCAGACCATGATAAAAGCCGGCGGCGTAGGTGCTATTGCAGTCGACTTATGCCACAAAAAAGAAAAAGCAGCCAGGGAAATAATGCGCTATTTTATTAGCTCTATCCGCAAAAAAGGGGCAAACATGGCTTTGCTATACCCTTTTGACTCTGCCTTTTATCACAGGATGGGGTTTGGGTTTGGCACGCTTTTACAGCAGTTACGGGTACGGCCCAGCGACCTTGTAGGTGGAGACACAAAGTCGCATATACAAAGGTTGACCGAAGACAGTGCCACAATGCTGGCGGATTTTTATAACTCCCGCATAAAGTCCACCCACGGGCTTATATCAAAGCGTGCAGAGGAGTTTGCTACAAGGCTAAAAACCCCTGCAAATAAGATATTTGCGTATGTAGATAACGGGATACGCGGATATATCGTCTTCCAGTTTAAAAAAGGAAGTGAAGAATCAGGGCTGGTAAACGATATATCTGTTAGCGAGTTATTGTTCGACAGTGCTGAGGTATTTTTGGAGCTTATGGCCTTTGTAAAAAGCCAAAGCGACCAGATACGCTATGTGATAATAAACACGCAAGACGAAGGGCTTATCCATACCATCCCTGACCCAAGAAATCATATGGAACGGATGCTATTCCCTGTGTACCAGGAGGTCTGCCGTACCGGCCTTGGCATTATGTACAGGATATGCGATGTAGAAGCGTTTTTTGGTGACATTGCAAGTTGCCGCTTTGGCAATTTGAATATGACGCTAAGGGTCAATATCCATGACAGCTTTGTCCCGGAGAACAATAAACCATTTTTACTAAGCTTTAATGACGGGCTGTGCAAGGTTGTAGCAAGTACCACACCAAGCACCAACAACAATATTGCACCTGATGCAGAGCTAAGCATAGATATCGCGGAGTTTTCATCGCTTATTATGGGCACGGTTAGCCTCACATCCCTTGTCAAATATGGAAAGGCACAGCTTTCTAACGAGTCGTATCTGGATGTGCTAAGCCGCTCGTTTTCACTTGACGAGAAACCTATCTGCCTTACCTATTTTTGATGGTTTGCAAATGTAGTTTAAGTTCGCACCGTATACTATTTCATACTTTGCGCATCATATACGCATGAAGAAAAAATATGCATTACCAATAGGCTTACTTGTAGGCTTAGCCAACGGCCTCTTTGGCGCAGGGGGCGGCACTGTTTTGGTACCGGCTCTAGAGAAATTTAAACCCCTAGAAACCCACAAAGCCCACGCTACGGCATTGGCGGTGATACTGCCGCTTTCTGTTGTGAGTGCGGTTGTGTATGTGTGGGGCGTGGATGTAGACTGGCCGGCTGTGGGCATGGTTTCAGCCGGTGGTGTTGTGGGCGGGGTGCTTGGTGCTAAGCTTTTGCGCAAGATTTCGGCTGGTTGGCTAAATATGCTGTTTGGGTTGTTTCTTGCGGCAGGGGCAATTAGGATGTTGTTTTCATGAGCTGGCTATGGTATGTACTTGCCGGGTTAGCATCTGGGATTGTAAGCGGTATGGGCATTGGCGGCGGGGCAATTCTTATACCGGCGCTAACAATTTTTCTTGGGATGGAGCAACAAGCCGCCCAAAAAATCAACCTGCTTTATTTTTTGCCCACCGCAGCAATAGCCCTTCACACCCACACTAAAAGCGGGAACATAGAAAAAAAAGGGCTCTTTAAGCTTGTGCTTTATGGGCTTGTGGGGGCTGGTGTTGGTGCAATTATTGCTGTGCATATAAATGGCCAGTACTTGCGAAAAGGCTTTGCAGTGTTCTTGCTTTGCATGGCGGCCTATGAAATAGTGAAAGGGTGCAAAAGATGGAAAACCAAGCGTTTGGCGCATTAAAAAGCCGGTTTTTGGCGGCAGATACAGATTCTAAAATTGACATTTATGTAGAAGCGGAAGATTTAACTCAAAGCCAGTACAAAGAGCTTCTTAAAATGTTTCCGCTTAAAGATTTGCATAGGCTAGAGGCAGCTCTGGCCTAGGGAATAAAAAAGCGGAAGCAGTCCAGTTTATACACTGGGTTGCTTCCGCTTTTTATGTGTGGGTTAATGTTTTCACAGTACTTGCTGCAGGTGTACTTACATCCAACCATCTATTTTTTTAACATTCATATCAAAAACCAAGTAGTTATTGGGCGAGCCGGGGTAACTGCTATCGGATGATAACCCAATAAAATCCTTGCCAAACATATCATATAAGTTTGAAGACATAGAGAGCTGTGGAAGCCTGCCTATATAGTTTTCACCATCATACAGATATGCGGCTTGTATGGGCGCTGCATATTCACCTTGCGGGGTAAAGTCACCACCACTAGCCATTACTATATATATGGCCTTGCGCCCCATTAACAGCTCTTTAAGGGTCTTGTCACCTTTGGCAACAGTAAGCTGTAGTGGCGCTGCGCTGGGTACGGAGTCATACTCCATTGACGCAACACCGGTTATGGGCAGGTTATATTGTTTAGCTGTGCGCTTAGTCGTATAGGGCGTTTTTAGCACACCATTTTCGATAAGATTGTAGCAGTCACCGGGTAAAACAATCCCCTCGCCGTCAAAGAAACGGCTAAACGTCCCCATCGCATCCCGGTTAACCAAGAAGGAAAATTTGTCACTAAAAAGTTTCTCTCCAGCTTTGCCAGAAAAAAGAGACGCGCCATTAGCGTATGAGTCGGCGCTAAGATCTGCATAGAATTTTGCTAATGCATTAAATATCCGCCCAAGGATCACAACAGGGATAGTTTCGCCTTTCTCGGCGAAG